>JABUBO010000481.1_pt1 | contig 12931 bp, 9 predicted proteins | sample 7240361 | NCBI WGS metagenome assembly JABUBO01 (sample SAMN07256346, study PRJNA390944) | subsurface metagenome | isolation source: Methane hydrate marine sediment | place: Pacific Ocean: Eastern North Pacific, ODP site
CACTGCCTATAACCCCAGGGAGGTTATAGATGCTTTTGTTGCCCTGCCTCACGCAAGGCAGGTGCTGGCTCAAGGGTCAACCAAGGCCAGTGTTATTGTCAGCGGCGGCTTGCAGGTTGACTTGAGGATGATGGAGCACGATTGCTTTGGTTCTTTGCTTCAGTATTTTACCGGGAATAGACAGCATAACATTTCCCTGAGAGAAAGAGGGCGTAAGCAGGGGTTAAAGCTGAGTGAGTATGGGATAACTGTTATAGCTACAGACAAGTTGGAAAAATTCTCTATGGAAGAGGACTTCTATCATCGGCTGTCTATACCTAAGCTCGTGGAGTTATCCGACATAAAGGGCGACCTTCATATGCATACTGAATGGAGTGATGGGCATGATACCATCGAGGCACTGGCTCTGGCGGCCAAGGATATTGGCTATCAATATATCGGAATCACGGAACATTCTGCCGGCAGGGGCATTGCTCATGGTCTCGATGTGGAGAGGCTGAGGCAGCAGGTTGCTGAAATTAAAGCTCTTAACGAGCGTTTAACCGGGATTCATGTGCTTACTGGCATCGAGGTTGATATTCGGGCGGATGGTAGCTTAGACCTGCCCCACGAAATTCTATCTGAACTGGATATGGTGAATGCTGCTGTGCACTCCGCCATGAACCAAAGTGAGGAAAAGATGACCCGGAGGGTAATAAACGCCATCGAAAATCCCGATGTCGACATGATTGCCCACCCTACTTGCCGCCTTATAGGAGAGCGTGAGCCCGTAGCCATAGACTTAGAAGCCGTATTCCAGGCGGCAGCTAAGTATAATAAGATTATGGAGATTAACGCCATGACTGACCGCCTCGATTTAAAGGATATCCACGCCTTCTGTGCCAGAGATTTGGGGGTAAAGCTCGCCATCGATACCGATGCTCATAGTACTGCTCAGGTGTGAGCCGCAGCATATATTGAATACCCTGCCCTTAGCAGAATTGCTCGCTGCTCTAAATAGGAATAGATGACTCCAGCCTTGCCCTCAATCTTCTGGCTGCGTAATTACCAGGAGTGTAGGTGCCAAGGCAGCTTTGATGTGCCCCATGATGGCTGCACGGAGTTAACCCCTTGGACGTCGCTCATGCCTGAGCGAAGGTGTGATTCTTCGCCCCGACTTGTCGGGGCTCAGCGATGACAGAGGCATAGGACTGGCAAGGACGGTTAAGGATTACTACGCAATCTCGACCATATGGCCTTGAATCTGCCTGCCCAGCAAGGATATAATATATCTATAGACGGTTCTCAAAATAATTGTGGAGGTGGCTGGAGTGTCCACTCGAGATACTCAGGCAATCCAAGGACTGAAAAGTGCTATTGCTGAAGGCAAGAATTGGTATGTGGCCATGCTTGAAACCATTCGCCTGTGGAGTAGTTCTGAAGAGGATTATGACGGGCGACATTATTGCTATCTCATTGACAACGAAGCCTTCGACTGGCTGATTCTGGCAGAGAGGTTATGTGAAGAACTCGATGGACTTATTCCAGCAAAAGAGCGGACCAATCTTCTCTTCTTCTCTATACCACCAATAGAATTATCTAAAGACGAGTTTAAGAATCTAATTGGCGCTTCTAAATACGAGACCCACCTCAACTATTTCTACGGCATTCTTGTGGAAAAATTTCTCATTTTGGCTGTAACTGAAGAGATACGAAAGAAAAGGAGAGTTTTAGGCTTGAACAGCGATAATGGAATAGTTGACGAGGCCTACCAACACATTTATGGTGCCAATCAATTTGCCCTCCTGAAACAGTTCAGGAGGGAGAGACATTATCCTCAACTCAGGTCTATAAGCTTGACCGAGCTTAATAAATTTACCTACTGGTTATTTAAATATCGCATGAAAATCCGTGATAAATCCTGCATGGCTAGCGATACCAAAAAAGCCCTGGCAAAGTTGCATAAGATATTAGACCTCAAAGCTAAACCACTTCGTCCTTCCGCTCTTGAAGGCTGCAGGATGTCAGCTGTCAGCCGACGGCGAGTTCAGTTGAGCTAATTCCTGGTGTAGCCTTTTCAATTTATCTTCGAGCATGGCCAGCTTTTGTTTCTCTTTTTCAATAACCTGAGCTGGCGCTTTGCTTAAAAAGGCTTTATCTCTTAGCCTGGCTTTAAGTTGGGCGATTCTTCCTTTAATTTCTTCGCCTTCCTTCAGCAGCCGTTGTTCTTCAGCAAGTTGATCCACCATACCTGCCAGTGGCAAGACCACCTCAGCCTCTTTCAACACCAAAACCAGGACTTTACCTTTGGTAGATTCCCTTTCCTGACGACCGAGTATTGCTAAGGGGCGAACTTTAGCCAGTGTTTCTATCATATGTGCTTCATTAACAAGCCCTGAGAGTAGCTCACCAGTATAAACTTGAGCTTCAATCCATTTGCCTGGTTTGACCTTATATTGAGCCCGAGCGTTACGGATAGAGTGGATAATCTCTATTACAGAATCCATCACCCGCTCGGCTTCTGGAGCAAAGGACTTATCGTCAGCGAGGGGATAAGGAGCTATCATTATGGAAGCCGGCATCTTCATAGTGTCATTGCGAGCCCCGATTGTATCGGGGCGAAGCAATCTCACCTTCAAACTTTGCCACAATTCCTCGGTGATGAAAGGCATGAAAGGATGCAAAAGACGCAATGATTTTTCCAATGTATTGACCAGGAAAGGCAAAGGTGACGGGGTTAATTGGCCACGAAGTCGTATCTTGGCAATTTCAATGTACCAATCACAGAACTTCGACCAGACAAAATCGTAAATCTGCTGCTCTGCTTCACCAAACTGGAAATCTTCCATCAGTTCAGTGACATTTTTGATAAGTCGGTTGAGCTGGCTATCAATCCACTGGTCTTCTATTCTCTGCGATTGTCCCGGTAAAATCGGGATTGCCTGAGCTTCCAGCCTTTCATCATTCAGGCTCTGCAGGATAAATCTGGTGGCATTCCACAATTTGTTGACGAAGTTGCGGCTGGATTCCAATTTATCTGTGCCCAGATTTATATCATTCCCCGGTGAAGTGCCGGTAGTTAGAGCGAATCGGAGAGCATCAACACCATACTTACTTATCGCTTCGGCGGGATTTATGACATTCCCTCGCAATTTGCTCATTTTCTCCCCGCTTTCATCGCGAATCAAGCCATTGAGGTAAACGGTATGGAAAGGTATCTCGCCAGTATCCTCCAGTCCCATCATAATCATCCTGGCGACCCAGAAGAAAAGAATGTCATAGCCGGTTCCCATTACCGAGCCAGGATAGAAATAGCGAAGGTCATCGGTGTCCTCTGGCCAGCCCAGCGTGGAATGCGTCCATAGCGCCGAGCTAAACCAGGTGTCCAGGACATCAGGGTCCTGGATGATTTGTTTTGAACTACAGTGAGTGCAAGCTGATGGTTCATCTACCGATACCGTCAACTTGCCACAACCCTGACAATACCATACCGGGATGCGATGTCCCCACCATAGTTGTCGGCTGATGCACCAATCCCTGATATTTTCCATCCAGTCAAAATATATCTTGGTGAAACGTTCCGGGATTATCTTGATTCTGCCATCTTTAACAACCTCGATAGCAGCTTTAGCTAAGGGCTCTGTTTGAACAAACCACTGAAGGCTGACCTTGGGTTCAACCATCGTCTGGCAACGACCACAATGTCCTACCGAATGAGAGTAAGGCTCGATTTTCTCCAAAAGCTTTTTGTCTTCCAGGTCGGCTAATACTCTACCTCGACAGACAAATCTTTCCAGTCCTTGATACGGACCAGCATTCTCGTTCATGGTAGCGTCGGGATTCATGATATCTACCAGGGGCAAATTATGTCGCTGGGCCACTTCAAAATCCGTGGTGTCATGAGCTGGCGTTATCTTCAATGCTCCGGTGCCGAAAGAAGTATCAACGGCATCATCAGCGATTATGGGAATTTCTTTATCTATAATTGGAAGGATGACACTTTTGCCCACAAGATTCTTGTAGCGCTCATCTTCAGGATTCACAGCCACAGCCGTGTCACCGAGGAAGGTTTCCGGTCGGGTAGTAGCGACGGTGACGAAGCCCTCACTTTGAGTTAAGGGATAGCGAATATAGTAAAGATGCCCCATGACATCCTTATGCACTACCTCGAGGTCGGAGAGGGCAGTTTGACAGCGGGGGCACCAGTTTATCATTCGCTCTCCACGATAGATTAACCCCTTATTGTACAAACGGACAAAAGCGGTCCGCACTGCTTTGCTCGGGCCTTTATCCAAGGTGAATTTCTCCCTGGTCCAATCACAGGATGCTCCCAGTAGCTGATGCTGATGTCTGATGTCCTCTCTGCTCTTATCAGCCCATTCCCAGGTTAACTTTATGAATTCCTCCCTGCCAATCTCCTCCTTAGTTTGCCCCTGTTTAGCCAGTTGTTGCTCCACAACTACTTGCGTGGCGATGCCGGCGTGGTCAGTTCCCGGCAACCATAACGTGGGTTCCCCCTTCATCCTGTGCCACCTGACCATAATATCTTCCAGCGTCGCGGTCAGAGCATGCCCCAGATGGAGCTCACCGGTAACATTGGGAGGCGGCATGATAATGACAAAAGGCTTCTTCTTGTGGTCTATCTTAGGAGAAAAATAGCCTTGCTTGAGCCAGAAATCATACCACTTTTTTTCTATATTGCCTGGCTCATAGGCCTTAGGTATTTCAGACATATTAGTTAGATTATCAACCGAGCAAATATGGTGTGGCCTTTTAGGTTGCCGCGAGGCTGAAGACTCACGCTGCACTTATGATCTATCACCCCGTCGGCCTCTTATTTGTTCATTCAAGTCATCTAGCAATTTCCCGTCCTCTGTTTTCCAATATTTAGGACCAGCTACCCCATGTTCGTCATGTTTAAATCCGTGTTTTATGAGGAGCCTCTTAGCTAGTTCTGAAGCTGAGTACAACTTGCCATCGGCTTTATACTCCAGTTCATTGGAGGATGTAACGATTTGTGCTTGTTCATTATCAAATAGCCGAGTGTGGTAGAAACGTAAGATTTGCCCATCTTCCGCCAAGCCTGCCTTTTCTAATTCTTGAAAGCTTACTTTCTTTGCTTTAAGTTTTCCTTCCTCAGTCTCAGTGCCAGAAATTAGCTTCTCTTTGAGACGCTCACGGGGCTTATATAGTGGCTTAAAAAAATGGGCATGTACATCTAAACCGACGCCTTCTCTGGTAAAAGTCTGGAACCCAACAACTCTTATTTGAGGATGGGCAAGGGCGCTGATAGCTTCATTTAACTGCTCCGTGCGTTTTTCTATAATGATTGTTACCACTGGCGGTTTTGAGATGAGGTCTGAAAGGAATTTATAGGTTTCGGTTGTCCCCGTTGCCTTCTTTAAGCAGAGTTTAATAAAGTCATTGCTATCTATCTCCCGATACAAAGTATCAACTATGTCTCTTTGGGTTGAAGGATATTTAATACCGTTAATGAACTTGCTGATTTGTGGAACTATGTGCTCATACAATGGATGAGTGGATAATTCGACTTCAACGATGTGCCATTGAGGTTGGTCTCCGACAATGATAACGTATCCATCAGGTATCGAGCCAATTCCCGATTTCGTTCTTAGTCTGTGTTTTTCGAGATATATAGACTCTTCACCGAATATATCCTTGGCATGCTCTTCGACCATCCGCTCAAACTCACCTTCGCTTGGCGGTGCCCACTCTTCATACTTCACGCCATCTATTAGCAATATTGACATCTTGCTACCTTTTATTCTTTTTGGATAGCAATGCCACCACCCTATCCAAGACCCTCTCAGCCACCTCTCGTTTGGGCAGTAGAGGAAGGTCATCAATTTTGCCTTCGTGGTCAATTATGGTTACTTGATTGGTGTCAGTGCCGAATCCACTATCGCTGGCTGTAATGTCGTTGGCCACGATAAAGTCAAGTCTCTTTTGCTTTAGCTTCTCCCTGGCATTTTCCACCAGGTTGCTGCTCTCAGCAGCGAAGCCTACCTTAATGAAATTTCCTTTGATACTGCCTAAGATATCCGGGGTGCATTCCATCTCTAAGGTTAACCCCGCTTCTACTTTTTTAATCTTATCTTTAGCCGCTTTTGTCGGGCGATAGTCAGCTACGGCCGCTGCCATGATGAGGACGTCAGCCTGGGGAGCTGCATTCTCTACCGCTTGACGCATTTCCTGAGCAGTGTTGACTTTAACCACGTTAATGCCTACGGGCTCGAGTAATGAGGTAGGTGTTGTAATCAATGTTACTTTTGCTCCCCTGTCACGGGCTGCTTCAGCCAGAGCATAGCCCATTTTCCCTGAAGAGCGGTTGCTGATGTAGCGAACCGGGTCGATAGGCTCTTGGGTACCACCTGCGGTAACTACGATATGTCTGCCAGCCAGGTCTCCACCCCTCCCCAGTACCTGGCGGATGCTGCCGATAATATCATTGATATCGGCCAGTCGTCCCAGACCTTCTTTCCCCGATGCTAACCAGCCCGTGGCTGGATCAATAATCACAAATCCACGATCTCTAAGTCTAGCCAAATTATCCTGGGTGGCTGGATTATTATACATATTGGTTTCCATGGCTGGGGCAATAAGCACCGGCGCCTTGGTAGCCAGAACCGTGCAGCATAGCATGCCGTCAGCGATGCCGGCAGCCAGCTTGGCAATAATATTGGCTGTAGCCGGGGCAACAACTACTATATCAGCAGTTCCCGCCAGAGAGACATGCTCAATACTGAATTCAGAGGCTAAATCAAACATTTCAGTAACTACGGGTCTACCTGTAATGGCTCGGAAGGTAACAGGTGATATGAACCGGATGGCCTCTTCAGTCATGATTACATTCACCTTGGCCCCTGCCTGAGTTAGCTGGCTGGCAATCTCTGCTGCTTTGTAAGCAGCGATACTCCCTGTTATCCCTAAAATTATGGTTTTGTTGCTAATCATTACTGTTCCTTGTTCATTTCATAAATAAGGCGCAGTCCAATTAAGGTTAAATCGGGATTTATTACGTCTATGGCTGCTATCTCTTCGGCAAAAGGGTAAGCCTGACCGCCGGTAGCTATCACCTTTGCTTTGCTTCCCAATTCCTGTTGTATTCGACGTATCATGCCTTCAATAAGCTCAATGTAACCAAATATTATACCTGATTGCATAGCAGAGATAGTATTTCTGCCGATGACTTGCTTGGGATGGATTAGCTCTATTCGAGGGAGCGCAGCAGTACTAGTGAATAAAGCTTCAGTAGCTATGATAATGCCTGGGGCAATAGCCCCACCAAGATAATCACCCTCCTTTGAAACAACGTCGAAGGTGGTAGCAGTGCCAAGGTCAATAATTATTAGCGGTTTTCCGTAGAGGTTCTGGGCAGCCACGGCGTTGACCACGCGATCAGGACCAACCTCACGAGGATTATCCAGGCGGATGCGCATGCCTGTCTTGATACCAGCTTCGACTACTAAGGGTTCAGTATTTAAGTATTTCTTACACAGTTCCACGAATGTATACAGCAGCGGTGGCACGACACCGCATAATACTACTCCGGTAACCTTTGAAGGCAAGACCTTTTCTCGTTCCATAAGGGTGAGCACCACCCCACCATACTCGTCTGAGGTGCGATGAATGCCGGTAGCTAAATTCCAGGTAGCTTTTAGCCTATCGCCATCAAATATACCCAGCTTAATGTTGGTGTTCCCAATATCAATTGCTAGTAACATAGGTGCTTAGCCTTATCTTTATTCTCCTGGCATTATGGGCTGAGTATAGCATTACTAGCTAATCCGTGCTACTATCGAAGCCCCAGGTTAAAAAGCCGGGCATTAGCTAGAAGTATGCTTTTCGCCACCCTCTCCTTCCAAGTCTTGTAACTTCTTGACCATCGCCTGCCAGTGTGTACCCTGCCAGTAGATACGATGGCAGGCGGGACATTCCATATATTGAGTTTGAGTTTCAAAAACGCGAGGGGGAACCAGATTTTGCACCTCTTCTTTACTCCGAGGCAGCAATGCTCGATTACATTCCAGGCAAAGCGAAAAGGGAGCAAAATGATAATCCAAATTCAAAGCTTTCACCACTTCCTGCACCTGGAGTTTGAGGTCATCCTGTTTAACGAGTATAGCTTTGAGTCTGCCATTGGTGACCAAGCGTCTTTTCATGAATTGAACATCTTTAGTCAAAATCACCCTATCTTCATTAAGAGCGGTGTTAATCATTTGACCATCATCTTTTTGCTTAAACAGTAGAGCATCATAGCCCATCAGCCTTAACCATCTGGCTAGCTTACCAACATTGTTATCTGCAATGAATTTAATTGCCATAGCTTGGTCCTAACAAAGGTAACTGATTTGGTTGGACGGTTTAGAGGCCTTCCCGATGGCAGACGTAAAAAATATGCTCACAAATAACAATTTTCATCTATTCTAACATTAATTCTGTGACTGAAGTAGCTATTACCACTTAACTCCTTAGGCCGCTAATATCGAATCGGCGTGATTCAAATTATTGACAGAAGACGGATTTTTCCATATCCTTTGGCTGCAAAAATCTTTAAGGAGGTTAGGGAATGCCCATTAATATGATTGTCTGCTGCAAGCAAGTGCCTGATCCTGAGGCGCCACCGACGGTGTTTAAGGTGACAAACAACAAAATGACCGTGCCACCAGACATAAAACCTGTAATCGGTCAATACGAGGAATTTGCCTTGGAAGCTGCTCTCAAAATCAAGGATACCGTGGGAGGCAAAATTACTGCGCTCAGCCTAGGTAACAACTTCGTTCGCGATGTAATTAAGAAAACACTAGCCGTGGGGAGCGATGAACTCATCCTTCTGGAAGACGAAGCTTTTGAGGAAGGCGATAGCTGGTCAACCGCCAATGCCCTGGCTATGGCAATAAAGAAAATAGGGGAATATGACATTATCTTCTGCGGGAGGCAATCCTCTGACTGGGATGCTGGGCAGGTGGGGCTAGGAATTGCTGAGATCTTAGGAATCCCAGCTGTAACTTTAGCTCGTAAGGTAGAAATCACCGATGGAAAAGCGAAGGTCGAGCAAGTTATTCCTGATGGCTATCGCTCTGTTGAAGTGGCGTTCCCCACCCTAATTACGGTAACCAGCGAGTTGGGAGCGCTTCGTTATGCCACCTTAAAAGGAATCATGGCAGCGGGTAAGAAACAACCTGTCGTTTGGAAACCAGCCGATATCGGACTTGAGCCTTCACAGGTTGGCGCTGCTGGAAGACGTAGTAAGTTAGATAAACTCTTCCAGCCAGTCAAGGAAGCCAAATGTGAAATAATCGAAGGTGAGACGCCCGCAAAAGCTGGTGCTAACCTAGCCGTGATACTTAGAGAAGCCAAATTGCTTTAAAAAATTAAGGAGGAAATGATGGCTGAATACAAAGGTATATTAGTTTGTGGCGAGCTAGCAGATGAGAAGTTAGCTTCCATTACCACCGAGTTGTTAGGTTGTGGTAGGAAGCTTGCTAATAGCCTGCAGGAAGACTTATCCTGCCTGCTGGCCAGCGATGCGATTGGCGAAGCTTCTAAAGAAGCAATCGCCTTCGGAGCAGACAAGGTTTACGCGGTAGAACACCCCGCCCTCAAAGAATATCAAGCAGATTTCTATATGCAAGCCATTGAAAAATTGGTCAAGGAGATTTCGCCCCGGACAATACTTATGGGGCAAACATTTATGGGTAGAGACCTTGCTCCCCGCCTTGCGTTCAGACTAGGCACCAGCCTGGCAACAGACTGTCTCGACTTAAGCATAGACCCCGAGACGAAGTTGCTAATACAAACGCGGCCTGTTTATGGTGGCAATGCTCAAGCCATATTCACCAGTGAGCTTGTGCCTCAGGTGGTTACTGTCAGGACCAAGGCAATGTCGCCGTTGGAGCGCGATGACTCAAGGAAAGGAGAAGTCGTGCCCACCAAGATTGACATAGATACGTCGAAAGTAATGACCAAGATATTGGAAACTGTTAAGGAAGAGGCGGTCGGCATTAAACTTGAGGATGCTCCTGTGATTGTCTGTGGAGGCAGGGGGATGGGTGGTCCTGAGCCATTCAAGACTACATTGAAAGCGCTAGCTGATTTGCTGCATGGTGCGGTAGGTTCCTCACGTCCTCCTGTTGATAATGGATGGGTGGCAGAGTCGCTGCATATCGGCCTCACTGGAAAAATTGTTGCTCCTGATATCTATATTGCTATAGCTGTTTCCGGTTCTAGCCAGCACATAGCTGGATGTTCAGGTTCCAAACATCTCATAGCTATCAACAAAGACCCTGAGGCGAATATATTCAGAGAGGCGGAATTTGGAGTGGTGGGCAAATATGAAGAAGTGGTGCCAGCCTTCACTAACAAGCTAAAGGAGTTATTAGCTGGCTAAATAGCATAAAGGCTTCCAGGCACTGTTAGCTATCCTACTTCTCCTTGTCAGCGATGATTTTCTGATTGAGATGCGCTGGCACCTCTTCATAATGGTCAAATTCCATCGCAAAGCTACCGCGCCCTTGTGTCATTGACTTTAAATCTATGGCATAACGAAGTAGTTCTGCATAGGGTGCCTGGGCTTCAATGACATTGATGCCATCACTGGGACTCATCCCAAGCACGCGTCCCCTCTTAGTATTAAGATCGCTAGCAATATCCCCGGTATACATCTCAGGCACGGTTATAGTAAGATTCATTATAGGCTCAAGCAATACCGGCTGTCCCTGAGATAATCCCTTTTTTAAGGCCTGTGCTCCCGAAATCTTAAAAGCAATGTCCGAAGAATCTACTGCATGGAAGCTGCCATCGTAAAGGGTTACCTTCACGTCCACTACGGGATAACCAGCTAAATCCCCTTCATGTTTCGCCTCATTGACTCCCTTTTCCACAGAGGGAATATAGTTCTGGGGTATTGCCCCCCCAACGATTTTCTTAGCAAATTCAAATCCCCCACCCCGAGACAAAGGTTCCAACTCCAGACGGACATGTCCATATTGACCATGTCCTCCAGTCTGCTTTTTATGTTTATACTCTGCCTTGGTTGACATAGTAATAGTTTCTTTGTAAGGAATCTTTGGCAGATCTAATTTCACCTCTACTCCAAATTTGCGACGTATTTTCTCTCTGACTATCTCCAGGTGGCTATCACCAACTCCGGAAATAATAAACTCGTTAGTATCAACTTCTCGACGTGTTTGGAGAGAAGGGTCCTCCTCACAAATCCTGGGCAAAACGGTGCTCATCTTATCTAAATCGCTTTTCGTCTGAGGTTGGATTGACATGCTGAAATTCGCTTTGGGGAATTCGATACCGGGGAATATAACAAGGTGTTCGTGAGCACAGAGGGTATCCCCGGTGGTGGTTAAACTTAACTTCGCCACTACCCCAATATCTCCGGCAGCGACCTGTGGCACTGGCTGTTGATTTTTGCCCAGCATGGTAAAGAGCTGGCCAATCCGTTCCACGCTATTCTTGTTGGCATTCCAAACTTGGGAATTACCGGAAATAATGCCTGAGTAAACCCGAAAGTAACTGATCTTGCCGACATAGGGGTCGGCGCTGGTTTTAAAAACAAGGCTGGACAGGGGAGACTCCGAGGTAGGGTTGATCTCCTCTTGGTCACCGGTGGAAACATTCTTAGCGACGAAGGCGTCCTTTTCTTCTGGCGAAGGCAAACAATAGCAAATACCGTTGAGAAGTTGCTGGGTGCCGATGCTCTGCAAAGCAGAGCCAACAAAAACAGGCACCAGCTTGCCAGCAAGGGTAGACTTTTTAATGGCGGCAAAAATTTCCTCGTTGTTTATGGGCTCGCCCTCCAGATACTTGTTAATGAGCTCGTCATCAATTTCCACGACGGCCTCTACTAACTTCTCACGGCTAGCTTCTGCTTGTTCCTGAAGTGTCGAAGGCACTTCTGTTTCCTGCGAGGTAGCGCCAATATAAGCTTTCATAGTCACCAAATCTACAATGCCTTGAAAATCACTTTGTGAGCCTATGGGTAATTGAAGAGGCAAACATCTTGGTGACAACTTAGCCTGAATTCCTTTCAAAGTAGAGAGGAAATCGGCATTATCGCGGTCCATCTTATTAACCAATATCAACCGCGGCAAATTTGTTTTTTTAGCATCGCTCCACATTTGTTCTGTGCCTACCTCCACACCCGAAGCGGCGCATATTACAATTATTGCTCCCTCGGTTACCCTCAATCCCGATCTTACCTCACCAGTAAAATCAGCATATCCCGGGGTATCAATGAGGTTCAGCTTCACCCCCTGCCACTCAAAAGGAAGCAGGGACAGGTTGATGCCCATATGACGTTCCACCTCGAGCGGATCATAATCTGAGGTAGCAGTGCCATCTTCAACGCTACCTAAACGCTGGATAGCACCTGAGGTAAAAAGCATGGACTCGGTAAGCGAGGTTTTACCTGCCCCTTGGTGAGACAGTAAGACAACGTTTCGGATTTGCACGACTCTACATTATAATATTGCCCCTGAAGATAATCAACCGCTGTTACACGGCGCGCTTAGTAATGTCATCCTGAGAAGTTCAGATAAATTTGTACAACGAAGAATCTCAAAGATTCTTCGCTACGCTCAGAACAACAGGATGCGAAGGGCTCCGAATGACACTGGATGTCAGATAATCGCAGAATTTAGGATGACTGCGTCGAAAGTTAGATGTTATAATCATACAATCTAGTGAAGATGAAACTGAGTTACGAACAGGTGAGGCATATCGCTTGGCTTGCTCGCTTAGGCTTAAGCGAAGAAGAGGTGGAGAAATTTAGCCTCCAGCTATCTAATATTCTGGAGAACTTCGAAATACTCAAGCAAGTAGATACAGCCAAAGTGTCACCAGCGACTCATACCATCCCGCTACAGAATGTCTTAAGGAAAGATGATGTAGCTGACTCATATTCCCAGGCTGAAATTTT
>JABUBO010000483.1_pt1 | contig 12860 bp, 14 predicted proteins | sample 7240361 | NCBI WGS metagenome assembly JABUBO01 (sample SAMN07256346, study PRJNA390944) | subsurface metagenome | isolation source: Methane hydrate marine sediment | place: Pacific Ocean: Eastern North Pacific, ODP site
CGACGCGGAAGTGGAATCCATACACGGCAAGAGTTATGAATAAAGGGAAAAACCGGGGTTTCTTTAACAACGTTGAACCAAAGAGCCTCCAGTAATATCTCCTCCCTTTTTCTTTGACACCCAAAACCCACATGGATTTAACAACTGCTCTAATCTGGTAAAAGTGGAGTTTTCCCCTCCTCACTCTCCGAGGTTTATATTCTCCTAGAAATGTTTTAATACGCTCGTAATGCTGTCTAGATGAATAGATTGTCTTTACGATATCCTTGTAACCATTGATAAGAACTTCATGGTTCATCTTAGGGATAAAGTTGATTACACCATCTGTATTGTCGCCAGAACCGCCCGGCAATAAACGGTTTTCCTTCTTCAGCCGTTGATGCAATCTTGTGCCAGGTGGAACATTTAGCAAACCAACCATTGCAGTAACAATTCCACTCCTCTGAATGAAATTGATTTGACTCTTAAAAATTGAAGGTGGATCACTGTCAAAGCCAACGATAAATCCCCCTTGTACCTGCAGTCCACAGTTTTGAATCTCCTTAACTGAAGCTATCAAATCACGATTCACATTTTGGAGCTTGCTGCATTCAACCAGGCTCTCCTTATTTGGGGTTTCAATGCCAATAAATACCGTGTTAAACCCTGCCTCTGTCATCATTTGCATTAGCTCCTCATCATCAGCAAGATTTATAGATGCCTCTGTAAAAAAACCAAAGGGGTATTTTCTCTCTTGGGACCATCTAATTATCGCTGGTAACGTTTCTTCCTTTAACTTCCTCTTATTTCCTATAAAATTATCATCAACAATAAATACGCCATCCCGCCATCCTTGTCGATATAATGCCTCAAATTCAGCTATCAGTTGATGTTTATCCTTTGTCCGTGGCCTGTGCCCATTTAACAGGATAATATCACAAAATTCACAATTGAAAGGACAGCCTCGAGAATACTGGACATTCATTGAAGCATATTTCTTTATGTCAAGAAGCTCCCAATTTGGGACAGGTGTTTCTGTTATGTCAGGGTGCTCATTAGATGTGTAAATATGTTGAGCACATCCCTTCTTTAAGTCTTCTAAAAAGAGTGGAAGTGTAGCTTCGGCCTCACCAAGCACAAAATGGTCTACATAAGTAAGATCAAAATGTTCATACAGTTCAAACTGTTCATATGACGTGGTAAAAAGGGGGACCACGGCAACTATTTTAGCATTGAATTTCCTGCATCTGGCAATAACTTCCTTCACCGATTCTTTTTGCACAATCATAGCACTGATAAATACATAATCAGCCCATTTAATATTTTCATCGGTTAAGGTCGTTGTGTTCATATCCACAAGCCTTTTCTGCCACTCATCAGGCAGCATAGCAGCCACCGTTAGCAACCCCAAGGGAGGAAAAGCAGCCTTTTTTGAAATGAATTTCAAAGCATACTTAAAACTCCAGAAGGTGTCCGGGTATTGTGGATAAACAAGAAGTATTCTCAACTTATGCCTTTCTTCATTATTAAGAACTGCGTGCATAAATAAACTCAAGTAATGCTAGCAATCATGTCCACTATTGTCAATGTAGCGACTAATGTAACAATAGGAAGAAGACGCAACGATTATACTCCTATAACGGGGGTTCCCAGGCTTTGATTCTACTGCAGCTATTTAATTTTGGCCTATATTCCGCCGTCTACGCTGATGACCTGCCCTGTAATATAGCCAGCTCTATCGCTAGCCAGGAAAGCTACCAGCTCAGCCACTTCTTCTGGCTCGCCAATTCGGCGTAGTGATGTCATTGCCAGAATTGATTTTTTGGCCTCGTCAGGTAATTTTTGGGTCATCTGGGTATTAATGAAGCCTGGTGCCACTGCATTTGCGGTTATGTTACGAGAGCCCACCTCACGAGCTACGCTCTTAGTAAAGGCAATTAACCCGCCTTTAGATGCAGAGTAGTTAGTTTGCCCGATATTCCCCATTAATCCAGCAATTGAAGCTATATTAACAATACGACCCCACCTTTGCCTCATCATAGACCGCAGTGCAAACTTAGTGCATAGATAGGCTCCTCGTAAGTTTGTATTTATAACATCATCCCAGGCATCATCAGGCATTCTCAGCAGTAAATTATCCCTGGTAATGCCAGCATTGTTCACTAAAATGTCTATCTTGCCCCACTTATCAACTACTTTCTGCACCATGGCTTTTACTGCTTCGCCATTCCGAATATCAGCTTCTACTGCCATAGCCTCCCCACCCAGGCGGGCTATAGTTTCCACTACATTATCAGCATCAGCCTTATTATCAGCCTCAATTGCCACATAATTGACTGCCACCCTGGAACCAAGGCTGGAAAGCTTCAAAGCAATGGCTTTACCCATACCTCGAGAGGCACCAGTTACCAATGATACTTTATCTTTCAATTCCATTTCAGCCTCCTGGTTTCTCACATCCTAAACTTCTTAAGTACCAAACAGCAATTCTCTCCGCCAAGCCCAAAACCATTTTTCAAACAGATATCTACCTTTGCCTTGCGAGCCACATTGGAAACATAATCCAAATCACACTCAGGGTCAGGTGTTTCATAATTTATAGTCGGGTGGATAATACCTTTGTTCATAATCAGCACACAGGCGATAGCCTCAACAGCACCAGCAGCCGTTATTATATGGCCAACCATCGATTTAGTAGAGCTTATAGGGATTTTATAAGCATATTCGCCAAACACTATTTTAATGGCTTTGGTTTCGTTGGCATCGTTTAGTTTGGTGCTGGTGCCATGAGCATTTATATAATCAACCTCCTCCAACTTCACCCCAGCATTTTGCAGGGCATTCCTCATAGCATAAGCCTCTGTCTCAGGAGCAGGAGCAGTTTGGTCGTAAGCGTCAAAGGACCAAGCGGCCCCAGCTAGCTCAGCCAGTATCGGCACGCCTCTCTTCCTGGCATGTTCGTAGCTCTCTAAAACAACAAGCCCAGCCCCTTCTCCGTAGACAAAGCCGTTGCGATTAAGGTCGAAAGGCCGGCAAGCTTTAGTCGGATCAGGTTCGCGAGAAAGGGCTCCCAGGATGTCAATACCAGCTATACTGACTGTAGATATAGTAGCATCAGCTCCCCCGGCTATCATTACATCAGCATAACCCAGGCGGATGAAATTAAAAGCATTACCAATGGCATCAGTGCCGCTGGCACAGAGGCTATTCACGCTGGTGTTAGGACCCTTGGCTCCCAGTAACATCCCTACCTGCATCGCCGCCCCACTAGGGCTTGATTTAGCAACAAGAAGAGGGTCGATTCTCCTTGGCCCCCGTTTTTCAATCACCTCAATTTGCTTATCCTTATAGCCAGAATCTAGTTGGGAAGCCACACAAACGCCTACTCGCTCAGCACACTCCTGACTCATATCTAATCCGGCTGATTCTATTGCCTCCCTGGCAGCAGCAATAGCCAGGTGGACAGTCCTGGAATTGCGATCTACCGTTTTCAAATCCATATACATAGTGGGGTCAAAATTCTTAACTTCAGCACTTACCTTTACGCGGAAGTTGCTGGTATCAAACTTAGTAATAGGACCAATTCCGGACTTCCCAGCAACCAACCCCTGCCAGAATTCCTCCACATTCAAACCTATAGGATTAACAGTACCTACTCCCGTAACAACAACTCGCGGAATTTGCAACCTAAACACCTCCGTTAGAGGGCATCCTGACAGGTATCACCGCTCGCCTTCCTCTGGAAGGACAAAAGGCGCCACAGATGTGCCTCCATCAACGATGATCGTCTGGCCTCTTATCATAAAAGCCTCTTCACTACATAGAAAAGCCACCACCTTTGCCACATCTTCTGGAGTTACCATTCTTCCCACTGGCGTTGCCTGGCGGGTATCCTTTACCAGTCCTTGTTTAATGTAGAACTTCAGCGCCTCTGTATCTACGGCAGAAGCGGCTACAGCATTAACACAAATACCCTTAGGGGCTAGTTCTATCGCCAGATAACGAGTTAAGGCCTCCAGAGCAGCCTTAGATACCCCCACGACAGCATAAGTAGGCCAAACAAAGGCGGAGCCCAGACTAGAGATATTAACTATTTTTCCTCCCCTTCCCATCAGTTTAACTGCCCTCTGGGCACAGAGCAAAACAGCTCTAGCATTGATGTTCATGGTCCAATCCCAGGCCTTGGCATCAATATCCAGGACTGACCGCCCTACACCTGAAGCAGCGTTATTAATCAAGATATCCAGATGCCCAAACTTAGCTTCAATGGTATCGAACATTTCATCAAGCTTTGCTAAGTCTCCCACATTAGCCCTGATGATTTCAGCCTTTACTCCAAGAGCTTCAATATCTCTGGCAGTCTGTTCGGCAGCTTCGCGGCGGCGAAAGAAATTGACAATAATATCAGCACCCTGCGAAGCAAGTTTCAGGGAAATAGCTTTACCAATTCCTCGCCCACTGCCAGTGACCAAAGCTAACTTACCTTCGAAAGACATAACTAGCTCTTCTCCTTCTCTGCCACTCGGCTTTCTACATAATCAATGAAATCGCCAAAATTCTGGAACTTCTGAGCTTCCTCATCAGGAACTTCAATATCAAATTCATCCTCTATTGCTACTAACGCCTGCACTATATCCAAGGAATCTGCCTTTAAATCCTTGAAAGTACTCTCACGAGTTAGAATGCTCTTATCCACATGTACAATCTTAGCTATAATTTCCTTTACTTGCTCTTCAACAGACATTTATACCCCCTTTATAATTTATTTTTCTTTCTTAATTTTGCTGATTCCAACTTCAGACAGCCAACAATGTCAGCCTCTACAGTATTTCTGGCGCTTGCTATAGCATGAGCTATATCTGAAGCCCGACATGCCCCATGTGCTATCCTGACAACACCATCAATGCCCCATAGAATACCGCCACCCGCTTCCTCACCCTCATAACTCAATTTGGTTACCGGAAATAGACTATTAAAGAATAATTTGGCTATGCTACCCAGCGGCGGATATCTTCTGAGCTTCTTTTTTACCCAGACCAGTGCATAATTCCCCAGGCTCTCATAAAACTTGATAAGGACATTGCCCACAAATCCATCGCATACGATGACATTTGCCTTTCCACTTACGATGTCACTGCCCTCTATATTACCAATGAAATTCAAGCCGCTGTTTTTGAGAAGGGTATAACCCTCGCGCACTAACTCATTTCCCTTGCCCTCCTCAGCACCTGTACTCAACAAAGCCACTTTAGGACTATCGATATTAAACAAGTTCTTGGCGTAGACGGAACCAGCAATAGCAAACGACAACAATTGATAGGGCTTACAATCGACATTGGCTCCGAGATCCATGAGCACTACGTTATTGGCAAAGCTAGAAAGTGGAGCACCAATCGCTGGGCGTTCCACCCCATCAATCATGCCCAGGTATTGGATGGCGCTAACAGCCACTGCACCTGAAGAACCAGCACTTACCACAGCATCGGCTTCCCCCGCCTTTACCAGCTTTGTAGCTACAACTATGGAGCAATTTGGCTTTCGGCGTACTGATAAGGCAGGTGGCTCACCTTCTTTTATAACATCACTTGCATGGACGCAACGGATAGGCAAATTGCCAGAGAAATCATACTTGGCTAACTCCTTCTCCAATACATCATTTGGCCCAACTAAGATGATCTCTACACCACCTTTTTGGGCAGCAAGAACTGCTCCCTCGATTACCTCCTCGGGGGCATGATCACCCCCCATAGCATCGACTGCTATCCTTATTCTCTTATTAACTTCAGGCATGAACTATCTCCTTCTTTGAGGTAAGTTTGACTACTGCACCACCTGCGACTATCGTTTCATTTTTTTGGTTACAGCATTCGAGGCTGCAGTTAGCATATGATATACCATCCTTACACTCAATGGAATCTATCTTTCCGCTTACAGTCAGTGTGTCACCAGGCCGCGCTGGCATCTTGAAGCGCACCGAAAGCTTACCTCCTGAGGCCCAACTTAAGCCAAAAGCCTGCGTCATTACTTCTGACACATAAGCCAGAATAAGCATACCGTGGGCAATGGTGCCGCCCAACGGCGTTTGAGCAGCAAATGATTCATCTATGTGAATGGGGTTATTATCCCCGGAAGCCTCAGCATAAAGATTAATCTTTTCCTGAGTGATATTTTTTACCACCGGAGGTAGGTTTTTACCTTCACAGATTTCACTAACCATTTGTCCTCTGGACTGGCAATACCAAAGTCGCTTTGCCTGATTGCACCTTTTCTCTACTTTCATCAAAAACGCCAAGCTCCAGTACTAACATATGTACATTAGCCCGAGTTATTTTCCGTGCCACTTTAGTCTGACAATTTACCACACTGCCAATAGGCACTAACTTGAAAAACTCAAATTCCTGGGAAGCGTGTATAACTCCTGGCGGTAACGAAAGCTCCCCTGACATAGCAGTCATAGCGCACGCTGCTATAGCCAGAGGAGGAACAATTTCATCAGCTGAACTATCCACCGCCTCGGCATACTTTGAGACGAGCTGGGCACTTAATTCATAGCTAACTGGTGAGAATTCATAACCAGTAACCAGTTCCTCATAATTTATAGGGGTTTTACTTTTCCCATTATCTGACATCCAATAAATCCTAGCTAGTTGTGTTACATATTACAGTAGAGGCATCGGCATACTATGTAAAAAACTCAAGTGAATATAATTACACCAATGTTAACGATTGTCAATATCCATTAGCATGGCTAAAGCTAATATTAATACAAAATACTGTGTTTGTCCATAGTCTCTCTATCAAAGAATAGTCAAGGGCCCTGTGATAACTTGAAAGGCAATTAAAGATAGTTTAAGATTAGCTGTTCACAATCGATAGGTAGACCAACGGAAAACCAGACAAATTATGAGTACTCTAAGCCAAATTGCGTTTAACAAGGTCCTGGTCATCCCTATAGCTGCCTGGTTTGTAGCCCAGGCGTTGAAAACAATCGTCCAAGCACTACGGGAAAAACAGTTAAATCTGCGGTATATGCTCAGTGCCGGGGGAATGCCCAGCGCCCATTCAGCCCTGGTTTGTGCGTTAGCAACAACTACAGGCATATTATACGGCGTAGACTCAGGTATATTTGCCATCAGCATCATCTTAGCCGCCATAGTAATGTATGATGCTACCAGTGTGCGGTATGCAGTGGATAAACAATCTGCTATCCTAAATCACTTACTAATCGAATTCCCCAAAACGCACCTCGAGTTTGAGCGTTTCCTGCAACAATTAGTGGGACATACTCGATTTCAAGTCATAGTGGGAGCAGTGCTGGGAATTCTCCTCGCTTACTGGTGGGCATAGGCTATATGCCAAAATGGTAAATAGCCTGGCCTATAGTATATTGAATTAATGGATATTCTTAACCTATAATTGTCACCATAACAACAAGCAATACAAGGTAGTAAAAGCTGCAAATAATAATCAGATTTATCCTATCAGCAAAGAATGAGAAGATATAACACTTTCAGCTTAAATGCCATATGGTTCTTAATAATTATAAATGTCCTGATATTCGTAGTGACTCTAGTGAGGCCCGATGCAATCTTCTTCCTGGGTTTGACTCCAGCCTATTTCTGGCATCAACCCTGGACTATAATAACCAACCTTTTTGTCCATGGAGGCTTCGGCCATATTATATGCAATATGATAAGCCTGTATTTCCTGGGAAACTTCTTGACCAGGCTATTGGGAGAGAAGAATTTTCTAAAAGTGTATTTTGCCGGTGGAGTACTGGGAAATATCTTCTACATCTTCTTAGGATCCCCATTCTCAGTCGGCATAGGAGCTTCAGGGGCTATCTTCGCTCTTGGTGGAGCGCTGGCAATGATGGCTCCCAAAATACCCGTCTTTGTATTCCTTATTCCATTGCCAGTTCCCCTATGGGCAGCCATCTTAATTTTTCTCCTTATTTCCTTCGTACCAGGAATAGCATGGCAAGCCCATGTCGGCGGTCTTATTTTGGGTCTCATAGCAGGATATTTCTTCAAGAAAAAGAGACGAACTTATTATCTCTGAAATTCCGAAATATGAGGACAGAAATCATTTGTCTAAAAAGCAATGGACTGGAGCTTATTGGTGAGCTTCTACTCCCTTCAGAAAATGGACTTTGCCCTGCCTTGTGCATCTGCCATGGCATTCCTGCTACCACTTACAATCCTGAAGACAAAGGTTACTACAAGCTAGCACAAAGGTTCTGTGCTGCTGGTTTCGCCACACTGATATTTAACTTTCGTGGGGCAGGAAAAAGTCAGGGTAACTTCGATATTATGGGCTGGAGCTGTGATTTACAAGCAGCAATTGATTTCCTCTACGACCACGAGAAAATAGATAAAACTCGTCTTGGCCTCCTTGGCTTCAGTGGAGGAGCAGCAGTTAGCGTTTATGTTGCCTCTCATAACTCTAGAGTATCCTCATTAGTAACTTGCGCCTGCCCTGCTGACTTCGGCCCTCTTGCCCATATAGAAAACGTAAACTCTACTATCCAGCACTTTCGCCAAATCGGGACAATAAGGGATAGTGATTTCCCATCCTCAATTGAAGAATGGCTCACGGGTTTTAAGGTGATTTCCCCAATCAACTGGATAGATAGGATTTCCCCCCGACCACTTCTGCTGGTTCATGGGGATGCTGATGAAGTAGTGCCTCTGGAACAGGCACACAAACTTTATCAAAAGGCTAAACAACCCAAAGAGCTATCTATAATCCACGGTGCCAAACACAAACTACGCCTGGAAGAAGAAGCAATGACTACTGCTCTGGATTGGCTGACAGCTAGATGCCTGAAAACATCACTATATCCAATGTAACAATATCCGACTTGACACCTAGTAATTTTCACTGATAGAATTCAATCTCCTGTAGGTATCCCAAAATATAACGCAAGGCATCAGCCCCGTATATATATGAGTAGTTACTTATAAGCAAAGGCTAGAGGTGATAAAATTTACGCTATTATAGAGACATGCGGTAAACAATATAAGGTTGCTCCTAAGCAGACCATAGAGGTTGAGCGTCTAGGTACACCTAAAGGTGATACGGTCGAGCTGGATAAGGTACTGCTTATCAGTGACAATGAGAACACACTTATAGGCTATCCGACTATTGAAGGAGCTAAAGTCATAGCTACCTCTTTGGGAGAGGTTAAAGGAGATAAAGTAACAGTATTTAAATACAAATCTAAGACTCGGTACCACAAGAAAACAGGGCATCGCCAAATCTATACCAGACTATCAGTAAATGAAATCGTCAAACCGGGAGATTAAACATGGCACATAAGAAAGGTGGTGGCAGTACCCATTGTGGGCGTGATAGCCAATCAAAGCGCCTGGGAGTAAAGAGATACGGAGGAGAGCAAGTCCGTGCTGGCAATATTTTGGTTCGGCAACGTGGAACTCGCTTTAATCCAGGTAACAATGTAGGCATTGGCAGAGACCATACGCTTTTCGCTTTAATAGATGGCTCGGTTAAATACGAACCAGCGACCAAATATAAAAAAAAGGTAAGCGTTTATAATGAAAAAGAAAATCCATCCTAAGTTTTATGATAATGCTAAGGTAACTTGCCTCTGCGGCAATACTTTCACTACTGGCTCCACCAAGCAAGAGCTCAGAGTCGAAGTATGCAGCAATTGCCACCCATTCTACACCGGCAAGCAAAGGATAGTTGACACTCTGGGAAGAGTAGAGCGATTCAAAAAGCGCTACAACATAAAGGATTAACCAATAGAGAGTAATTATAAGCACGGGGGATGGCCTATAATATAAGCCATCCCTTATTTAATTAAGTGAGGCAATAATGGCAAAACCTTTTTACTATGGTGGGCAGGCAGTCATCGAGGGGGTGATGATGCGAGGTGAGAGTAATCTAGCCATATCCGTGCGCCGCCCCGATGGAAAGTTGGATGTAAAAAAACAACCCCTGCCTAATATATACAAAGGGCGCCTCAAAGATTTACCCTTGGTAAGAGGGGTAATTACACTTATTGAAACCCTGGTTTTAAGCATTCAAGCCTTGTTCTACTCCGCCCAGATTGCCTCATCTGAAGAGGGGGAACAAATATCAACGGCAGCTTTATGGGGAATTGTAGCTGTTAGTGTTGCCTTCGCCGTAGCCCTTTTTTTCATTGCCCCCCTCCTCATCACTCGCTATTTCGATATTTATATCGCCGCGGATTTAATTAGCAATATTATTGAGGGTTTTGTTCGCATCGGCATTTTCATCCTGTACCTTAAGCTAATAGGCTTACTTCCTGATATTAAAAGGGTTTTTGCCTACCACGGGGCGGAACATAAAGTGGTTAATGCTTATGAGGCCGGATGTCCTTTAGAGCTAGAGGCGATTAAAAGTTATTCTACCGCCCATGCTCGCTGTGGCACCAGCTTCATCTTCGCTGTTCTGATTATTGCTATCCTCATCTTTGCCTTGCTGGGTCGCCCATCGCTATGGTTAAGAATCCTGTCCCGTATAGTTCTCCTACCAGTTATCGCTGCTCTTGGTTATGAGCTCACCAGATTTGCAGCGAGACACACTAGGAACATTCTATTCAGAATTCTCCTGGCTCCAGGATTAATGTTGCAATCTATGAGCACCAGAGAGCCTGATGATAGCCAACTAGAAGCTGCTATGTCATCATTAAACGAGGTTATCGAGTCCGATAAATTGTTACAAAAAGAAAATTAAATCAAGTCTTCAGTTTCTAACAATCTGTATTTCTTATCATCCTGGAGAAAGCAAGTCCGCTGGCCCAAATGGCATATGGGACCTGCGGGCTCGGCTTTAATAAGAAGCGTATCGCTATCGCAATCTTTAATAATGGCCTTTACTTTTAGGAAGTTGCCCGAAGTTCCCCCCTTGTGCCACAATTCCTGTCGACTGCGGCTATAGAACCAAACATCTCCACTGGACAATGTTAGCTTCAGCGACGCCTTATTCATATAGCCCAGCATGAGAACTTCACCACTTTTGGCATCTTGAATAATAGCTGGAATCAAACCTCTATCATCAAACTTTAACATCTGTTCATCAACCACCTATATCGCTTATAGCTTCCTGTAAATCGATATCTCCAGTATACAGAGCCTGGCCGATAATAGCTCCCTCCGCACCTATCTCCTTCAGTTTCTGCAAATGCTCTAGCCTGGAGATTCCTCCAGAAGCAATAACAGGCACAGGCAACTCAGCAATTAAATTTTCTATAGCATCAAAATTAGGCTTGGTGAGAGTGCCATCTCTCTTTATATCAGTATAGATGAAACGCTTCACTCCAAGCTTTACCATCTGCTTACCCAGCTGTAAGACATTGACATCTGTGTCCTTTCTCCAGCCATGGACAGCTATCCTGTCATCTCTAGCATCAAGCCCAACTATTATGCTTTCCCCAAATCTCTGGCACAGCTTTTCCACCAATTCCACCTCTTCTATAGCCACCGTGCCCAAGATTATACGATTCACCCCCTTGTGTAACAACCCTTCCGCTACTTTCTCCCGCCTAATACCACCTCCTAATTCAACCAATAAACCGCTCGTCCTTATTATCTCCTCAACCTCTGCTATATTTCCCGGCTTGCCAGTGGCTGCACCATCTAAATCAACTATATGAAGCCAGCGTGCCCCCAAGGACTTCCACCTCAAAGCCACCGCCACCGGGTTTTCATCAAAGACAGTTTGCTGGCTATAATCGCCTTGATACAAGCGAACGCACTTCCCACCCCTGATATCAATGGCTGGTATTATCTCCATTAGTAACCTTCACTTTGCAGTGTGCCAAGCCAAACACTGGAGTTGCTTCGCCAGATTATAACCGAACAAACCCTCCCTGTCATTCCTTTCATCACATCACGAGTGATCTTTTCTCCTCTTATTATGAACATGCACAAAGCATTACCACGTCATCTGACAAGCACAGAACAAGATAGCGCAATGCTCACTACATTCTTGTCAGTTGCCTGGCGTCAGCAATGCCCAATTAAGTTAATCTCCTGGGTATATTTTCCTTTGGCTGGTAATTACTTTCTCGACTTCCGCCACAGTAATACCTAAGCGACACAAGATATGCCGCGCTATTTCAATTCCAGCCTCAGTCTCAGGTCTAACCACTTCAGAAACATTCCTATTTTGTAAGAACTCAATCTCGAAGTCATTATGAGCGCGAGCGATTATATCCAGATTGGGATTAATTCGCCGTGCATGGTCAATGGCAAGCTTCACCGCCACTGGATCAGCTATAGCAAGGGCTAAAATAGCGGCATCCCTAACCCCCACTTCATAGAGCACACGTGAGTTGCCGGCATCTCCGTAAACACAGGGGATACCTTTTTCTCGTAACACAGATATAGTTTTAGGGTCAAGATCAGCAACTATATATGGTACGTTAAACCGCTCAAGTAGCCTGGCAACATTTCTACCCACGCGACCGTATCCACAAAGAATTACGTGTTTAGGCCTACCTGAGGCCTCCATGACTAGCTGCCCCACACCTTCACTGGCAACTTGTATAGCTTCCCTTCTCTTAGCACACAGTTTAGATGTCAAGCTAAAAACAAAAGGGGTAAGGATTATGGTAAGCGCTGAGCTGCCAAGTATCATAGAATAAGCATGCTCACTTATTGCACCCGCTCCCAGGCACAATTCCGCCAATACAAAACTAAATTCGCCAACCTGCACCATGCCAGCTCCTACAAGTGGTGCTGTTTTGCCACGATAGCCGAATACATGAGTAATACCCGAGCTGATAGCAAACTTTAGGATGATAATAGCCCCGACCACCGCTAGCAAAGAAGTGATATTACTGGATATAAAGGGCAAATTTATAATAAATTTGCCCTTTATATCCAGTA
>JABUBO010000484.1_pt1 | contig 12851 bp, 7 predicted proteins | sample 7240361 | NCBI WGS metagenome assembly JABUBO01 (sample SAMN07256346, study PRJNA390944) | subsurface metagenome | isolation source: Methane hydrate marine sediment | place: Pacific Ocean: Eastern North Pacific, ODP site
CACATTGTCGCTGGACGACATTTGACTATTTTGTCAACGTTATCAACCCAGGCACTAACCTTTGGGTCAATGTGTGGTTCGACTGGAACCGAGATGGTGACTGGGATGATACTCTTACTTGTTCCACCCATCCCGCCCCGGAGTGGGCAGTACAGAATCAGTATCTTTTCAATCTGTCAGCTGGATTACATCGAATCACCACAAGGGCGTTCCTGCCCAATCATCCGAAGAATACTCCCGAGGAGATATGGATGAGGCTCACTCTTTCTGAGCAGCCCTGGGCGGGCGGTAGTAATCCCGGGACCAAAGGCAATGGCGGTTCCGGCCCACAGACGGGATACGAGTATGGTGAAACGGAAGATTATTACTTCACCCCGAAGACAAGCTACACGGCATGCGAGGATTTTAACGGTGATGGGGTAATTAACCTCGCAGACCTGGCAACTTTCACTACCGATTGGCTTGAGAACTGTCCGCAGTAACTTTGTGGAATATCTGATTTACGCAAACTAAGGCTGTGAGTGAAAATCACTCACAGCCTTAGTTTAATTTCCGCCCAGCGCCGGCCTGCCCCTTCAACTACGTTCAGGGCAAGCTTTCTTTCGCTCAGGTTGGTAATTGCGGCTACATGATTCAGCACCGAGATTCTAAAAAAAAATCTGGCTTTGCCGTAAGGCATCTGGCGAAAGGTATCATGTGGACTGTGGACTGGCTTCCGTACTGCGGCGGGGTGCCTTCCTGGCTACGGGGGTCTTCGCCGAGACGAGCGCCCCGACAAGTTGTCTTCTGTACTCTGTCGGCTGGTCAATAATTAAGGGGTGGATATAAAAAAAGCAGTCAGAAGTCGGTAGCTGTCCCTTGTGATATTCGTTGGACGCCTTTTTCAAAAGGTCCATTGTCCCCATTTTCCTATTCCACTTATCGTACGACTCCCATGCGTCGAGGTGGCCAGCTGATTTTGATGACTTTGCCCGTAATGTTTTTTCTTGGTATAGCCCCAAAGCACCGACTATCAACACTATACGGGTGGTTATCACCCAAAACGAAGTAGTGTCCTTCAGGAACATGGTATGGCTCGTGAACACCGTAAGCAAGATAGGGGTTATCTTTGCCAAAGAAGAAGTCTATGGGTGGGCTTGTTCGAAGGCGTGCCTGGCGACGCGCACGGCCCTTCACTTCTCTCTTCTTGCCATCCACATAAACGTCGGCGTTACGTACCTGTACCATTTCCCCGCCTACAGCAACGATGCGTTTGCATGTGGACTTCGCATAATCGGAGGAAACAGTGTCTGGAGGAACGAACTGGACGATGTCGCCAATTGAAGGATCCTTCCAGCTATACGTAAACTTGTCCACAACAGTGCGGGATCCATATAGGATTGTTGGTTCCATGCTTGGGCCCACCAGAGGAACGTAAGGCTGTACGAAGAACTGGCGTTCTGCCAGCGGTATCAGAAACCTCTTCAGAAGGCCTGAACAAAGAAGTACAATGACGAACAGGGTCAAGGGATGTTTCAGCTTGAATTTATGAAGCTGCCATGGGCCATAGGTGTGGACAGAGGCAACTGCCGGGAGTACGAAGACAATGAGCAGAGCATAATAATTCGTTTGGGATATTACACGGATCACACAGAAGCTCAAAAGGAATAGGATGCCAACAATACGTTTGTGTATATAAATGTGACCCAGGCCGGGCAGTACTACACTGAAAAAGACCGCAAGCCAAGGATCCTTGCCAAGAGTTCGTTCACTCTCGAAATCTTCGGTGTTACGTCTTCTTGTCAAGCTAAATGCATCCAGAGATGCATATATTGGAAGGACTATGATGCCACATAGATTTAGCAATATAGGTAAAAATATCGATGTTTGCGTTGAGATCAAAGACGCTATACAAAATACATGAAGAAACCCAGCAAGGATAATCAGGCAAATTCCACGGCCAAAGCTTGCAGAATAGATGTGTCCGATGCCTGGGAGGAGCCAAGAGAGGCTCCCAGCGAGCCACGGTTCTCTATTCACAGGAGTGTAGATATTATGTATGTGCGACATTTCCGTTTTTCAAAGTCCTAAAGCATGCAAAAGCATTCCGTTCTGACACTGTGGCTCTTGTTAGACTTATATTACTTAGTCAATCCATCCTTGCTACGAACTTATAACGCTATTTGGCGGTGATTTCGATTCTGCTAAAATCAACACGTTGCAAATCTATCAGATTTCACGGCAGACTGCAAGAATCAACATGTTTGATGAGAGCTGCCGCCAACATCCTGCCACATGTTCTGGGCATAAGGGACTGTATCAGTTATGGACGACGACTTTCAAACACTTGAGAATGGAAGCCGAGTCTATGCTACTGTATTGAATCAAAACTCAAACAACCACCACCTCCAAAATCTCGCCCATCTGTCATACTTTTGGGCTGCTTCCATCGCCCGCGAGTAAGCCGCACCGTCCATTGTAGCATTCCGGTCACCAGCAGTATCGGGATTCGAAACGGGTAACCAAGGCGGAAAGGACACACCAATGGCCTCTTCAACAACGTATTGAATTTTTCCGAACCAATCAGTGGGGTAATCCCTGTCTGGCCACGGCCACCCAGAAGGTCTTGGGAACGTTGTTTGCAATCCATCACTACGCGTGGCGATAATATCTCCTGTTGGTTGTGGTTCTGTTACTGTAAGGGCTATTGCAAGGAGTATATCTATTTTTTCCCATTCTTCCAAATAAACTATTTCACCACCGTCACCTCGTCTTTCGGGCGGGTTCAACGTAAGAAGCTCCAAATCAAGTTCAACGTACACAGTAATACCATCAACTTCGTGCGATAAAACTTCTTCAGGCTCACAAAGATACCAAGCACGGATGTCGTCAATAGTCCACTGACCAACAAGCCCCCACCAATTACCTGTGGATGTGTCATAAATGACACCAGTTAAAACATCGCAGGGGTCGCAAGGGTCGCGGTGCCTAAGAAGCCCACTGGGGTCCACGAAGGCCAGTGGATTATTTCCGCAGTAATAGTATAAGTTCATGCCCGCACTATACCCGACAGGGTCGATCTGAAGGAACCGGCCAATATATGGATTATAGTATCTTGCGCGGTAGTAGTAAAGTCCTGTTTCGATATCGAATCGCCGGCCGGTGAACAAGTAGGGATTGGCAATAAAGTTGGGGTCTGAGGCCGCCACCTGGCCATAGACGCTGTACTCGTAGCTCTGGCAGCTATCGCCGTTGGAATTACTTAAGGCCACCACGGAACCCAGGCCATCGAAGTGATAGTAGTAGGCCGCGTTATTAGCGGCCACGTCTATCATACAGACCGGCTCATCAACGCGGGCACCGTAGATGTATTTGCGTAAGAGGCCGCTGTCATCGTATTCAGCGATAACGTGGCCGCCATCATAGACGTATTTGACTATGTAACTACCAACGACATTCTTTTTGATGCGCCTGCCGGCCGGGTCATACGTGTAGGTAATCGTGTCCCAATTTGTCGGGTCCGGGGGCGTCGAACCTGACCACTGCAAATAATCTACCGAGCAGCGATCATCACCTTCCTCGCCTTCGCTGTCCTTGATATAACGCCATTTCAGCGTGTGGCTGCCTGAGCTACTGACAGGAAATTGCTCCTGCTGCCAGTATACGTCTCCGTCAATCTGTTTCTCAGGTACGGGATCGCTATCAATATAGAACTCCAGATAGTCACCCTCTTGGGAACAGACCTTCCACCAAAACGTTATCGTACCTTCCCCTTCCACCGTTGTCTGAAGCCAGGATTCCTCGTAGTCATTGACCGAGCCGTTCCTGGCTGAGTCACCACCATAATAGCCATACAACAGGGTATTCACTTGCCAGTCACGATGACCACCGTATTTCCTGCTGCCGAAATCAACGAATCTAATAAATAAGACAGGATGTTTCCTCTAAGCTGATTGATATGTAGTGTACCAAATAATGACTGTCGCCGTAAAGTAAAGATAGGTCAAATTCGACTTGCCAGATATTTATTCGAGCCTCAAACTCAAAACAACGAACCCCCTCAAGGCCCTGGCTCAGTGGAGAGCATTTCTCGGCAGGAAAAATATGCCCGGACCCACACCATCAGGGTATGGGACAGTACCATCGGCAGTAATGGAAACCTTCATAGGTACGACATCCGAGGACGAATAGGTCTCAACGTGTCCGTCGGTGTATCCGGCTTTAAGCTTGATTTCAGGAGAATCGTCAGCAGCGCTCTTGCGGGACCAATAGGATGAAAGCAGGTATGTTTCTGGAGTAATACCAGCTCCATCGAAAGGTTCGCAACTGCTGAACGAGCCGGGATTTCTCCAGTGGTCATAGCCAAAATAGTCACTAACAAGCAGCTTGCTGTATCTTCCACTACTTGCCGGACCTTGCGGTCCTCTGAAAACGACCCTGCGTCCGCCAAGAAATCCTCTGTAGTTCCAATAGAAACAATATGAACCACCAACCGGATCAGCCGGAAAAGCGGTCTTAGGATTGTCCCAATTGTCACCGGCGTCCCAAGCCTGCTGTAAATACTCGTATTTCTGCGGCGCATTTGGGCAAAACATGATACTTGCGTCGGGTATGTATCTGCGCAGATATTCGCTCATGGCTCGGTGTACTTGTGGGCTACGCCGTCTGTTACCGGTTAACCTGGTTGAGTCTGACCAGTTCCAGGTATTACCAAATCCTATAGTGGCAACCGATTCTGGGTATCTATCATTGTTCTCCGAGGCAAAGAGGTTTATTGTGGAGGCGATCTGTTTCTGGTTACTCATGCTCAACATATTCCGTGCCTGACGCCGCACCAGATGGAGTACCGGCAGAGTAATACCCATCATTAGGGAGATGATGGAAATAACCACAAGCAACTCGACCAACGTAAAGCCCCTCCTGGGTACATCGGCTACCTTCATGTGTCTGTATGGGGCGCGGATTTTTCTATCCTCCTAACCGTGCTCAGACCATTCTGTTTGCGCTATTTCTGCGCATTAAGCATATTTACCTTATTATACTCGACATTCAATCCCCTGTCAAGCCAAAAAATTAAAGTTTTTATCGGGGGGTGTGGCCGGATTTTTTGGCAAGCGATTTTGGCCTTTGAAGAAATTGGGTTTGTTTTGGGTTTGTTTTTTTGGGCCTGTGGGCGGTAACATTGTCATAATCCTTTGTAATAAAGACATTTGCGTTCATTTTGGGCCTTTAACGAAATTGGGTTTGTTTATTCGGACTGTGAAATCATCTTTTTTTCTGTAATCCTTTGTTAAAGTTAAGTTTACATTCATTCTTGCTCTACGGAAATTGGCTTTGATTGGGTTTGAATTGGGTTTGTTTTCACCAAGTGTCCAATCGCTTTTATTTTCATATTCCTTTGTGTAAAAGAAGCTTACGTCATTTGCAATCCGCCTACGGCGGACAAGATTGGGTTTGTTTTGCATAAAAGAGCTGATTTGTAGAGGACTCTCTACAGATGTAGAGGGCGCAAGACAGATGACAGACGACAGATGACAGACTACAGAATACAGACGATTGATGATAAGATAATGTTTCATAAGGAGTTATCTGGTAGTGTGAAATCCGAAATCCTAAGCACTAAATCCTAAACAAATCTAAATTACACAAAATTAAATGTTCAAAACGGTTCCCTGCCTAAGGCATGCAGGGATTCGGGCTGGCTGGCTCTAAATCCTTGCTGCGCTGCAGCTTACGACATGCAAACTGAAATGTCATCTTCGCCTACTGGCGGTTTATGTTCGCCTGCTGGCTAACATGGACGTATTATAACATATTATCAAACAATAGTCAAAAGAAAAGACAAAAAAGGGCATGGTTCAGGACAGGGTAACACTTCTTTGAACCCGGCGAATTGGCGTATATTTCCGTAACTCCTGCTCTAACAAACTGTAATGAGTATTTCTGGTCATTGAACTACCTTGAAAATTGTTACCCTTGACCATATGAGATTGAACCATGTCCAAAAAAGCACTTTTTTTAACATCGGATTAAGTATACGGCGCAAAAGAAATCTATTAATGATATAACCATTTGTAAAATATAAACTTATATTCAATTTAGCTTAAAAATCTCGACTCATGTCACCATTTTGACACTATTTTGCAAGAAATCCTGCCTTCTTTTTCACTTGATTTAGACACCTAAAATCACGATAGATTGAGTTATGAAAAAAGTATGGATCTACAAAAGAAAATGTATCAGAGGCTGCTGGGTTGGCTGGTATGAAAGCGGCAAACGCAAAGCAAAGGCCTTACCAAGTAAAGCCCTGGCCGAACATTTCCGACAGATAAAATACACTCAACTAAACTCCGACGTTTTTACTGGAATTGTTACCGTTGATTGGCCTCAGATGCGAGACGAGTATGTGCACAGCAAAAAAGTCGCTGGTTCTGTCGAAGCTTCAATTTATGAAGTAGCCCTCACGCTGCGTCATTTTGAACGGCTGGTTGGAAGATGTAACTCAAAACAAATTAAGCAAAACGCTATTGACAAGTACATACTCGAAAGAGGCAAAGAGGTAATACGTTCAACAGTCAATAAAGACATCAGAAACCTGAGAGCGTTTATTAACTGGTGCAGGAAAAACAGATACGTAAATGGTGAAATAGAAGTTAAAGAATTGAAGGAAGATGAGAGGCCTGTCATATCCTTAAGTCACACTCAGATAAAGAAATTGCTGTCAACTTCTAAACGCTATAAGACAATGTGGATGAGAATTCTGTTGGCTTTAGGCACAGGCCTCAGACGCGGTGATATTGAGTCATGGAGGATCTCGGATATTGACTTTGAAAACAGCTATGTCACTACAAGGAGCAAGAAAACCAGGAAGAGTATGGGCTCACGACCTGTCCCGGTTCCGATCATGGCTGAGCTTAAGAAATATGTTTCCGGATTGGATGCTGGACAATAAAAGATATTTAATGATAATTTCAGCCGGTACAGATGGCTCAAGATACGTCAGAAACTTGGATTGGATAATTTCAAATTTCATGACTTACGAAAGACTTTCGGTTCTGTACTTGCTCAGCACGGTGTATCCACAGCTGTCACACAGAAGTTATTGGAGCATTCTTCCTCAGATCTGACAAACAAGGTATATACAAATGTTGATCCTGTTTTGCGCCATGCGGTAGATCAAATACCGGCTGGTGACTGGTTGTAACCATTTCGAAGCAATATCCATATCTATGCCAAACTCACACTGCTGCGAGGGGTTACTGCTGCCATAGATGATTCTCACGGAGCACGAAAGAGTTGTCTTTGATCAGTTCCCACCATAGTCGGGGATATAGTCCTGGCCTTCGAGAATCCACCAGATATCTTCCGCGCCATTTTTAGTCTCGTCCACGAAGTCCCAGCCAGCATCCAGATAGGTGTTGATGTCCATCATTTCAGTGGTAGTCAGACCCGTGCCTCCTGCACTTTCAACTTGCCCTGAGGTCCTGATATCCTCGAAACTGCTGCTCACACGATCGGGAGTTCCACTTCCCACGAGGCCGCCGACAAGCTTTTCAGTGCCCCTGACTACACCAGTGCTGTAGCTGTTGAGCATCCTGCCGCCGCAGTTGTATCCCACGAGGCCGCCGACGTTTTCTATTCAATTGACCGTACCGCTGCTGTAACAGTTGAGCACATCTCCCCTGTAGTTGTCCCCCACGATGGTTGCGACTCCACCCCCCAACATCCCTGTTCCAGCCACATTTGCAGCTACAACACCAAGGTCTCTAACTTCAGCCCCTTGCCGTGGAGTTCCAATCAAACCAAGACTACTAGCACCGGTTATGGTCAAATTATGGATGGCAAAACTCTGACCACTAAAAGATCCACTCAACTCGGGGATAACGGACATGGACCAGGTAATCCCAGACAAATCAATATCTGTTGTCATTTGCTACAATATTGTCTCCGGTGTTATTCTCAATCAGTCTCAAGGTTCCCCGTGCGTCAGAAACCATCCTTGACAGATATTATTGGAGGGGCTATGTTGGAAAGAAAACAGGCCAAGTACGTAATGCTCTTATGGTGATGGTGGTTGACTAAAGAACCTGAAGGGGCAGAGAATGCGAACAAATTTGAGACGACGTTCTTAGGTACAAAACAGCCGATGGACAGTTCTTGGAGTTTGTGCTGTAGATATCGAAACTTTTTATAGAAAAAATCGGGATGATGAAGTCTTTACAAAAAATTGGATGCTCGTTGCTTGTGGCGACCGTAGTCGTAAGCTGCAGAACCCAAATTAGGCAGCCACGGAAGTTAAAGCGGGGTTTCACCACACAGAATGCTAACACAGCTGTATCCGACTCTCTGGGCAAGGTACTTGCCGAATTTAATCGGGGCGCGGCCCTTCTTGAACAGTACAAGTATGCTGAGGCAGCAAGAGCTTTCGAGACTGTTTTGGATATTGTACCGGATTGGACTGCAGCACGCTTTAACCTTGGGCTTGCCTATTTCAATATGCAGGTCAAACCCGGCGCGAAAAAGTATCTCAGATTTGCACACGAGGCATTTGAAACGGTGTTACAATGTAAGCCCGATCACCTCCATGCCCGATTTTGTCTGGGATTATACTACAAGTACCTTGGAGAAAACGAAAAGGCACTTGAATATTTTCGGGCGGTGCACGAAGAGGATAGCGACGACCCCTATGTATTGTACAGATACGCCGAGACCCTTATCAGCCTTGGCCATACGGAAGACGGCACCAAGATGCTTGAAAAAGTTGTTGCTCTCGACCCAGGCTTTATTTCCGCAGTGTATAGGCTTGCAATCCAATATCAACGTATGAAACAGTACAACAAGGCAAAACCTCTTTTTGTCCGTTTTAAAGAACTCAAAGACGCGGAACTAACCGGCGGGACTTTTACCGTCCTCAAAGCATATGGAACGGTGGGAAAGTATTATATGGCCCTTGGCGCGGACAATCTTCCGCTATCATCAGTAAAAACTCCTCTGCGAACTCGTATTCTTTTTTCTCCCGAGACAAAGCCTTTAGGCACAGGAACGTCGGCTTGGAAGTGCCCCGGTGGCACGGTTGCCCTTCCGGGAATTGCTGCTGGTGACATAGATAGCGATGGTGACCTTGATCTTTGTATTACCTCGTTCGGTACTAACGGGAACGTGTTGCTTTGGCGCAACGATGGTGCTGGGAGGTTCTACACCAGTGCGTCTGTCGCGCAGCAAGGCATCTCCCCCTGCTTCGGGGATGTGGATAATGATGGGGATATTGATCTTTGGCTCGGCCGTGCGGGTCCGGACCTCTATTTCCAAAACGACGGGAAGGGGAATTTCAGAAAAAGTGAAGTTTCTGAAATTGCCGGTGGTGATTTGGTTACTCCATGCGCGCGGCTTCTTGACATTGATAGCGATGGTGATTTGGATTTTCTGTCATTTCGCTTTACAAACGGCACAGTTCCAGCCACCGGGCTGCTCGAACCTGCTGCCGGCAGCCTTTATAACAACAACAGGGACGGTTCATTTACCGACATTGCCGAAAAGCTTGGTCTGAGGCTCGAGAAAACTCCTGTTTCCGTAACGGTGTATGATGATTTCGATAATGACCGTGATTTGGATTTAGTTGTCTTTTCGGCAGGTGGCGGAGAGGCAATTAGTTGGGTGAACGACCGCGCTTGGAAATATCACACACTTAATGCCGAAACAACCGGACTTTTGGTAGAAGGTGTTCTTAGTGCCACTTCAGGCGATCCCGACAAAGATGGCGACCGTGATCTTCTGGTCTTTACCAATAAAGGATTAGTCCTTTTTGTGAATAAGGCCGGCTTTCGTTTTACCCGCCACCAGGGCTTTGCAGATAGCTGTGGCTGGCTCGGCGGGACTGGCGGACAGTTTGCAGATATGGACAATGACGGAGATTTGGATATTTTGATTGCCGATGCTTTCAGGCGTGACGGCAGCCGAGGTCCTGCACTTCTCATCAACGATTGGCCTCGAGACCGCTTCATTAACGCGTTGGAGATAGATCCTGGAAATCTTCTTGCCGCGATTACCACTGAGAGGGGTGCGAGTTGTGTGGCGGCAGATTTTACCGGCAATGGAAGATGCGATGTCCTTTTAGCTCCAACCGGCGAAAAACCTTTTTTGGTGGAAAACGTAACCCCGGGCGGTCACTGGATTGAAATAGACCTTCAGGGAACACGCGAACAGGATAAAAAATCCCGCTCGAACAATTCAGCCATTGGCGCTCGCGTGGAGATTAAAGCCGGTACCATTTCCCAACAATATATGGTGGGAGGCTCTTCCGGCCCGGTGGCTATGCCCCCTCATCGTATTCATGCCGGATTAGGCCGGCACAGTAAGGTAGATTGGCTGCGTATAATGTGGCCCGATGCTGTCCTTCAAGCAGAATTAGAGCTCCCTGCAGGTCAGGTAGTAACGATTACCGAGCTGCAACGTAAGGTTTCTTCCTGTCCGCATCTTTTCGCCTGGGACGGCTTGCATTTTGAGTTCGTATCCGATTTTGGAGGCATGGGAGGAATCGGATACCTTGTTGCGCCGGATGTGTATTCCAAGCCTGATCCTACGGAGTATTTGCCCGTTTTTAATATTAAACCACGTGACGGCGAATACATCTTTCAAGTACTGGAACCTATCGAGGAAGTAGTCTATTTTGATGAAGCCAAATTAATCGCCGTTGACCATCCGGTGGAAACGAAAGTTTATCCCCATGAGATGATGGCTGTTAGTGCGCCACCTCCACCTTTTGAGCTTTTTTGCTTCAAAGACACGATTGAACCGGTACGTGCTGTTGACCATCACGGTTCAGATGTCACCGATAAGATACGCTGGATTGACCGACGTTATGCCGGTGCAACTGAGCCGGATCCTCGTTTCACAGGCTTTGCCGAAGAACATTTCGTAGAGCTTGATTTCGGTGCTCGTCTTCAGGTGGTATCGCCTAAATCACGACTTGTGCTGTTTCTTCACGGTTCGGTTGAGTACCCCTACTCTTCAACAAACTTCGCTGCAAGTCAGGCGGGGCTGAGCCTCCGGGCTCCCAGTATTCATGTCTTTCGTAATGGTACATGGGTGGAGCTTTTCCACGAGGTGGGATATCCGGCTGGTATCCGACATATGATGACTCTCGATGTAACAGGAAAAGTGCTTCCCAACGACCAGCGCATTCGCATCTCCAGTAATATGGAGCTGTATTGGGACCAAATATTCATGGCGCCTATCATTGAGAATGGGGGGCTTTATGTCCGGGAAGTGTCGGTGAAAAGTGCAGATCTTCATTTCCTGGGTTATCCGCGGGAATATTCTCCCGATGGGCGGCTTCCGACTCTTTACGATTATGATAGTGTGGACGGGGCCGTTGCATGGAAAATTATGGAAGGGAACTACACCCGTTATGGTGAGGTGACAGAGCTTCTGGAAAAGGCGGACGACTGTTATGTCATTATGGGGCGAGGAGAGGAGCTTACACTACGTTTTTCTGCAGGCGTTTTCGGTCCGACGCCAAAGGGATACTGTCGTTCGTTTATTCTTAAAACCGACAGCTTCTGCAAGGACATGGACCTTTATTCGGCATATCCCGATACCGTAGAACCGCTTCCATTTCATTCCATGAGTAACTATCCCTATGGGGTGAATGAAAATTATCCCGATGATGAAAAGCAACGGGAATATCGGATGCGGTTTAATACCCGACGGATAGGTAGGCCCGGGAACTGAACAGAGTTCGCGGCAGAATCATCAGCATTGGCCCGGGAAAATCGTTGGGTTGAGGCATATTGCGTAAGAGTGACTTTTTTGGTATAATTCACAAAGACAGGTCGCTATTGTGCTTTCTATGCGCCAGTGCCGAAAGCTCAAGCCAAGGTAGTTTTTGATGAAAAAGCATAAGAAAACTGGGGAACTGAAAACAAGGAATTCCGGACATTCACAACTATCCGCCCCGGCTTCTCCGAAGCGAGCTACAATGGTGCTGTTCGCAGGTGTGATAGTGTGTGTTGCCATTGGTGGTTTCTTTTGGGTAAGACGTTCGTCGCGCACAGAAAAAAAACCACAAAAAGTAGAGACACCCTCGAATTCAACGGAACTGCCAGAACCCAAAACTGCCAGTTCGGTGCTTACCCCGGAACAAGAAGTTGCCGCATTGAAAAGAGAGGAGATGGAACTTGCCGAAAGGCTAATGAGGGGCTTTCCCAATAGTGTGGACGCGTTCGTGATAATGGGCAATGTGTGGGAGGGGCATGGCGATGCTATCAAGGCATTAAGATTCTTCAAAAAGGCGTTAGAGATAGATCCAAAACGGCCTGATGTTTACAAAAGTATGGGATGGTTTGCCATGCAAAAGGGTCAATATGAGCAAGCCATCGCGTACTGGAGAAAGGCTCTGGAGATTAATCCCCAAATTCCCGATATGCATAACAGTATTGCCATGGCGTTGATGGGTCTGGGCAAACAAAGGGAATCAATCGAAGAATTAGAGAAGGACATTCAAATTACTCCCAATCCCGTTTTTAGTTACTTTATGCTTGGGCAAGGATATCTACAGCAAAAGGAGTATGAGAAGGCCAGGAAGAATTACGAAAAGGCAATAGCACTTCGGCCAGATTATACTAATGCTTACTATGGTCTTTTTACGGTGTTCATGAGATTGAAGCAGCGCGCCAATGCCCAGGAGTACATGGCTGTATTCAGGAAACTAAAAGCCGAGGACATGAAGATTCTGAAGGACCGTAACGATGTCTTTGAGGATCTTGTTAATATGCGAAAAGGCGCGGCTGAGACTTATATGCACGCAGGTAAAATGTATCAAGATAGTGGGGATTTAAAAAGGGCCGAAGAACTCCTGAAAAGGGCGACAAGAC
>JABUBO010000485.1_pt1 | contig 12845 bp, 14 predicted proteins | sample 7240361 | NCBI WGS metagenome assembly JABUBO01 (sample SAMN07256346, study PRJNA390944) | subsurface metagenome | isolation source: Methane hydrate marine sediment | place: Pacific Ocean: Eastern North Pacific, ODP site
CTTACGAAAATATATCCGATCGGACACTTGGTGAAAACAAACCCAATTCAAACCCAATCAAACCCAATTGCCGAAAGGGTAAAAATTGATGCAAAGTATGTATTTACAAAGGATTATGAAGAAAAATGCGGCTAAGGGCTTTGAAAAAACAAAGCCAAAACAAACCCAATTTCCAAAATGCCAAAAAATGAACGCAAACTTATTTGTCACAAAGGATTATGAAAATGAAACCACCCTCAGGCCCAAAAAAACAAACCCAATCAAACCCAATTTCAAACGCGACGATGGTCTTTCCGCTTATTACACAAGAGATTGCCACAGCCCACCCAGCTACCGCGAAGGCCTTTGCCGAGACGAGTCGGGCCTCCCAATGACCCGAGCAAAAGATGAGTTGTGTCTGGTCGTCACACAGCTTTACCGTAACCGGTCTCGGAGCCTGATGATAATGAAGCCAAGTCGCTTTCTGACAGAGATTGGACAAGACCTGACTGAAAATATGGAACTCGAAGAGGGTTTGCCAAAGTGAAAGCTGTTTGACACAAATTTGACACAAATTGCATATTTTGCTCTTTTTTAGTGCTTTTGGAATTGACAAGATGCGCAGTAACTTGTTACATTATAAACGCTTAGAATTTTCGGCGCCCGTAGCTCAATTGGACAGAGTCGCGGACTTCGAATCCGAAGGTTGCAGGTTCGAGTCCTGCCGGGCGCGTTCAAAAATGCGGTTTTGCTATCGTTATCGAGATTTGTCTGTTCGTTAGAGTTCGCCGAAATACGTTGTCGGACGTCAATTTTGCCAGTATATGTCAAGTCAATTAATCAGCTTGCTTATGACGAGAGTCATTTCTTGGAAAGCGATTCCTTTCGATACAGGCCGCCTTATTAGGCCAATAATCCTGAGCATACTTCACTCCTGCTTTCAAAGAATCCTTGCGTATAGGAAAAAATAAGTCAAGTGAAATGTGATTAATGTGGGCTTTTTTTTAACCAGTTTATAGGCTAAATTCTGGTTTTCAGCCAAATATCAGTCCACAGTTCAAACCCAGCCGCATCATCACCTTCATTTGAGGACTTGCATTTTGGAGTAACTTTCGAACTTGCGACACAGTGAAGGTCGGCTTATCTTGACTTTTTATTGTAATCTTCTTGAACGCCCTCAATTTCGGCGGACTATCGATGGCTTCGTTGTCCAAGGCCCAGTTATACAAGGCCTTTACTGCGGTTATCGACAGCTCACCGCCCGAATACCTGGGCTCAGATACTTTGCCGGCATGTAGATAGGCGGCTTGTTCTATGTACCGCTGTAACGCTTGTTGCTTGTCTGCACCGAAATAATAGAGCTTGCCACTAATTTCCTTGCAATACGGGGCGATACAGGGTAAATTACTAAAAAATTATTCGGAGAGGTGGCCGAGTGGCTTAAGGCAACGGTTTGCTAAACCGTCGTAGGGGTAAACGCCTCTACCGCGGGTTCGAATCCCGCCCTCTCCGTTAAATTTTTCGTACATTTTTAGAATTCTTTTGTTTACAAGCACTTACGCATAAAGTATTATTATCAGAAACCTTCGTGTGAAAGAAAATGTGAAAGATTTCAGGTGGTGAGGTTTCTGATAATGAAGAAATTACGTACAAGCAAAAGCCAAAAAACGACAAAGCCCAAATCCAAGAGTAAAAACGCCGATCGTAGCAGATATATTAAAGTGGCTCGATTGGGGAAAGTCAGCATCTATCGGCGAGGCAGAAGCTATTGGATTTACTTCAGGGATAAAGGCAGAACTATCCGCAAAAAGATAGACGGCAACTTGGCTATCGCCAGGGCCACAGCAAGCCAGATTAATGTCCATCTGGAACAGGGACGCAGCAGCCCATTTAGTTTTCAAACCAAACCTATATCACGAGTAGTCAATGATTTCATTGAACATTGCAGGGTGGTACGCAGCCTAAGAATAAGAAGTGTGCAGCGTTACCGAGCAGCGCTTGACCATTTTCTTAACTTCGTTAATACCAAGCCGCATCTGCGTAATATCGACCAGGTAAAAGAATCAACCGTTGAAGAGTTCATGCGGTATTTGCGAAAGCTTAAGCGTGTACGCAGCGGTGAAAAAACCGGCCCTCAAGGCAAGTACAAAACCGGTGGCGTTGTATTCATCCTATCAACCTGCCGTACGCTATTCAACTATGCCCGTAAATGCCGTTTATTATCACCTTACGAGGATAACCCTTTTTCAAGCTTTCCCATAGAAAAGATACGAGCCCGTGAGCCTTCTTCAGTTAATTTATTAAACGGCAGCGAGCTTTCGAAATTCTTTAGAGCATGCGACGATTGGCAGTTTCCGTTGCTTTTCATTCTTAGTTTATATGGCCTTCGTGCAGGTGAACTGGCACATTTGTTGATTTCGGATGTGGATTTGGCCGGTGACAGGTTCTTTATCAGATCCAAGCCCGTTATGTTTTGGTATATAAAGACAAACCGAGAGCGGATTTTACCGATCATTTCACAGGTTAGACCTTTATTTGAAAAACTAATAAACAATCGCAAGGAAGGCTTTTTGTTTCTGTCCAGGCTGCATGCAGAAGGCCATCGAATGGCATATGAATTTGCCAACAGAGAAAAACTGGAAAGCTGTGTGTCAACTATGGTTAATGAGCTTAAGGGAGGCAATTCTCCTATCTCAGATGAAGAACTCTTTAACCTTACTAGAAGGGTATTACATAAGTTGGGCAAGATACGTGAGGACAAAATTCGACTAGAATTTATGGATGTAGCATCTAAGATTGGCCGGTCTGATGTTACTATGGTGCATTCCTTAAGACACCTGTTTGCAACTTTGGCGGAGGAAAATGGTCTCAATCCTTTAACAGTTCAGACAATTCTTGGTCATTCCAGATTGGAGATGACTCGCTACTATACACATACAGGTTTAGAGGCCAAAAAAACTGCAGTTCAGGATCTTTTGGTGGGGAAAAGCGGATTAGATCGGGTTTTAACCCGACGGCTGGCTGCCGGTAAAGATTCTTTGAGCGACGGTGCGTCTTCCAGGACAGGCGTCGGCGGATAACCATGCATCGATCAGCCGACGATGGAATCTGACTACTCGCCCTCTTTTGGCATGCGGAATATACCTTTGGCTGACCCAGTTGCGGATGGTTCTGGGACTGACAGACAGGTAGTCTGCTAACTGTTCAACTGTCATCCAGGGTGAATTCACATAATTTTCTTTCTGCCGCGTAGACATGTTTCTAAACCATCGCACATTGTCTTTTAAGTCACTTTTTATTGTTATGTTTAAGAAGGAAACTGGGTACGTGCAGTTGCGGTTTCCTCATCGATTACCATTCATATTTTAGTTAGTTTTACCTTATACTCAGAACCTTCACTTCGTTAAGATTTGGCAAGGGTTATATCATTCTGATACTGGTATTTCCCCTTGCGGTCAGCGTAAGATGTCCTACACGGCGTTTCAGATTCAAAGAACAATACCTGAGCCAAACCTTCGCCTGCATAAATCTTTGCAGGCAGCGGTGTGGTGTTTGAAATCTCCAGTACGGCTCTACCTTCCCAGCCTGGCTCAAATGGCGTGACGTTCACAATGATTCCGCACCTGGCATAGGTTGACTTGCCAACACAAATAGTGATTACATTCCTAGGGATACAAAACCATTCAACGCTTAAGGCCAGGGCAAAACAGTTTGGGGGAATTAAACAGACATTACTAGTTACTTCCACAAGCCCTTTAGGGTCGAAATTCTTTGGGTCGATGACCGAGCCGTAGTTGGTAAAGATACGAAACTTGTTAGATACTCGTATATCGTAACCAAATGATGAGATCCCAAACGAAATGACTGGCCGGCCATCTATATTATGCACTTGCTCCCCCACAAACGGTTCAATCATGCCCTGTTCTTTAGCCATCTTTGCGATCCATGTGTCAGGCTTAATGCTCATAACAGTCAGTCTCCTGAATTACTGTTTCCGTCTTTTCTAAATCCGGTATCAAGTGCACGCTCCGAATGGAATTTCTGCAAACGATGTATTGATCCTGATGGGATAAGTTTCTGTATCGATAGCAAGTCCTGCGGTGACAACAATGGTTTTACTACGGTTGTTCGAAATTCATGGGCAACGCTACTTTGGGCAATTAATTCGATACTTTTCTTGATTTGGCGGATTGGTGCATATACCCCAGTAAGACGGTCATAAATAGCAAACGGTGCTTTAATGTCCATCGCTATGTAATCTACAAGGTTGCTTTCCAGAAGCTCGTTTAAAACTTCTGGCTGGCTGCCGTTGGTATCCAATTTAACCAAAAACCCCATAGCTCTAATTTGATAGATGAATGTAGGTAGGTCTGGCTGAATCGTCGGCTCACCGCCACTGACTACTACTCCATCAAGCTGATTGGTACGGCTCTCAAGAAACTGAAAAAGTTTTTCTTCTGGGATTAGCAAGTCTCCCGGGACATTGAAAGCGATTAGAGAACCGTTATGGCACCAGGGACAGCGAAAATTGCACCCCTGGCAAAACACTACCGCCGCAACCTTGGCGGGATAATCACTCAAACTAAATTTATTTAAACCACCAATTTTCATAATTAACCTTATATCTTGTACATGCTCCGTAGTTTGAATTCTGACTGTTTACCTTCATTCCATTGTTTTACAGGTCTTAGGTATCCTACCACGCGACTGTAAACTTCCGTTTCAGCACCACACCGACATTTAAAACGTTCACCGCGGATGTATCCGTGTTGGGGGCACACCGAAAATGTTGGTGTAATCGTGAAATATGGCAAATGATATTCGCAAACTTTCCGTATAAAGGTTTTTACTGCCTGGGGGTCTGCTGCAGCCTCACCCAGGAACACATGCAATACTGTTCCGCCCGTATATCGTGACTGCAATTTATCCTGAAGGCTGAGAACCTCAAAAATGTCGTCAGTATAGTTGACCGGCAGTTGAGTGGAATTCGTATAAAAAGGAGCTGCACCCTTTGCAGCTTCCGCCTCATTTGCACAGATGATATCGGGAAAACGTTCTTTATCCAACTTGGCTAATCGATATGAAGCCCATTCCGCCGGTGTTGCTTCCAGATTATAGAGGTTCTCCGTTTCCTTCTGGAATATAAGAAGTTTATCACGCATGTAATCGAGAACCCTGGCTGCGAAGTCGGCACCTTTTGGTGAGCCTATATCACAGCCAAACAGGTTCATACAGGCTTCATTAACGCCGATTAATCCAATTGTAGAAAAGTGATTATGCCAGTAATTGCCATGATGTTTTTTTATGTTACGCAGGTAAAATTTTGAATATGGATACAGGTTTTTTTCTGTAAAACTTTCAATTACCTTCCTTTTGGTTTCAAGGCTTGTTCTGGCAACTTCCATAGTTTGACTTAATCGTTCAAAAAAATCATTTTCATTATCGGCCAAATATCCAAGGCGGGGCATATTGATTGTCAGCACGCCGATTGAGCCGGTCAAAGGGGCAGGGCTAAACAATCCGCCGCCTCGTTTTTTAAGTGTTCGCATATCGAGTCGAAGCCGGCAGCACATTGAGCGGGTATCTTCAGGTGACATGTTGGAGTTGACGAAGTTTGCGAAATAAGGGATACCGTACTTTGTCGTGACATCCCATAACAGCTTTAATTCCGGGTTCTCCCAATCAAAATCTTTTGTAATATTATAGGTAGGGATCGGGAATGAGAATGGACGTCCTTTCGCATCTCCTTCGGCCATTACTTCGAGAAATGCTCGATTGAACATGTTCATCTCGTGCTGGAACTCGCCGTAATGCTGGTTTTGGATTTGACCTCCGATAACAACAGGCTCGTTAGCCAGCGTGCTCGGCGGCTGCAAATCGTGAGTGACATTTGTAAAAGGAGTTTGGAAACCGACCCTCGTGGGCACATTAATATTAAAAATGAATTCCTGTAAAGCCTGTTTGACCTCGTCATAACTTAGGCCGTCATAACGGATAAACGGAGCCAGTAGCGTATCAAAATTTGAAAAAGCCAACGCTCCCGCGATTTCACCCTGTATTGTGTAGAAGAAGTTGACGATCTGGCCTAATATTACACGAAAATGTTTGGCTGGTCGGCTTTCAACCTTAGCACAGACGCCCCCAAATCCAGAGAGAATCAAATCCTGCAAATCCCATCCAACACAATAACCGGCAATAAGGCCCAGGTCATGTATGTGTATTTCTCCGGAAGAATGAGCCCGACGAACCTGCTCAGTGTATATCTTATTCAGCCAATATACTTTACTATCCTTACTAGAGACATGATTATTAAGCCCTTGCAGAGAATATTCCATATTGCTGTTTTCTTTAACTTCCCAGTCCAGGCGATTCAAATAATTATCAATCCGGTCAACATCAGCTTTTTCGACCATCTCCCTGTTGCGGGCGTGTTGATCACGATAGAGGAGGTATGCCTTTGCCGTCCTTATGAAGGGAGAATTCAGCAATATTTGTTCCACCAAATCTTGTAGTGCTTCAACTGTAGGTATCTCTTCGTGTAATACTGTCTGTGCTAAACTCAGTACGCGAATAGTTAGCTTTTGGGCAATTGGTTCATCAAATTCACCTGTGGCACGGCCAGCCTTAAGTATAGCCATCTTTACCTTCTGAGCATCAAATGGAACCAAGTTGCCGTCACGCTTGCGAATCTGAGTAAATCGCAGGTTCTGGTATGGTTTAATCCTGGGCGGTAGCCTCAATCGCAATTTGGAGATGGTAACGCTCCAAAGGCAGTGTAACCGGCCCCAAATCCTTTGAACCATACCCAGTTTTTCATCTTTATTTTTTTTATTTGCCATAATTTTTACCTCCATAGTGCTTCTAATTTCTCACCTGCATTCTCCAAAGCAATTAGTTCATTAGTAAAAACATTCAGTCTTTCTTTTTCACAGTTGGTTTTACCTTTCACAAAAACAATCTTGTCGGCAACCAGATTGTCACTATATTTTTCCAGAACATCCGGGAACAATATGACCTCAACCTGTCCCTGCAAATCTTCCAGTACAAAGACAGCCATTTTTCTGCCGGCGTTTCGGCCTTTTTTGATAATATGGCGTCGTATTTTAGTCACCATTCCGCCGATTATGACAGGCTGGTTTGGTACATCTGTCAGGTAGAGTTTTCTTCATCTGTCCTTTCACCTTGTCTACAGATGTTCCTCGTCGTAATAGGTACATCGCCATCCGCTGTCTTGGTCCGAATCTTCGTCATAGTATTTACAATCCTGCTCCTGACAAAAATCGATATCCACATAACCTTCTTCAAGAGGACAGTAAATCTTGTCACCTTGCCCTGCAGAAGAGTTTACAAAGCCCCTGCCGCCGACACGCCCAACCCTCCCTGCCGGAAGGTGCGATGGTGTATGAAACGGTACTGGTCTCTGAGAAGTTTCAGTGTAATATGGCAAGGCAGGTGAAACCGATACATCTTGTTCGTGGTGAGTATCCTGACCCTGGGGCTGCAGAGGTAAATGGTCCTGAGACAGATTATCCAGAACATTTGAAGTCTGCTTCAATGGTGGTGGGTTGAACATGCGTGTCTCTATATCCTGTTCGAGCTCATCGAGCATCTGCCCCAGTGGATCTTGAAAGGTTAGACCACCTGCACCCGGTATCGGCGTATTTTCAATATTCCGCTCCAGTGCATCAAGCTGGTCAAAAGGCTCCGGTATATTTGTAGGATTCATATTTTTAAATCTGCCTTTCCAACAAAACTGACCAGTCAAACGATGGGTCTATTACGTGTTCTTCCACATTGAAGAAAACAAGGTTTGAAGGAACCTGGCCATTATTCAACTCCCGAACAGCCCGTTCGATACTGCTTTGAACTCGCTTGTTCAGCCCAATGCTCACAACCAGGTCAACAGATTCCAATGCCTCTTGGCTTGCTGTCTCTTTGCGCACACCGCATAACTTCAGTAAGTTGTTGGCCTCGGCCCGCGGCTGGTTACCAACACCAGCCTGCAGAGCGATCCGCCGGCCCAACGGGCCGGGCAGAAGGGCCAAGCTGTCGGGACGAACTCCTGCGGGCTCACCAGTTCTGCGGCGAGCGAACTTTGTCCCGGGTCTGGCAAGAGAAAGCTTCTGCTCGCTTTTTGTTACAACAAATGTGTGAATTGGCCCACCATGTCCAGACCAGCGAGGAAGGTTGTGAAGCTCTCTCCATCTTTCTCCTTTGCGTTCGGTTGGAGCAAAAAAGAGCCGACGATTACCTGCCGAGCCGATACACCGGACCAGACCAAGATTCTTCAACACTCGTCTGTCATCAGATTCAGTTTCGCGCGTAATTCTTAGCCGTTCATAACGGTCGCGGATCTCCTCGTCAGGATTCTCGCATATGATCTCCATGATTTTGTGCTGGCTGCGAGTAAGAGAAAGTCCGAGCTCGGCACATGCATTACAAACCTGCTTCGGTTTTGCCGCTGGTACAACACCAAGCAAATTGCTATCTTTAGTTTCAGCCGTCTGCCCACTCTCAGATTTTGGGCGTGGTACAAATGGTATGGAGTCCAAAACAGGTTTGGAACGTTCGATTGCCTCTTTGCGGCTCAGACTTTTCCATAGATCACACATTTTTAATATCCTTTACGAGCAGATGAATGGGGTCTGGATACCGTGATACTTTCATTACGGCCTCACGCATAGGAAGTCTTGCCAGTTCCTGCTCCTGCCATCTCTCCAGGCTCAGCGCTGAGCCTGCTTTGCTGATGCATGCCCGTTGAGCAAGCCTCATAGAAATTATGGATGACAAATTACCTACCACAGCCGGGGCAAGATCCGAAACGGTTTGATTTACGACCGCCCCGCAGAATCCGGCTTTACGAAGTGATCTTAATACACCTGTGCCTGCGGATTCCTTCAGGTCGCTCATGCGTCGGTCGGCCTGACCGCCCAGGAGCAAATGCGCTTCCTCCATGACAAAAAGACGGCTGATTGGCCCATCCTGTTCGTGTGTAAACGAAGCTGTTAGCAGCATAACCAAAAAGTTGAACAGCAGTGGAACTGCCGAATCCTTCACCTCAGTCATGTCCAATATGACCGAGTGTTGGCCGAAAAGCTGGTGGACATCCCTAGATTTTCTGACATCTAAACCGGGCAGCATCGATACTATCGAGCCCAGACGGTCGACTGTTTTCTCTCTGGCCCTGGCCATATCAGAAGCCTTAGGTGCATCCACAAGTTCAGCGGCTTCGAGGATATCCGACAAACACAAGTAATCCTGACTGCCATCAAAAATACCCCGGTCTTTGTATAGTTTGAGTACGACCTTGGCAAAGAAGTTTACCGATACCTCACCGAGCCAGCCCATCCTCATCCATTCCTTGAGGTAACCAACCCATTTATCCGGCGGCATTGCCGGCCTGCCGTCGGGGCCAACGGGAACCTGACATGGATTTATCCCCAGCTCATCGCCAGCTCTCATCCACACCATCTCCTGCGGACTGAAAAAATGCATAATATCTCGATACTCGCCGTGAGCATCGAGGATGATTACTGTTTTTTTCTGCGTATCGGTCATATACGTTTGCCTAAAAATTGCAGGATAAATAATTTAACAAGGGTGGATTTGCCCTGGCCGGCGATACCAAAAAATCCTATTCCTCCACCAGCCTGAATGTCCTGCTGGGAAAAACCGACCTCGTCACCTACTATTTCACCACACTTGGCACGGCCTAACACATAGTCGCTCGGAGATATACCGTGGGGAAGTACAAAGAACGGCAGATTGTCGGGATTAATTCCTGCCTTCAATAGGCGCAGTCTAAGAAACCTCCTTACAGTCGCGGCCAGCTTAGGATTTCTCTTTGCCGGGGCAATCAAACGCTTGTATTCATCTTCATCGAGATTCAAAAGCTTTGCATATAAATCCAGTTCATCCGACCAGGGTCTCATCTGCCACCTCCAAATGTTTTATCGAACCACGACTTGCACCCATTACCAACAAGAACACCCAATATTGCTGCCCAAGCAAAAGGCGCCCACCAGAAAAACGCATACGAGGCAAAGACAAATTTGCCTAAATACCAGCCGATCACTGCACCCGCGACAGCCGGTAGACAGAAACGCCAGCTGCCGTTAGCTGTTATCAAGCGCCTTGTCGGGCCAAAGATTAACAGCACTATCAATACGATAGGAATCCACATCTCAAACCTCACAGGAAGATCTTTTTGAGCCAGAAAATGTATGAATGATAACGGCAATAAACCGGGTCTTTTTTTGAACCGTAAACTCTGGCATGCCTGCGGCACACCAAAACTCCGCACTTCTGGCATCGGTGAGCGCAGCCTTCAGCAGAGCAGACCGTTTTGCCGCATATCGAACAGATACCAGCCAGCGAGGTCTGCTGGTCAATCACATGACCGCAGGAACACCGCCTTGTTTCCAACCATTCGACAGTCGTGATACCGGTCTGGTCTTCTGTCTCGATGGTCTCTTTCTGGTACACTATGCCGCCATTTTCGACAGAATCTCCTAATACCCTTACCGAGCGCTGTCGTGTCCCACCATTTTCAAGCAATTTCATAAGCTCATCATGGTTCATAACAGACTCCTTCAAATAAATACAGATGGGGGAAAGCTCATCACCTTCCCCCAAAACCTCAATCCACCACCTTGTTGAGTTCATCCGGCTGGACACGGCTGGAACGGCTCGCAGCAGGCGTACCAGATGTTCTTTTAGGTCGTATCGAACTTGGCCGTGCAACAGTCAGGGCATTTACCTGTTGCCTTAGAGACGCCATTTCTCCGAGAAGCATCTGCAAAACAACCGTTCCCGACCTGGTCTCAGGCTGAGCTGCGGTAGAGGTCTTCGATAAATCTGTACTTTTCTTACGTTGGACCTGCACTAAAGTATTTGTCCCGGTAATCATTTTCTAATCTCCTAAAAAATTACGGTTAAAAGATGAGCAGACAGAGCACCCCAGGCGTTTCTGTGCCGTCTGAAGTACCACTCCCGGACCGTCCGGGCTGTGCTGTTGTTTCCGATTTGCAAAGTAAAAAATGGTTTTGCCAATATCCCAGCGTTCTATCGGCTTGCCTGTCACCTTGGCATGCATAATCTCCAGGGCAATAGTTGCACACTGATTGGCGATGTGAATGAAATCAGCACCAAAGGCGGGCTCGGCATGCAAGGTGTGAATCTGGTTGGTTGAGCTTATTGCCATCGCACAGCGAAGGCAGGCAGACATATGTGGAACTGTAAGAATAATATGCCCACTGCCCCCCCCCCCCTGAGTGAAGGGCAGCGAATATAACCTCTGTAATTGGATACAACAGATCGTTGACCCTCAGCATCCCCTCAGCGTCGTCTATCGCATTGATGACAATTGCCGCTTTTCCGGCAAGTCGGGTAAGAACGATATCCGGCAGATCCATGATATTGTAACAGTATGGAATTATCATGGTTAAAGGGTAGTCACGCTCGACTTTTTGTTTGACGGCATAGACCTTTTTCATACGGACATGAGATGCTTCGTATATTGTCCTGCCGCCTTGGGTGTGTTTCAGGTCTACACGATCAAAATCAATCACGTGAATTACAAGAGAGGCCAAAGCTGCCAAAAAATATGTCACATAACCTCCGACAGCACCTGCACCGATAACAACAACTTCACTTCCTTCGAGCAGCTGTGTATCCAGAACCTGCGGATGCGGCCGGTATGACGCAGAAGAAGCCTGATCAGTTCGCAAAACCGATATCTTCTTTGACTCGAGCGACACCAGGCTTTTCTCATTTAAGGCGCTGTCTCTTAGCTGTTTGGCCATCCGATCAGTTCCAAACGGTATAACTTTGCCGCCAGCAAGTTTTATCAATCTCTTTCTCATTCCATGTTAATCCTGTCTTATTGCTGTCCGAAGATGCCTTATACGAGGGATCAGTAACTGCAGCTGTGTCTTGACTTCTCCTACAGCATTGTCGTCAAAAAGATTCAAACGCGGATCGTTTTCGTTGTGAAGTGAACTGAGCTGTTCAATCTGCCGGGCAACCTCTCTATCATCAAGCACTATGAGATGACCAAAGGTAGACTCGATGCGCACAATATAAGGCCACCAGCGGCGGAGAGTTTTGCAGGCGGATTTAAAATCTCTGCCAAGCAGAACATCTTCCTGACTATCAAAACAGAGCTGGAAGCCTTTGGTTGCATCATAAGTTAACTGGCCGGTAATACAGGCCTTTGTAAAGATCCGCCGAAGCTGACGGCCATTGGGATTGGGGGGCGGGATTAAGACCGCGATCGGCTCAACGGCAAGCTCAATAAGCCGCAACCAGCCTTCGGGATTATCAGGTGTGTCGAAGTCTGCGATTAGCGAACTAAGCGAAATATTGCCCCGCAATTGAGTAACGGTAATGGCATCATAGTTGCCATCAGGTATTACGTGCCACGAACCTGGCTTTGTATCCACCCGGTCAACGATATCTTGTGCCCATTCGATAGATTCCTCGCTGGGGACTGTAATACACATTATCCACGGGATTTCTTTACCGCTTTCACCCGTAGTACGAACCCTTCCCTCAGACTCTAATACTACCTGCTGGAAAAGTTTATACTGAGTGGCTTTGTTTGGATAAAGCCTTTCAAGTTCGGTTAGTACACTACGCTGATTTATCCAAGGTTCAAAGGCCGCTTTACATATTGGGTTGAGCATTTCCTCGATCTGATCAGGAGATTTGCCTATAAGCGAACTTACTGAGCGGTATTCTGACAGAAACCTTGCGACTAGATTATAAGTTAATTTCTCCTGACCCCCATTTTTACTTACAACCTCAGCGAAGAAATCATTTAGATATTTCTCATCTACCAAATCAGGACCGAGCATCATACCCAT
>JABUBO010000486.1_pt1 | contig 12827 bp, 15 predicted proteins | sample 7240361 | NCBI WGS metagenome assembly JABUBO01 (sample SAMN07256346, study PRJNA390944) | subsurface metagenome | isolation source: Methane hydrate marine sediment | place: Pacific Ocean: Eastern North Pacific, ODP site
TAAAGTATCCGTCAGAGAATAGAAAAAGGAGGGTAAAAATGAAAGTCGCTGATACGAAAGAGAACCTGATGAAATGCATTTGTATGAACTGCCCGACCCATACACAAGAGATGAAGGACAAGATGCAAGGACTCTTTTGTGCTAGAGGTAAGAGCGATTTGCAGTTCGAAAGGAGAGGCTGCATTTGCGGAGAATGCCCAATTTCAAGTGAAAACAGGCTATCGGGTAGCTATTTCTGCGACATGGGGGCAGCTCAGTAAACGACTGCATATGTTATGTTGATTACCAGGATGTTACTCTTATGAAACATGTCAAGCAATATAATAAATAAACCTGATAAGGAGGAGTACCGATGAGTAAAGTAGCCAGGACAAAGGAGAATCTACAAAAGTGTCAGTGCATGAAATGCCCAACTTATACATTTATGTGCAAGATGAAATCAATGCCAGGTAATATTATGGCGATGATGAGCGATATTGGTAAAAAGGACCATATGGAAGCCATGTATTGTGCGTTTGATAAAAGCAAATGTATAGACGAGGAAAAAAGCTGCATTTGCATGACATGTGCGCTTTTTAATGAATACAATCTTGACAAAGCATATTATTGTCTTGGTGGTAAAGCCGCGAAAATGTAGCATTTATGGCTTGGATTAATAATAGATTAACTGTTACTAATAGCCCTTCGACTGGGCTGCATCGCTGAGATTGGATAGGTGTGATTAGAAGGATTTTGGCCTTTCCCATAAGGATTTCGTATCGGACTATTCGCACCCGTCAAAAGCAAAGATAATCGCGAATATACTTGATAAGCTGGATATTGGGGAAGACAAAACGTGCTGTGCCAGGAATCCTGGCAGAAATAAAATCCTAGATTGGGAGGTGAACCATGGAGAAGATTGATCCTAAGACGACAGCGCTGGTGATCATCGACCCACAGAATGACTTCCTCTCTGAGAAAAGTGTAGTATGGGACTTGGTAGGTGACCTCGTAGTTAAGAACCGAGTCGTGGACAAGCTGAAAGCACTCGTTGCCAAGGCAAAGGAAGCCGGGGTCGCAGTTGTGTATTCGCCTCACTACTATGACAAAGAGTACAAGGCATGGCACAATATAAACTTTATCGACAGGGTAATGTTCGAACGCAAGATGTTTAACCGCGGGACATGGGGGGCTGATTGGCATCCAGAGTTGAAACCCGACGACGACATTATTGTGGTTGCCCCACACAAGAACCTTAGCGGCTTCCATACCAGTGATGTTGACATTCAACTCCGCAAGCGAGGGATCAACACTATTTTGTTAGCAGGCATGTCCGCCAACCTGTGCGTCGAGTCTCACTTGAGGGATGCTGAGGAGAAGGGCTATGAAGTGATAGTCATCAACGATGCCACCGCAGCAGCGGGCGAGGATGCCTACAAGGCTGCGCTGACAAATTACGGGTTCATCGCCCATGAGTCTATCACAGCTGAAGAAGCATTGAAGCGTCTCGAGGTTACGATTAATTGAGCCACCGGTCCGTAGCCATCCTAGAGAGTTCCTCAACAAATCAGGAATTTGAACCAGAAATAGGTTACAGAGCCAGTATTCCTTGGGTTAGATGAGGTTTGGTAATTCTATGTGTTGAACATTTCGTTAAATCGTGTGACCGCGGTTAACAGATAGTATGCGTTTTTCAGAATGGTGTAGAATATTTCTATGGCAAACTTCTGGCGCAGGCATCGCAGATTAACGATACTGGCCAATATTGTGTTGGCTCTGATCATCTTAATTATTGTTGTACCCTATCTAATTCCCCTCGGCAAGAATCAAACTGAAGTATCCTCAGATGTTTTGGTTACTGAGAATGGCAAGTTTCTTGATATTGATGGAATGAACATGTATGTCGAGGATACTGTTGGCGGAGTGAAGATAAGAGTAGAGATGGAGGATGCTGGCACGATTATGGTGACTAACGTAGATACGGGAGCGGAAATTATTGCCGAAAGGGGATTCTGATTTGCCTGGTATGCGTTTCATCCAGAAACTCAATTGTACTCCAAATAGTGAAAAAAGGGGTTTTAACATCCAATGAAATAATAAAATCTCAGTGGAGGTGATGAATGAAAGATACATATGATTTGGCCATCATCGGTGGTGGCCATGACAGCAATTGAAGTAGCAGTAACCCTTGGTGGACTGGGAGCTATAACATTTCTCGCCTGGTTCTTCTTTGGTCCCAAACGAGCTCAGGCAGCTCAGGTTAAAGGAAATGTGCAAGAGATAGTTGTTACCGTTAAAGGCGGCTACTCTCCAGACATTATACGTGTCAAGAAAGGTATCCCGCTCCGGCTGATATTTAACCGACAAGAGGCTGGTGAATGTAGCTCACGGGTGGTTTTTCCTGATTTCCAGGCCAGCAAGACACTACCGCCGTTTACCAAGACAACACTCGAGTTCACGCCTGACAAAGCCGGTGAGTTTGGTTTTGCCTGTGGCATGAACATGCTTCACGGCACCCTTATCGTGGAGGAGGGCAAAGAAATAACGGAAGCCGCCGTGACACCTCCCACGGAAACTCTTCCTCGAGAGCATGCTCAGGCAGTGGGTGTAGGCCCACGCATGCCAGTAGGCAAGATCGAACAGGTAGAGTTTGCCCTAGTCGGAGGTGGTGTTACCTGCCCTACCTGTGCGGTCAATATCGAGACGGCTCTAAATAGTCTGTCCGGTGTGGATGACGTTCGCGTTAACTTTGGCGCTGACCGTATTACAGCCCGATATGACCCGGAACAGATATCACCGGATAAGATACGGCAAATCATTGAAAATACAGGTTACAAGGTTCATATTCGCAGCCAGCCGGGCACCCAGGACACGGAAGACCGGGAGGCTACGGAACGTGTTGCTGAGCGCAAAGATCTTACGCGGCGTTTGATTGTAGGAGCCATCCCTTTAACCAGACTGAATCCTGAACAGCTCCAGCGGTACTATTCCGAGAAGCTGTCCAATGGCCGATGCGACGGGCAAGGAGCGTTAGGCCGAACTACAGTGAGTCACCACCATACCTGTCTTCACCGTGCCCTCAGCATGGCCTTAAAATGGGGACTGATAAGTCGCAACCCGGCTGATGCTGTGACTCCCCCACGTCCACAGCGCTCGGAAATACAGACGATGAATGAAAATGAAGTGCAAACTTTTCTCAAGATCGCTAAAGAGACGCCCTATCATGCCCTCTTTTACCTTGCTCTGTTTACCGGGATGAGACGGTCTGAGCTTCTGGCCTTGAGATGGTGCGACATGGACCTGGACATGTGTGAGGTATCAGTAACCCGTTCACTCCACCTTTTGCGCGACGGGACTATTACCATCCAACAACCGAAAACTGCAAGAGCACGCCGCCAGATAGCTCTTCCCCCTTCAGCTACATTAATGCTTAAAGAATATAAAGAACAACAGGCATTAGAGTATTCAATGTTAGGGGTATCCCTGGAGGACAACGGTCTAGTATTTAGCCAGCATGATGGTAGACCATTGCTACCAGACTCTGTAAGCCATGCTTGGGTTAAAATAGTGAAGCGTGCTGGCCTCAAACATTTCAGGATGCATGATGCTAGGCATACTCATGCCTCACTCCTGCTGAAACAGAATGTTCATCCCAAGGTGGTACAGGAGCGTCTGGGGCACGCGACCATCTCAACAACGCTGGATCTCTACAGTCACGTCGCCCCTGGTTTGCAGGAGGCGGCAGCCCGGCACTTTGACGAGGCTTTTAACCCAGAGTACAATGATATAGATAAAGTTAAGGCAGGAAACGAAGCGGATGAATAATATTATTAGCAAATTATTAGCAAAACGATATTATGTTTGCTTCGCAAGAGTCTTCAAACAGTCATTTCAGGCACGTAATTAGGTCATGCCCCTGTAGCTCAGGTGGATAGAGCAGCGGTTTCCTAAACCGTGTGTCGGGCGTTCGAGTCGCCCCAGGGGTACCAGTTAATTTTCGCCGAGAACTGTGCTATAATTGAGCTTGCTGGGTAGGAGTGTAGCTCAGTTTGGGAGAGCAGCGGTCTCCAAAACCGCAGGGCGGGGGTTCGAGTCCCTCCACTCCTGCCAGTTTTTAGCTTCAAAAAGGCTCATTTTTCCTCACTGGCCGCATCTCTTCGGGGTTGATTGCCGACATTGTGCCGACATTTTCCATCAGCTCAGGCCCCAGTACCTCATCCAGCCGCTTAGCAGCTGCTTTCTGAATACTAGGGACAACATGGCTATATGTGTCCAGGGTAAATGCTACACTTGAATGCCCTAATGCTTCACTAACTATCTTAGGATGGATATCAGCCAGTAGCATTAGACTAGCAAAGGTATGCCTCAGGTCATGGAAGCGAGTACCGGCTAGTCCTGCCCTTCGGGCAATCCTGGCAAAGTTATGAGTAAGAGTGCCCGGGTCCATAGGCCTGCCATCAATATTGTCAAATACCAGGTCATCCTCACTCAGTGGCTTCCCCAGCAATAGGCGCTCCGCTTGCCTTTCAGTTCTATAATCCCGGAGAAATAGAGCTAAAGAAGGTAGTAAGTCAAGTCGCCGCCGGCTGTGTTCACTCTTCGGCTCCTTAAACTGACAGACGCCCTTGCGCTTATATAGCACCTGGGTGACAGAAAGCGACGCCAAGTCTAGGTCTAGGTCACGCCACCGTAGTCCTAACAATTCAGCCTGCCTCAAGCCTGTTTTGACTGCCGTATGAATGATAGAGTAATAAGGTGTATCTTCGGCGACACTCAGCAACCTTGCAACTTCCTCGGGCATGAGTGTTGTCATCTTTGGCTTTCTAGCCCGTGGGGGATCTACTAATTGAGCGGGGTTGCGAATTAATAATCCTTGCCTGACAGCATAATTTAGTGCCTGAAATAGAACCCGGTGGATATGTAGAACAGTCCGGGCAGATAATCCCTGTCCGCCAACTCCAGTCTCTAAGAGGGTACCGTAGCATCGTTGGATGTGTTGAGGTTGGACCTGGGCTAAAGGTATCATGCCGAGGTTTGGAATAAGATGGCGCCTCACAATAGACTGGTACCCGTCTAAGGTGCGGGATGAGCAGCTAGTCTTAACATAGCCACCAAGCCAATCGTTCAACCATTCACCGAGGGTAATCCGTCTTGGCTTAACATAGCTCCCCTGCTCGATACTGACCAATAGCTCAGCTAAGCGTTGCTGGGCTGCTTTCTTAGTGCCTTTGACGGTCTCGAAGTGCCGTGAGCGCTTACCTGTTGCCGGGTCTCTACCAGCATCAAGGCAGATTTCCCAACTACCCTTGCTTCTTTGTCTAATACTCCCTTTCATAGATATCTCCTTTCTTCAGATTTTTAAGGCAGGCTCATCTTTGCTTCCTCTGCTGCCTTGTCGATAACCTGGAAGGCGTTAAAAGGAAGCATGGGAAAGAGCTTACGCACCACCGTAGCGTGAGCTACCAAATGTGCTCTGACGTGTTCGGGGGTACTTGGCTGCTTAAGCCATCTAGCCTCGGCGAGGACAACTTCCTCGAAAGTATCCCCGTCGAGGACATAGCCGCTACCACAATAAGGACATCTCAGGGGCTCGGTGCCTCTAACCTCAAAATCGTGGCTGCAATCAGGATTTAGACATTTATACTTTATGCTTTGTGCTTCATCCAAATACCCCGCCGCTGCCATAAGTTCATATACAGGTACACCATAAAGAGGTGCAAGTTTTTTAAGAATGTTGGGGTGTGGCGGTGGCCTCTTACCTTGCTCAATTTGCCCCAAGTAGGCGTTAGAAACCCCAGCTCGTCTTTCTACATCTCTTAACGACATCCTCTGTTTTTCCCTCAGCAGTTTGAGATACTCGCCAAAACCGGGCATTTACCCCCTCCTACTTTTTCTAAATTATAACTCTTCTTGCTAAAAATTGCAAGCAACTTGACCAACTTTTGCTTGACAAATATTCAACGATCGTTATATCATTTAATAGTAAGCAATTTGAATAGTATAGGAAGCAACAATGCTTAAGGTTAAAGTCAAAGCGAATGATATTGAGCGGTTACTAGCCAAGCGGAATCTCTCGCACAATGCTTTTGCGACACGACTGAGTATCTCCAGTGGGTATATGTCCCAATTGGTGCGAGGAGAGCGCTATCCCTCAGCTGACCTAAGAGCTAAAATCCTCCGTTCACTAAGAGGTGTTGGCTTTGATGATATTTTTGAGGTCGTCGATGATGGAAGTGATTAGGATAATAGCTGCCAGCGGAGATACTTTCTATGGTAAGCCAGCTTATGGAAGGAAGAGACAATGGATAATGAAAAGTTAACATTAACCGTCAGTGAAACGGCGAGGCTCCTGGGCATCTCGCGGGGGCTTGCTTATGAGATGGTGAGGACTGGGGAGCTACCCTCGGTGCGCTTTGGAAAAAGAGTGCTAATCCCACGCCGTGCTTTGGAAAAGCTTTTGGAGCAAGGGCAGGTCGCTGCCCTGGTCCAGTCAAAGAGTTAGGCACCCCCCGGACTATGATTAGCTATCAGTATTGCCCTAACTGTGGACTACGCCTCAAGCATGCCCAGGAGGTGAGGGATGACTACAGAGCATAGCAGCCAGGGCGTCAATATCTACACTACCGCTTTCAAATTGCTGACACTGGGATTTTCCGTGATACCGAGCGGAGCCGGACCAGACCGTAAAGCGCCAGCGGTAGAATGGCAGTCGAGGCAGCAGAAGCCAGCAGACGCAAATGAGCTACAGGATTATCAGGACAGGCTGAATCCGCCACTTTGGGGAATAGTGACCGGGGCAGTATCTGGCGTAATAGTGGTTGACACCGATGATGCCGATGCCGGGCGCATACTGGAAGCTGAGGGGCTAAAACCACACGTTTTGACACCACGTGGCGGCGGGCATTTTTACTTTCAGCATCCGGGTTACCACGTCAAAACTTGCGCGGGCATACTGCCGAAGCTGGACGTCAAGGGAGACGGCGGTTTTGTCAACGTGGCGGGCAGCAGCAAGTTTGGCGAATACAAGATTTTGACACTGCCTACGCTGGATACCATTTATCCCTGGGATAGATTACCGAAGCGAATCTTAGCGGCGCTCAATAGCAGTAAGCCAAGCACTAAGGCACAGCAGCAGGGCGCACCAATACCAGAAACAAAGCGTAACGCCACGATGACCAGCATCGCAGGAGCAATGCGTAGACAAGGAGCTGACCAGGCAGCGATTGAAGCCGCACTATTAGAAATCAATGCCAGACAATGCGCGCCACCACTACCGGAGCGCGAGGTATTGGCAATAGCTGGCAGTGTGGCAAGGTATGAACCGCAACCGGAGACCAGTCAACGGCACTTTAATTTGACAGATTATGGCAATGCGGAGCGACTTGTCAGCCTATACGGTGATGTTATCCGGTATAGTCCGGAGCGAAAATCATGGCTAATCTGGACAGGCAAGGTGTGGGAGTGGGACCTGGGCGGCGTCAGAATTGCGAAGCTAGCCAAAATGACAGCACGAAACATATACCGTGAAGCCGCCGACGAACCAGACGACGACCAGAGAAAGGAGCTTATAAAGCATGCCAGAGCTACGGAACGGCAAGTTAGACTGGATGCCATGATTAAATCTGTCGAATCAGAGCCGGGGATAGCCATCACGGTGGCTGACCTGGACACAAACTATTGGCTATTGAACGTCAACAACGGCACGATAGACCTGAGAACAGGGGTATTGAAGCTACATGACCCTGCAGACTTGATAACCGAAATTCTACCGCTGGACTATGACCCGGACGCCACCAACACCGAATGGGATACATTCCTGAGCCGCATATTCAGCGACAACACCGAGCTGATAGCTTACGTCCAGCGCGGCATGGGCTACAGCATCACCGGCGACCAGGGAGAGCAGGTGTTTTTCTTCTGCTACGGCAGCGGCTTCAACGGGAAGTCAACTTTGCTTAATGCCGTTCGGCTGGTGATGGGCAATTATGCAACGCAGGTACCGCCGACCGCTTTCATGGTAGATAAGAACAAGAGGGGCGGACCGGATGAGGCGATAGCCAGCCTGAAAAACAAACGCCTCGTGTGCAGCACCGAGCTGGAGGACGGCCAGCGCCTCTCCGTCAGCCTGGTTAAACGCATGACCGGAGGGGAGCCGCTCTGGTGTGAGCACAAGTTTGAACGGGGGTACAACTTCCAGCCAACACATAAATTATGGCTATCAGGGAATCACGAGCCAGTCATTACAGACACGACTAACAGCATCTGGTATAGGCTGAAAAAGATACCATTCACGTTTGAGATACCGGAGAACGAACGCAAGAAGGGGTATGGTGAATATCTTGTTAGAGAGCATGGTTCAGCAATACTAACATGGCTAGTCAAGGGATGCGTGGAATGGAAGCGAACCGGCGGCCTGGGGGAGCCGGAAACAGTAACCAGGGCAGTGGCCGAATACCGAGACCAGCAGGATATTTTACATAACTTCCTAGTGGAACGCTGCTTATTCAAAAAAAGCGAGAGTGTAGACCAGGCCGAGCTATACAAGACTTACAAAGCCTGGTGTGAGGAAAATGACACCTATATTATCAGTAAACCGAACTTTACAAACCGGATACAGGAAAAGGGAGCGATAACCGGGAAGCGGGGGGGTAACAAGTCCATCTGGCGGGGTATTCGGCTGCTGACGGACGACGAAAGAGTTATCGGGGTTACTGGGGTTATCGGTTTTCCTCAAAGTTTCTTACACGAGGCTTCTACCGGAAAAACTTTACACAATATCGATAACTCTGATAACCCTGATAACCCTACTACCCCCAGTGATGATACGCCAGACTATCCTCATGAAAGATGCCCCACATGCGGGGGCGACGATTTTTGGCAACCAAATGATAACCGGTGGATTTGTGGCCGATGTCACCCTCGGCCGCAAGAAATAGATATGGAGGTTTAGAGGGGAAAAGGAAGGGAGGCAAATTATGAGACACGACATGATAAGCACGGGCATCATCATAATAAGCACGATATTGGCGGTAACAGAGGCTGAAGATACCAAATTGAAAGGAATAAAACCAAATAAATGGTAACAGAAAGTAAGTAGCCAAAAGAGCCGAAAGGTCGCTGGTCAGATTGTAGGCAGATATTCTTTGAGGGTGGTGAAGGCTATGGACTAACAGCCACTTTACAAACTATCTGCCTAGGCAAAGAAGATGACATTAAGAAATCCTTTGAGACTGGGGAACTAAACAATAAACTTGCCCCTATCCAGCGACAGGTATTAGCCGGAATTTTAGACTATAGAAAGGAGGAGGGTTATGGAACAGCAGCCACTAGAGCAGGAGATATGGAACGAGCAGGCAATAATGGAACTTCTAGGCATAAACCGAAAGCAACTAGATCACTTGCGTTTAGAAAAAGGTTTCCCTTGCGTAAGGTTAGGTAGAACAGTAAGAGTCTATCTCGCAAATGAGGTTCTGGATTTCGTCAAACAAGTCGCTGGACGGAGATAAACACCGCTTATCTGGTGACAAAAGGGGCTTATCGGGTGGATAAATTTTAGCCTAGTAGTGTAAGTCCTAGGTACATGAAAGGGAGGCAAAATATCAGCTATGGGGAAAGGGAAAGAGCAAGGTTTATAAAATGACACAAGTTCCCATTAAAGACCTAAGAGCATACCTTGAGCCGGAGCAGGTGGAGAGGGTCATTGCCGCTACCACCAATCCCAGGGATGCCCTGCTTGTCCGCATCCCGTGGCGTACCGGCATTAGGGTTAGTGAGCTAATCGGCATACGGATTCAAGATATAGACTTTGACAACCGAGCCATCATCATCAAGGTGCAGAAGATGAGGAAGAGGGATGGCAAGACGATTGAGAGAAGAAGGGTGGTACCCATTGACCAGGGCACTCTGGACATGGTCAGGGAGTACCTGGAGTGGCGAAAGCAGTTCCCCTACAAGGGTGACCTGCTTTTCCCCATAACCCGGCAGCGGGTTGACCAGATTTTCTGGAAGTTGGGTCGGAGAGCAGGGATAGGGCCAATAGGCGACCCAGCTATCTCCCAACATAGAAAACTCCATCCTCACCACTTGAGGCATTGTCTCCATCCTGATACTAGAATACTGACACCTGAGGGTATTTATACCGCTAAGCAAATTTATGAGAACAGCACAGGTGAGTTATGGCACAAACCACCAGATAGGGTGGTGTCGATAAGCGGAAAATCGTTGCGGCCCTGTAGTTCAGTGATCATAAGCAGGTCGAAGCACACTTCACAGCTCCTGACTATCGAAGCCGGTGGCTACGAGCTAACTTGCTCACCAGAGCATAGACTGTTCACTGTAGATGCAGATGGTCTTAAAGAGGTCAAAGCCAAGGAAGTTACCCCTGGGCAATATCTAGTTGGTGTTAGCTCAATTTCTTGGGCAGTGACAGAGAAAATAGGAGTGGAACGAAGCCGACTTCTTGGCTACTTCATGGGAGATGGCAATCTTCTAACACGAGGAATTATGTTTACCGAGAAGACAGAGGGCATAGTTGGTTTCTATGTTGAGTTGCTCAAAAAACTATACCCAGCCAAGCTGAAAATTAGGGGAAAAGGCTACATTGAGCCACATATTATTCATGATATTCTCCATGAGGATAGCAATAGCTATAAGGTGACTTTCAATTCCACTGCAACGGCGAGGTGGCTGAAATCAATAGGGCTGGATAAGCGCTCCAGGGAGCGGAGGGTTCCTGCTATCCTATGGCGAGCGGAAGTAGAGGATATTTGTCAGTTCTTGGCTGGTTATTATGATGCCGAGGGTTCCGCTGGTCGGTATACCTCAGCTAGCAAATGCTTGCTTCGGGACGTTCAAATTCTGCTTTTAAGACTGGGTATCCTATCGAGCTTAAGTGGAAGGGACAGAACAGTTACCTTGCCCCAAGGTAACATAATAAAGCAGAAGCAATATGACCTTTATGTAAGCAATCAGAACAGGTTTTTGTTCTATATCCCAACATTAAAGAGGGTGAGCTGGCGTGCAACACAGGAGACGAAGCTGCGAAGAATCCCAATGCAAGAGTTCGTTGCTTGCCTATACCGGGGTTATCCCGGGCAACTAACGCCTTTGGCTGAGCAAAAAGGTATTAAATATCTTGCCCGCTATAAAAAAATATGTGCTTTAGCTAAGACAGCCAGAAAAATTGTAGGGGTGAAGAAAGAGCTAGGTGGAGACACTAGTGCCTGGGAGAAAATCCTCTCCAGCCCTCTCGTATTCCATAAGGTGCAGTCAATTACTCAGCTGAGCGGTGCTGAGCAAGAGGTATATGACTTCGGGACATCACACGGAAATCTCATCACAAATGGCTTCCTATCACATAATTCCTTCGCCATCCACTGTGTGAAACACGGCATGAGCATAGAGCGATTACAAAAAATCTTGGGACACTCAAGTCCCACGACCACTTCTGTCTATCTCCAGTTTTCGGTGGCTGACTTGCACGAGGATTATGACAAGATTTGGGAAGAAAATGAAGAAGAGACCAAGGATTAGGAAAGCGAAAAAAGAGCCAACCCGGGAGCGGAAACCAAGGAATCCCCCGAGGATAGCCATTCCTTGGGGAAGAGGCGCCAGTGAGTATCGCCCTGGCATCTTTACAAAAAGGTATTTTGTAGAGCATGGAGAAGCCTGTTGTGCCGATGTCTTTTATGCACTCAGGGAGGACTTGGAGCATATAAATGAGGAAAGGGTCAAGATAGGTGATCAGCCTATAAGAGGATGCACCTACAACTCTTATGGCAAATACTGGCATTGGTTCAAGCTACTTGGCTTGATCGAACCGACAGACAGGCGAGAGCCGGCCATTTACGACTTTTTGGAGGAGCGTGTGTTCTATCGGCTAACCGATAAGGGCAAAGTTGAGGAGGCGGCGTGGCAAGACCCGGTGAGAGCAGCTCACCCTGAGTTTGGCTAAACAAAACCCACAAGTCGTAGGGCTGCAGGGACTCTGGTGGATTATTAGGGAAAATCTTTCCCCTTTTACTTGTGTAACTTTTTGGCTTTTTGTGGGATGCTGATGGGGGGACGCAGGCCATGCAAGAGCAAATTGCGAAAGTGCTTACTCCCTTGCACTCTCAATAGAGGTGCTACTTAAATAAGTCACCGCTCTATCCACCAGCGCTGTTACTGTCAACCAAAACAGAGTCAACATCCCCAGGCCAGAAATCGGGAGTATGTGAAAGGAAACACTCTAGAGAGGAGGTCCCATAAATTAGCCCTCCGGGACCTATAGGAACAGTTGTGCTCCTTAAGGTTCTAATACGGTGACGAATACCACTGACATTCCATAAACTTACCTCTGGCGAAGTGGAAGTTATATCTATGTCTACTACATTCTTGGAATCCGTAGGCCAATCCGTTGATTCCTTGAATAGTAAGTAGTGGCAATCAATCTCATACGCCCTGCAGAAACGCGTAAGTGAGCTTACAATTTTTTCCGTATCAACTTTGTTTATCCATCCGATGATCTTTTTTATATCGGTTGTAGGCCAAGGATAATAATCATCACGGACAATTCGCTTTATCCAGATCTCGCTTCCTATGGTCAATTGGTTCCTTTTTTTGATAGGTAGTTTTAGACTTCCTGTTCGCGTTGTACTCGGTTACAATTGGAATATCAGTCTCCCATTTTATGACTTTGCCCCACAGTTCATTTATTACAAGTTAACCGACAACCCGTTGTGGTAGATATGTCCAAATTCTGGCAACCAGAATTTGGCTAAATATATCCTAGACCTCACTTTTTCATTTCCCCTTTTTTCAACGGGGCCTTCACCTTTTACAAAGCATCTCACCAATCCGCCAGAACC
>JABUBO010000487.1_pt1 | contig 12826 bp, 11 predicted proteins | sample 7240361 | NCBI WGS metagenome assembly JABUBO01 (sample SAMN07256346, study PRJNA390944) | subsurface metagenome | isolation source: Methane hydrate marine sediment | place: Pacific Ocean: Eastern North Pacific, ODP site
GAGTGGCAAAGGAGATATTGCCTACAGAGTAGGACTTGCCTTCTTGCAAAACCTCAACACCCTCAAGATAGTTCTTCAAATATGAGAAGATAACCGGCTCAGTCTCCAGGCAATCAGCCGGGGCGAACAGCCAGCCATGCCGCTTGAATCCGCCCTGAGTCATCGCCTCAATCATAATATTGACATCTGCCGAGTGGTCGAGATGGCGGTGCGACAAGATGATAGCGCTGAGTTTATCGGCTCTAAGCTTCCTTTTAGTGGACTGAACTATACAACCTGGACCAGGGTCAAGGAGTATCTCAGTGCCACTTAAATTCAGCCACAAGCCACCAGAAGCCAGAATCTGGCTAGCAACCATAAATCTGGCACCAGCCGTTCCTAGAAAGGTTATGGTGTTGCCTGATGGGCTCTTGTCTTGCATAACTAATGTAACTATAGAGCAAAGCCATATTTTTTACAATCAGTTTAAGCTCTTTGACTCTTGAAGGAGAGCCGACTAAAATAGCGCTAAGTAGCTAATTAAGGAGCTAGTAAGGAGAGTGAAATGGAGCAAATTTGGGCACCGTGGCGTATAGAATATATCCAGATGGAGAAACCAGAAGGATGTATTTTATGTGAAAAACCTAGACAGGATAATGATGCTCTAAACTACATCCTGTATCGGGGAGACAAAAACTTTATCATTATGAATAGCTATCCCTATAACCCGGGTCACCTGATGATAGCCCCTTACCGGCACATAGCTAACCTGGAGGAGCTAACCGATGAAGAACTCCACGAGCACTTTGAAATAGTTAGCCGGGGTATTAAGCTCCTGAGGCAGGTATTTAACCCCGGCGGCTTCAATATAGGCATAAATATGGGGAAAGTAGCTGGAGCCGGCATAGATGAGCATGTCCATACTCACATCGTACCCCGGTGGCAGGGTGATACTAATTTTATGACGGTAATATCTGATATGAGGGTAGTTCCTGAAGCCCTGTCTGGAACCTATAAAAAGCTAAAGGGTAAATTCTGAGCGGAGCAAATAATTGGTGCCCCCAAGCGAATTCGAATCGCTCCAACGTATCTAAATTGCTTAACAAATTATCAGGTGGTAAGCATGCTTATTATAGGGTAATATCCGTATTCTATAACTGGCTGCATAATCCGAGGTCGGGGCTTAACTTCAAAGTTGACCAGAACCCCGTGACTCTGGTTGACCCACCTAAAAGACCAATCTTGGGAATCCCATACGGTCATGGTCTTGAGGAAGGGTAACAAGGAAGGTTATGCTCCCTTTGCTAACAGGACTGAGCAATACCTAACAAGTTAGCATCATGTTTATATGGGTCTCCCCCTCTCATACACCTCCTCAGGTGTTGGGCCTGCCCACCCTTCAGTTATGTTTTTCATTCCTGATTTCTCCCACTCTTCTTGACCGGGCCACTTATATATACCATATAAGCCTTGACTCATATCGAGGGTGTCTCTCTGACGTCCACCAAGCCACATCATTGATATCTTATAATCTCTCATATACTTTTCTACCTGATACTCATAGGTGTAGCCATAGGTCCCCATCAATTCCATCACCCTGTTGACTATATACTCAGCCGCTAGTCCTGCGCTGCAGCGGGCTGCCGAGCACTTAGCCAAAAATTGAGGCGAGTGACTTGGACCATATTCACCAGCATGGTCTGCCTGCCAGGCAACACTCAGGCACAAACTCCTGGCTGCTTCTAATCGTCTGAAGCACTCGCCGAGTATTGAGGCAAAGTAAGAGTGCTCCCTGACTGGCTTACCTGCTATCTCTCTCGTTGCTGTGTAGTCAAGACCTATCTCCAAGACAGCGCTAGCCAGTCCACAAAGCTTGAAAGAAGACGACAATCTTCCCGCTGCGGGGACTAATGCCCTGAAGAGACGACCACCTTCTCCAGGCTTAGTATCTATTCTATATCTCTTTGGAATCCTGACATCATTGAGCCATATCTCCCGGTTGTCATCAGCCCTGTACACACCCATTTTGTCAAAGGGAGCTGAGAATTCCAGCCCTGGGGCCTCAGCGGGAATATAATAGACCCCAAGAGCATCTAAACCTCCATGAGGGTCATCTTTGGCGAAGACACAATATCCCATGCACCCTTTAGTCCATTCACTTACCCACTCCTCTGCTGGAGCTGACCTCGGCCACAATTTATGACCGTTAATCACCCATTCATCCCCGTCAAGCCTTGCCGTTATTCTAAAATATTTAACTTCAAATGCTGGGTCCTCTATATTCGCTCCACCTTGGGGTTCGGTAAACCATACACCAGTATGATAGGCATCATCGCCTTCCCAATAGTGCCTTAATTCCTCTAGCAGGTCATCTCTACCTGCCGCTAACATAAACGCAGCTGTCCAATGCATCATGCTTGGCGCAGTGCCTATGCCAATATCAGCTCGGCACAGCTCTTCGTCAAACATCCCCTTGGCAACTCGACTTAAGCCTAATCCGCCATACTTCTCAGGTATGATTGACCGCATTAGCCCCATATCCCACATTTTTTTGTATATCTCACTACAGGTTCTTCTGGCTAACTCTGGATCTTTATGATATCCACCTTCAAAGTCATGCCGCCTAGGCATCATCTCCTTCTGCGCAAACTCTCTTACATTCTCAGCTATCCTTATTTCTTCTTCGGCACAAAAGCACTTAGGATATTTAGATTTCGGCAGTAAAAGGTCATAATAACCTTGATACGGTACTACACCGACACTTGCATTTTCGTGTGCCATTTGTAACCCCCTTCTAGCTTTATTTTAGATAATCGCCCTCGCTCCCCCTAATTTTTGTGCCTCAATTGGTGCCCCCAAGGGAATTCGAATCCCTGTCTACAGCTTGAAAGGCTGCTGTCCTAGGCCTCTAGACGATGGGGGCACGCCAGCAAAGTATAGCAGAGACAGCGCCAGCCGACAACGCAATATGCTACAATGCCCCAGAGGACAAGATGATTAGTAACAATAAGCCGGGTGGGGTGAGGCAAGGAGAACGGGCAAGAAAGAAAATCATTCCCCTTTTGACTTTACTCCTTATCATAGCTATTAGCGTTAGCCTCTTCTTCTATGGACGGAAGCCAGAGATAGTTGCCCAACTGAAAAGTTACGGCTATTTGGGTGCTTTTCTGATTAGCCTGATTGGGAATGCCACTGTTCTCTTACCGGGTATAGTTCTTCCGATACTTTCTGGTTTGGGCGTTATTTTATACCCGGCTGCTGGTCTAGTCAGTCCAGTTATGGTAGGGCTGGCTGGTGGTGCCGGGGCGGCTATCGGGGAGATAGTGGGTTATATGGCTGGCTACGGCGGACGCGGTATTGTGGAGAATAACAAGCTATATAAGAGGTTAGTGGAGTGGGTGAGGAGATGGGGGGCTATAGCTATCTTTATTTTCGCACTAGTGCCCCTGTTCTTTGACCTGGTTGGCTTGGCTGCTGGTGTCCTCCGCTTCCCCTTGTGGAAGTTTATCCTCCTGTGCTGGTTGGGCAGAACCCTACTATATGTAGGTATCGTGGTGGCGGTTGCCTTGGGTTGGGAAGCGGTGCTGCCTTACCCTGGTTGACCCCTGATTTTCATTAGTAACAATGAGCCGACAACAAAACAGACAAAACAAAATAGAAACATAACTGAGTAGCCCAGGTTAGGGCTATAGCCGTTAAAAAAATCAATCACCGGTCCGAGAAGGCGTGCTAGAGCACCACCACCAGCCACGACTAGATTGACAAGACCAAGATATTTTGCCTCCTCACCCTTACCTACCAAATCTGTAGCCAGAGCCCATTGAGAACTCATCCAGGCTCCGCTGGAGATTCCGAGAAGAGCGCCGCAGAACATTATATGCACATAGCTTTGGGAGAAAAATAGTGCCACAACCCCTAAAGCGCTAAGAAGGCAGGCAGGAACTATAACCAGCTTGCGCCCTACTCTGTCAGATAAACGCCCAGCGGGGTAAACTGCAGCTAGCATACAGCCGCCAACCACTATCATAAGGTCGGCAGTTACTGCTGCTGGATTGGCTATACCAACAACATCCTTGAGGAAATATAAGGCAAATGTTTGTAAGGCAGCCCAGGGTGCAAAGATAAACAAGCAAGCTACCAGAAAAAGTATAAAATCAGGGTGTGCCCTGACATCGACCTTGAAACTTCTATATAGGGTTGGCAGTAAGGGTAATTGGGAGCTACCAGCCCCGGGTCGCTCCTTAACCGTCAGGATAGTGACGAGCATAGTCCCCAGCAGGACAATAGCTAACGCCCCTAAACTCAGCCATAGCCAGGAGACTCCCTCGCCAGCGAAGTAGCGACCCATAAAGCGGCCTATCACCCCTATCAGGGCAACCCCGCCCACTATATTGAGCAAGCTCCTCACCCCTGAAGCTCGTCCTCTCTTTCCCTCAGGCACTAGGTCAGGAATAAAGCCTTGGAACGGTCCCTGTGCTGTATTAGTGCTAATCTGCATTAAACAATAAAAAATGAGGATAGCCGTATAACTACCACCGAAGCCTATTCCGGGCAAAAATAGTAGAGCTAGTATAATGCCAAGCAGAATGAAAGGTCGCCGGCGCCCCCAGGCAAAGCCAGAGCGGTCACTAATTGCTCCGGCAATCGGCTGGGTAGCCATGGCTATGACTGCGCCAGCAAAGGTAAGATACCCAAGGTAGGTATTCTTTAGTGATTCAGCAACAAAGTCTAACAGTCGCACCTGGAGAAAAACGATATGAAAGCTCGCCCACAGGGCAGACAAACCAAAGCCCAGAATAGTAATCTTTATGTAGTCAATAGCGTGAAACCCATTAGCCCCGGTATATGTGCTGGTAATGCTTGCTACTTTTCTCATTTTCTATCATGGTCAAGCATAGCAGAGGCAGAGCCAGCGGGCAACATTTAGGGCTGGATAGAGTTGGCTGCTCTCGTTCAGATAGATGGGTGACACTTTAAAAAGAGATGAAGGGACGTTACAATGGCTGCACTATGAGTATCTATGGCAGCATAATACCGGGAGCAAGACGCTTGGCAAGCATCCCGGAACTATCCAAGAAAGCCAGGCAAAGACTAAAATGGTTTGATTACTATAACTCCCATACTCACAATGCTCGTCTCACCTGTCGCCACTTTGACATCAGCCCGCAGACCTTCTACCGGTGGAAGAGACGCTATAACCCTCACCGTTTAGAGAGCCTGGAAGACCGTTCTCACCGCCCCCGGCATTTAAGGCAGCCCACCTATTCCACGGAGCTAGTTCAGGCGGTACTTAAACTAAGAGAGGAGTATCCCAGATGGGGTAAAGATAAACTGGTGATACTCTTGCATCATGAGGGATTTGATTATTCTGCCTCTATGGTGGGTAGGATACTACATAAGCTAAAAGAGCGTGGTATATTAAAAGAACCATTACCAAACCACATATCAGCCAGAAAAAGGCAGTGGCAGCGTCCTTATGCCATAAGAAAGCCTAAGGAGTATGTGGCTAGGTCACCGGGAGATATAGTGGAGGTAGATACATTAGATGTGAGACCTCTACCCGGAATAATACTCAAACACTTTACCGCTAGGGATATTATATCAAGGTGGGATGTTCTTGAGGCTCACACCAGGGCAACCTCTAATACCGCATCAGGGTTTATAGATGTCCTGTTAAAGCGAATGCCCTTTCCTATCAAAGCTATTCAGGTAGATGGGGGTTCGGAATTTCAAGATGCCTTTGAGGAAGAGTGCCAAAGGAGAGGTATAAAACTGTTTGTCTTACCGCCACGCTCACCCAAGCTTAATGGTCATGTGGAAAGGGCACAGAGGACCCACACCGAGGAGTTTTACGAGGTAACCGATAGCCCCTTTGAGATCCAAGAGCTGAATCGAGCCCTGCTGGAATGGGAGAAGGTGTATAATACTATCCGGCCCCATCAAGCCCTGGGATACCTCACACCACAACAGTTTCTTGAGCAATGTCAGCAAAAAAGAAGGGAGGTAATGTGTCACTAATCATATGAACGAGTACATTGGCTTGATTTTGCTCCTGGTATCAGATATACTGCCCTACGGCAACATACAAGAACCCAGAAGGAGATTATCCCTTGCATGAAAGTCAATCCCCTTATTTAGTAGATTGGGCAATAACAGAAAAATGTAATCTGAGCTGCAGGCACTGTCGGGGCATGTCTGGGGCGGAGCTCTCAACTGAGAGAGCCATAAGGCTCATAACCGAGATAGCCGAGCTGAAGCCTGATTGGGTTATTATTGAAGGAGGGGAACCACTCCTTCGGGAAGACCTATTTGAGTTATTGGCATTGATGCAGCAAAAGCAGCTTGAGGTTCACCTGATTACCAACGGTATGCTACTCAACCCCCAGATACTCACCACCCTCAAGCGGCTAGGAGTGAAGGTAATGATAAGCATTGATGGTGCCACTCCAGCCACCTACGAGGCAATAAGGAATGGGGCTAACTTTGAAAGGGTGGTTCAATCGGCTCGCAATTGTGCCCAGGAAGGGCTTCTAGAGGCGATAAACTTTACCGTTTTGAGAAAGAACTATACCGAGATACCAGGGATTTTACAGCTAGCTGCCTCAATGGGAACACCAAAGGTAACATTTATCGGTCTCAAGCCATGCCAATATTACCCTGAGGAACTTCTTACCCCTGAGGAATATGAGGAAGCTATCAGGCTTGTTTGCCAGGGAGCGCAGGAAACGGGGGTTGAGTTCTTTTTCGACGAGCCATTCTTCTGGGCGGTAGTAAAGGAACGGGGACTTCCGGCTCAGATGCCGGCAGTTGGCACCGGGATTTTACTCCCGTCAACTTCGGCGTGTATCTTTGGTGAGTATCTTTTCATCGAGCCTAATGGCGAGGTAAAACCTTGTAGCTTTGCCCCAATGACTTTGGGTAATGTCAATGAAAAACCCCTCGGCGAAATCTGGCGTGAGATGCTTACCTCACCCTTCTTTCACCAGCTTAAAGACCCAGAAACCAGGACTGGATATTGCCGGAATTGCCAATATTTAGAAGAGTGTAAAGGGTGTCGCTCCAGAACCTTTGTGCTCACCGAGGACTGGTTTGCCTCTGACCCTTGCTGTCCTTTAAGCCTTAAATTAGCCGACAAGGAGGAGAATTAGATGAGGATAATAGGTATTGACCCTGGAACAGGAAGTTTTGATTTCTTCGGTATGGATGGGGAAAAGATTATCTTGGATACTTCTGTGCCGGTGTCTGAGGTTGCCCAAAACCCCAAAGTACTCCTGGATACAATTAGAAGTGTCTTCCCATTGGATATGATAGTCGGTCCCTCTGGTTATGGTTTGCCCCCAACTCCTGTCAAGGATATAACGGAGAGGGAACTAACTCTGATGGTACCTGATGACAAGAGTATTCCGTTATATGATGGCATCAGGATGGTTATCAGGCTGATGAAGGATGAAGGCTTCCCGGTTTATTTCACCCCCGGCGTCATTCACCTCTCTACCGTGCCCCTTTACCGGAAAGCCAACAAGATGGATATGGGCACGGCTGATAAGGTATGCTGTGTAGCCCTGGCAATCAGGGACCAGGCACAGCGCTACAGCATAGACTACAGTGAGACCTCTTTCATCCTGGTGGAGATAGGTTATGCCTTCAATGCTGTAATCGGTCTTGAAGGTGGCAAGATAGTTGATGGTTTAGGAGGAACATCAGGGGGACCTGGTTTCATCACTCTGGGAAGCATGGATTCTGAGCTGGCGGTGCGTCTGGGAAGGTTCCCTGGAGTAGTGCTCTTCAGCGGTGGTGTCAAAGATGCGAGTGGCAAGGATGATTTGACCCCCGAGGAGCTGGCTAAAGAGCACCACAAATATCAAGAATCTTGGAACATGATGTTGGAAAGCATAGTCAAAGGGGTAGCGGCGATGACGGTGGCTGTGGAGAAGCCTAAAGAGATTCTACTTTCGGGCAGACTTTCGGGAATCCCAGAGATTGCCGAGACGCTAGCGGTTAAGCTTTCCCGATTCGGGGTAGTGCGGAAAGTCAAGGGGCAAGCTAGCGTAGCCAAGGAGGCTGCCGAGGGGGCATACATCATCGGGGAAGGGTTATTGGGGGGCAAGTATAAGGGTATTGTTGATTGCCTGGAGCTGAGGGGAGCCAAGGGCACAATGTTTGATTATATTCTGGTTAAGGGGATTGAGCTAGAGAAGCCCTAATAATCTCATGGGTAAATTGCCAACGCCTCAAGTCCAGTGGTCTCAGGCAAGCCGAGCATAAGGTTCATATTCTGGATAGCTTGCCCAGCCGCTCCTTTAACCAGGTTGTCGATGCAGCTAACAACAATGAGCTTTCCTGTCCTGTGGTTAATGGTGGGGTAAATGAGACAAAGGTTGTTCCCCCAGGTGTGTTTGGTGTGGGGAGGGGATTCTACTACCTTCACAAAGGGTTCACCCTTGTAGAAATCCAGGTAGAGCTGAAATAGCTCCTCCCTCCCTTTTCCGCCGGCAGCAACCTTGCCTGAGTACAGGGGGACATAGCAGGTGGTCAATATTCCTCTGGTCATTGGTATCAGATGGGGGACAAAGGTCACCGAAGGCGACTGCTCGGGACAAAGCCGCTTTAGCTCCTGGATAATCTCAGGCAGATGTCTGTGCCCGTCTAAGGCATAGGCAGCGGCATCCTCATTGACTTCTGAGTAGTGAGTTTGCTGGCTGAGGGTTCTGCCGGCTCCTGATACACCGGACTTACTATCAATAATGATGTCAGGCTCAATTAGGTCTGCCTTGACTACCGGGGCTAAAGCCAGAATAGCCCCGGTGGGGTAGCAACCGGGGTTAGCCACCAGTTGGGCAGAGGCAACCTGAGACCGATATAGCTCGGTTAGACCATACACCGCTTGTTTAAGTAGTTGTGGGGCAGGGTGAGTAAAACCATACCAGCTTAAGTATTCCGCAGCATCCTTTAGCCTGAAATCGGCACTAATATCCACCACCTTAATACCACGGTTGAGCAACGGTATGACCTCTTTAGCACTCTCCTGATGGGGCATAGCGGAAAAGGCTAAATCAACATCCCCCAGCTCAGCTTCAATAGTTAGCTCTGTGCTAGACAGATGGGGGAAAATAGTGCCTAACCTCTGCCCGGCCGCACTCCGTCCGGTAACTGAAGTAAGCTCCACCCGTGGGTGCTGATACAGTAGTCGTGCCAGCTCAACACCGGCATAACCAGTAACATTGATAATGCCTACCTTGGTCTTACTCATTAGCCTCGTTCAATAGCCTTCGTGTTCAACTCTTCAGTACCGGGGTATCCCCAATTGGTGGGCTAATATATTGTTCAACAATCTTGCGGAAATGGAATCCGAAAATGGAGAGAATTATAGATAAGGGAAAGGACCGAGGACGTTTTAGCAGGGTTGAAACAAAGAGCTTCCAGTAATACCTTCTCCCCTTTTCCTTAATACCCAAGAACCACATAGATTTGATAAATGCCCCGATATGATAAAACTGAAGCTGGGGTACCCTTCTTCTTTTTTGAGGTTTATATTCTTTTAGAAATATTCTGACCCGTTCGTAATACTGCTTGGGTGAATAGATTGTATTCAGGATATTCTTATAGCCATTAATGAGCGTTTCATAGTTCATTTTAGGGATGAAGTTAAGGGAGCAGTCGGTATTGTCGCCAGAAAAACCCTTTAATAGGCGGTTCTCCCTCTTCAAACGCTGGTATAGTCTGGTGCCACGAGGAGCATTGAGTAAACCAACCATTGCAGTAACGATTCCACTCCCTTGAATAAAGTTGATTTGGCTTTTAAAGATGGAGAGCGGGTCACTATCAAAACCGACAATAAATCCTCCCTGTACCTCCAAGCCATAGTTTTGAATCTTCTTGACCGAGTCTACTAAATCACGACCCTTATTTGGAAGCTTATTACACTCAGCCAGACTTTCTTCATTAGGGGTTTCAATGCCAATAAATACGGTGTTGAACTCCGCCTTGACCATCAATTGCATTAGCCCTTCATCATCGGCAAGGTTTATAGATGCCTCCGTGGATAAAGCAAAGGGGTATCTTTTCTCTTCCATCCATTTGATTATCGCCGGCAAGGTTTCTGCCTTTAATTTTCTCTTGTTGCCAATGAAATTATCATCGACAATAAATACACCACCCCGCCACCCCTGACTATATAATGCCTCCAGTTCATTCACTATCTGGTCCTTATCCTTTGTTCGTGGCTTATGCCCATTTAGTATGATAATATCACAAAATTCACAGTTAAAAGGGCAGCCCCGAGAGTACTGAATATTCATTGATGAATATTTCTTCATGTTGATAAGCGACCAGAGAGGGATAGGGGTTTTGCTTATGTCTGGTCGTTCATTAGATGCGTAAATATGCTTAGCGTGCCCTTCCTTTAAATCTGCTAGGAAGGGGGGGAGAGTAATTTCAGCCTCATTAAGCACGAAATGGTCCACTCCATCAAACTCTTCATACCCGGTAGTAAAGAGGGGACCGCCGGCAACAACCTTAGCCCCGAAGTTCCTACATCTAGCGATAATTTCCTTCACCGAGTCTCTCTGTACCACCATAGCACTGATAAACACATAATCCGCCCAGTTAAGGTCTTTGTCAGTTAGGGGGGTTACATTCATATCTGCCAGCTTCTTCTCCCACTCATCAGGAAGCATAGCGGCTACAGTTAATAAACCCAAAGGAGGGAAAGACGCCTTTTTAGAGATGAATTTCAAAGCATGCCTAAAACTCCAGAAGGTGTCCGGATATTGCGGATAAACAAGAAGTATTTTCAAATTACGCTCCCACTCGCTAAGTTGCTTGCTAAATTACCATCATAAGTTTGATTTACTAAACTAGCCCCAACTTCTCCAGACCGTAAGTATAGCCTCGTTCAATGGCCTTCATGTTCAATTCTTCAGTACCCTTGGGAACAGAGGTTGAGATAGACTTCCTAATGGCATCTATAGACACAAGGTTGGTGACAGCAGTGAAGAAGCCCAACATCACAACATTAGCCACCATCACTCTACCCAGCTCCTCAGCCATTTGCGTTACTGGTGCAGTAAGAAGTTTACCACTAGTCGTTTCTCTAGGTTTGACCAGGTTTTCATCAATAATCACTAGAGCATCGTGACGGTTTTTAGTGTAGTATTTGTTATAGGCTTCCTGAGACATGGCAACTAAGACTGAAGGAGCAATAATATAAGGATAAAGCACGTGTTCATCAGAGATAACCACATCAGCCCGACATGCTCCTCCTCGAGCCTCAGGTCCGTAGTCCTGAATAAATGTTGTGTTCTTACCGTCGAAGATAGACGCTGCCTGACCAATAATATACCCAGCAAGAATTATACCTTGCCCCCCGTAACCACAGAGCCTTATCTCATGTCGATTTACCATTATCTCCATCCTGTAAATTGGGAATAGGGGGACGTTCAATGTCAACAAACTTGCCGACAACTATCTGTCCATTGAGCCCGATACTTACATGCGCCGGGTTGATGCCATGCTTAACAATGCTGTTATCACGATAATATTTCATCTGCTCCAGCCCAGTGGCCTGCTTATTCATGCGACCGTAATAAATTGGGCATGGACTAATTACCTCAACCAGGCTGAACCCTTTCTTCAATAAAGCTTCGGTGATAGTTTTTTCCAGTCTACGAACCTGCGCTGTTGTCCAACGGGCAATATAGACAGCACCACTGGCTGCCGCCAGATACGGTATGTTAAATGGTTCTTCCATATTACCATAGGGTGAGGTGGTAGTTCGTGCTGTTAACGGTGTAGTAGGACCGAGCTGCCCCCCTGTCATTCCATAGATGAAGTTATTAACACACAGCACAGTTATATCAATATTCCTACGAGCGGCGTGAATAAGATGATTTCCCCCAATAGCCACTAGGTCACCATCCCCACTGAAGACCACGACCTTTAACTCTGGATTGGCTAACTTCAACCCAGTAGCAAAGGGTATTGCCCGACCGTGAGTAGTATGGAATGAATCTAGCTTTATATATCCTGCTGCCCGACCAGCACAACCTATCCCTGAAACTAGGGCAACCTTATCTAAATTAAGTCCAGATTTAAGCAGGCTTCTAATAAAGCAGCCAAGAATTAGGCCTAAACCACAACCGGGGCACCAAATGTGAGGTAACCGCTCCATTCTCAGGTAAGCATCCAGAGGATGCTTTTCGTTATCTCTGGTTACTTTATTCATCTAACCGCCTGTCTGATAGCATCCAGTATTAACTCCGGATTATGTACAGTGCCACCCATATTAGGCACAAGTATTGTTCTTGCCATACCACCGGCGCATCGTTCTACCTCCAGAGCGATCTGCCCGTAGTTAATTTCAGGTACTACAAAAGCCTTAACCTGCCTGGCGAGTTCCCTAATCCTGTCATCAGGAAAAGGCCAAACTGTAATTAATCTTAGCATACCTGTTTTAATACCCTCATCTCGGGCACGTTCAACTGCAATAAGTGAAACCCGTGCTGAAATGCCATAGGAGCAAACTACTATCTCAGCATCATCGATACCATCCTCTTCCAGTTCAATAATTTCACCCTTGTTCTGCTCAATCTTGTCTACCAGTCGCCTTATCAGCTTGTCCTGTGCCTCAGCAGTCATTGCTGGATATCCTCTCTCATCATGGGTTAGCCCGGTGACATGAAAGCGATAGCCATCACCAGCATTCGCCATAGGTGGTACAAGGTCAGAATCGGGTTTAAAGGGTAAATATTCCTCTGGTGAGACAGTGGGCTTACGCCGGGCTGTTATTTCTATCTCACTAACCGGAGGTATGACTACCTTCTCATACATGTGCCCAGTAGCTGCTTCA
>JABUBO010000488.1_pt1 | contig 12824 bp, 11 predicted proteins | sample 7240361 | NCBI WGS metagenome assembly JABUBO01 (sample SAMN07256346, study PRJNA390944) | subsurface metagenome | isolation source: Methane hydrate marine sediment | place: Pacific Ocean: Eastern North Pacific, ODP site
GGTGGAGCCAGGGTCAATGTCAAAGTTTCTTTCGGCATCAAACCGCTGGTATCTCTTATTTAACCTGAGCCCGCTTGACGGGACCAATCCCACACCACGCCAGTTAGCATCACAAACCTCAAAGACGGTGCCCATAAGCTTTAGGGCATGTTTATTGCCTTCGGGCTTTACCCCGCGGAGGTAGGCTATTTCTACCTTATACTGCCCGGTTTCAATCTGATTTACCAGCATATCCACACCGAGCAGGATGTCTAGTGGTTCAAACCCAGAAACAACACAGGCGATACCATAGTCGTGAGGGATGAACTGATAAGGGAATGAACCTATGATGGCGCTTACATGCCCGGGGCAAATAATGCCATTAAGCCTTACTTCACCCAGGTCAAGCAGTGCCTTCATTATCGGCGGGCACAACTTGTGAAGAGGCAGAACATAAAAGTTATCTATTCCCTCCTGCTCGGCTTGTAGAATAGAAGCGGCAATGGTTGGTGCTGTGGTCTCAAAGCCAATGCCGATAAAGATTACTGATTTATCAGGGTTATCCCTGGCGATGTAAAGAGCATCCTGTACCGAATAAACAACCCTGATATCATTGCCTTCAGCTTTAGCCAGTTGCAAGCTGGAGTAGCTTCCTGGCACCCTGAGCATATCACCAAAGGTGGTAATAATGACATTTGGCAGGCGGGCTAAGGCAATGGCTTTATCAAGGTCAACATTGGCGGTAACACATACCGGGCACCCCGGACCGGAGAGCATGTCTATAGTCGTGGGTAGCAGTTGGCGTATGCCGTGTTTAAAGATAGCTACGGTATGCCCACCACAGAACTCCATTAACCTTATCGGTCTGGTTGAGCGATGGTGAATCCTGTCTATCAGCTTTTTGCCTAGTTCCGGGTTGCGGTATTCGTCAATAAACTTCACTTAATTCCTTTAGCAGCTTGAGGGTTTCCTCAGCCTCTACCGGGTCGATTACATTTATAGCATAGCCAGTGTGCAATAGCACATAGTCGCCGACCTTGGCTTCAGGGGTAAGCTGGAGGCTAGCCAAGCGGGTTACACCATCTATGTCCACCTCGGCTTGGTATCCATCTATTGATTTAACTAGGGCAGGAATGGCTAGGCACATATTTTTGGCTCCCTAGGTTTTTATTTAGTAACCCCATCCCCCTTTATCCCCCTTCCCCTTGATAAGGGGAAGGGGAAGTAGGTTATATAAGAGAGGCTTCGCCTCTCTTTGACTCTCCTTTATATGCTGGCGAAGTTGGCGATGACGGCTTGGCCTAAAGAAATTCCACCATCGTTACAGGGCACCTGCTGGTGAGTAAATACACTAAATCCGCTGGTCTCAAGCTGGCTAACTGTTTTTCTCAGCAGTAATCGGTTCTGGAATACGCCGCCGCTTAATACTACCTGAGTAATGCCTGCCTTATCGGAAATTATCTGGCATAACTGGCTTATTATTCGGGCTATAGTGTTGTGAAATCTAATTGATATTTTAGCTTTATTGGTGCCACTCTGCAAATCACTGATTACAGCTGAAAAAAACAGAAATCCTGAAGCTTAACTAAGCTCAAGCCATTCTGCTCAACTATGGAGATGGGGTAGCTGTCAGTTTCATCTACCTCATCATAAGCGACCATCTCTAGCTCGATAGCCGCCTGAGCTTCATATTCTATCTCGCCTCTTACACCTATCAGCGCTGATACCGCATCAAAGAGACGACCGCAACTGGAGGTTGGTGGTGAGTTAATTTTCTTTTCTATCTGTTTTTTAATGATGTCAATATCCAGGCTATCTACCTGTTTTAGGCAAGGCAGGTCTTGATTTAAGGCTTCCTCTCCCAGCAGTGACAGGAGATAGCCAATAGCAAGACGGTAGGGTTTCTTTATGGCGGCGGCTCCGCCGGGTAAGGGCAGATACTCAAGATGCCCCATTCTGGTAAATCGCTGGTAGTCAGCGATAAGAAACTCCCCACCCCAGATATTCCCGTCGGCGCCATAACCGGTGCCATCAAAGGCTACCCCGATAACCGGGGACTCCAGTCCGTTATCTACCATGCCACTGACAATATGGGCGTGATGATGCTGCACCGGAACAAGTCTAATATTAGCCGATTTAGTAGCCAGTTCCTGGGCATACTTGGTGGAAAGATACTCAGGGTGAAGGTCGTGAGCGACAATATTTGGTTCGATGCGAAACAACCTTTTGTAGAGAGCGATGGTATCTTCAAAGTGCTCCATAGTCTCCAGATTTTCCATGTCACCAATGTGCTGACTTAAAAAGGCGTATTCGTCTCTGGTCAAGCAGAAGGTATTCTTAAGTTCAGCGCCACAGCCTAGTATTTGCTGGCTTTTAAAGCTAAGGTGAATGGGGTAGGGGGCGTAGCCGCGAGCTCGCCTGACAATCTGACTGGCGCCTCTTTCAACTATGGTTACACTGTCATCGTAGCGGGCATAGATATCGCGATTATGAACCAGAAAATAATCGGCAATATGTGATAGTCTCCTTATCGCCTCGTCATTGTCCTTGGCAATAGGCTCTTCACTGAGGTTGCCGCTGGTCATTACTAGAGGCAGCCCTGTCTCCCTGAGCAAGATATGATGTAACGGGGTATAAGGAAGCATCGCCCCAAGATATTTTAGATTGGGAGCTACTGCTTGGGATACAGAGGAGTCAGGTTTCCACTTCATAAGCACAATGGGGCTATGGGCAGAGGTCAGTAGTTCTTCCTCCTCACCTGATACATAACAATGTTCTTTTGCTTCCTGGATAGAAGATACCATTATGGCTAGCGGCTTAAATGGACGCATTTTCCTGGAACGCAGGAGGTTAATAACAGCTTGGTTGGTGGCGTCACAAGCCAGGAGGAAACCACCTAGACCCTTGATGGCTACGATTTTCCCATTTTTTAAAAGCTGGCTGGCGGTGCTGATTACATCAGAACAGGTTACTGGATTACCTTCAGCATCCAGCAGTTCCAATGCTGGACCACACCTGGGACAGGCATTGGGCTGGGCATGGAAGCGGCGGTCAAGCGGGTTATCATATTCTCCCTGGCACTCAGGGCACATCTGGAAACGGTGCATAGTCGTTCTAGGGCGGTCATAGGGGATATCCTTGATTATGGTAAAACGGGGGCCACAATTAGTGCAGTTGGTAAAGGGATAACGATAGCGTCTATCATCTGGAGTTAAGACTTCCTGCAAACAGGCCTGGCAGGTAGCGATATCGGGAGAAATGAGCTGATATTTGCCTTCTTCAGCGATGCTATGTCTGATTTCGAAGGAGGGGTAACCTACAGGGGCGCGATTGGTGCTGTAGATATCCTCTATGTGAGATAAAGGTGGCGAGAGTTGCTCAAGGTCAACCAGGAAGTGGTCTAGAGCCTCCTTCCGACCTTCTACTTCTATTTTGACATCTTCCGAAGTGTTACATACCCAGCCTCTGAGGTTATATTTAGTAGCTAACTGGTAGACAAAGGGTCTGAAACCAACCCCCTGCACTACCCCACGAACATTTATCCTGAGTAACTCCATAACCGACTAAAGTTTAGCCTAAGTAAATGAGTTAAGCAAGCTTGTCGGGATTGCATTACCCTAGGCTGTCTGATAGAATGAGGCTCGGTATTTACCTTATCATAATATCAGCCTTTACGAGGTTAGAGTGAGACAAGAGTCAGAATGGGAACCCAAACTGCTCGGTTTCTTGTGTAAATGGTGTAGCTATGCTGGCGCCGATTTAGCCGGAACCAGCCGTAAGAAATATCCAGCCAACATAAGGATAATAAAGGTTCCATGCTCGGGAAGGGTTGACCCACTCTTTATCCTCAAGGCGCTACGCTTAGGTTTTGATGGGGTGCTGGTTTCAGGCTGCCACCCCGGTGATTGCCACTACCAAACCGGAAACTACCGTGCCCGAAGGCGAATAGCTATAACCAAGAAGTTCCTCGAATATATGGGCATTGACCCGCAGCGGATTCAGGCTAGCTGGGTTTCAGCCTCAGAAGGAGGGAAATTCGCTGAGGTAGTCACCGAGGTGACAAAAGGGTTAAAGGAAATCGGCCCCAACCAATTATTTATTGAACAAAGGCAGGGATATGGAACAAAGGCTACGGCACGAGGCTAAGACCCTGCTGGAACAAGGCAAAGTTGACTATATTATTGGCTTTGAACAAGGAAGCCTAAAATTTACCACTACCCCCTTAATAACCAAGGACAAAGACGATATTGACCGCCTGGTAATTAACCCATTTATAGTGAACAATCTTAGTGTATTCCTCACTGAGATTAAGGGGCGTGTCGGTATTGTCGCCAAGGGCTGTGACAGCCGCTCCATCGTTAGCCTGATACAGGACAACAAGGTAGTCAGAGAAGATGTAGTAATTCTAGGTGTCCCCTGCCCCGGAATTATTGACTTGCGTAAGGTAGAACGGTTAGTAGGTAAGGATAGAGACGAGCTGGATGACATTACCAGGGACGGGGATAGAGTAGTGATAACGGTTGGCGGGGAGAAAAAGGAGTTCCCCGTCACCGAAGTCCTTTTTGACAACTGCCTTGGCTGCGAGTTGCCCACCCCTCAAGAATATGATGTTCTTCTCGGTGAACCTACCCCACCAGCCACCGATAGGTCGGCTGGACAGGAGAAGGTAGACAAGCTGAAAGAGATGACACCGCAACAGAGATGGGAGTTCTGGGAAAATGAATTCAGCCGCTGCATTAGATGCTATGCCTGCCGAAACATCTGCCCGGCTTGCTTTTGCCAGCGGTGCTTTGTCGAGGAGTCCGAGCCACAATGGATACTACCAGTACCGCAGTGGCAGGATAATCTTATGTTTCAGGTAATTAGAAATATCCACGTAGCTGGAAGATGCACAGATTGTGGTGAATGTGAGCGTGCCTGCCCGGTGGGTATCCCACTAAGAAGCCTAGCTAAAGAGATGTATGACCTAGTAGACGAGCTGTTCCACTTTAAGGCAGGAATGGATAAGGAAGCGGCACCACTACTAACCGCCTATGAGTATGAAGAGGCTGAAGATTTAATTAGGTAAAAGTATGGCCAATAAAAAGATAAACAAAAAGGATATAGGGAAACTCCTCAACAAGTGGAGCCAGGAGTTTACTGTATTTGTTCCATCAAAAGAAAGCGGCGTGGCTACTATGAGCAAGTGGGATGGGAAAGATACCAGCTTTTTAGACTGGTATAGAAATATGGTTGTCCCGCCTAAGGCTAATCTCCTGCCAACCATGGAGAAAATGTTCAGCTTCCAAAAAGATAAGGAGGGCTACCACCTAGAATTACCAGTATCAGATGAACAAAAGCAACTGATTTTTGGCATCCGTCCCTGCGATGCTAAAGCTATAGCCATATTAGATATGACCTTTAAAGATGCCTACGAAGACCCCTATTACCTGACTAAGCGGAGGAATGCACTACTTGTTGGTCTGGGATGTACCAATCCCTGCGATAGCTGCTTCTGCACTTCCCTGGGTGTCAGCCCGGGAGAATCAACTGATGTTGACCTCATGCTTACTGATATTGGTGATGAATTCTTAGTTGAGGAGATTACACAAGCAGGTAAAGAGCTAATGGCCACAGCTAGCGGGGTAGAGGAGGCAACCCAAGCCGATGAGGCCAGAGCCAAGGAAGTAAAAGAGGCGTCCTACAATAAGGTAACCAGAAAGATAGATACCGAGGGCATCAAGGAGAAGCTGCTACCCGCTTTTGAGAATCAGGACTACTGGGAGAAAGTAGCCGCCAAGTGCATAAGCTGTGGCATCTGCACCTTCCTTTGCCCTACCTGCTATTGCTTTGACATCAATGATGAGTTGGTTAAGAAGCAGGGAGCCAGATTTAGAAACTGGGATAGTTGTGCCTTCCCAGTCTATACCAAGATGCCAATGGAAAACCCCAGAGAGGGAAAGTGGCAGCGGGTGAGACAGAAGGTATGCCATAAATACGAATTCTACCCGATGAATTTTGGTGTTATCGCCTGCACCGGCTGCGGAAGGTGCATTCGCCTCTGCCCGGTGAACTGGGATATTACTCAGACGCTAGATAGTGTGCCCGCCAAGGCCACAGCTTGAATGGAGAATCGGAAATGACAATTACTGATATTAGCCATAGAAAAAGATTCCTTGCCAATGGGAATGTTTACCTGCCGCACATAGCAATAATAGACAAAATAATTGAGGAAACCCCTACAGTCAGAACCTTCCACTTCAATTTTAAAGATGAGAAGCTGAAGAAAGAATTTATCTTTGAGTCAGGACAATTCGGCCAATTATCTGTCTTTGGTATCGGTGAAGCCACCTTTTGTATTTCCTCCAGCCCCACCCAAAGCGACCACCTGGAGTGTGCCATAAACAGGGTAGGCAAAGTAACCAACGCCCTGCATCGGCTTGGTGTCGGTGCCGAGATAGGTTTCCGAGGTCCTTATGGCAATAGCTTCCCCCTTGATTTCTTACAGGGAAAGAACCTGGTTTTTGTTGGCGGCGGCATCGGCTTAGCCCCGCTACGGTCTCTAATCTGGAATGTCTTAGACAATAGAGATAAATATAAGAATATAGACATAATCTATGGGGCTCGTAGTCCGGTTGACCTGTGCTTTAAGTATGACCTGGATGCATGGGAAAAGAATAAAATGGTAAATATGGTAACTACCGTGGATAAGGGCGATGAAAACTGGACAGGAAGAGAGGGTTTCGTTCCCGCGGTATTGGAGCAGGTGGCTCCCTCAGCCAGCAACGCAGTAGCTATCGTTTGCGGACCGCCCATCATGATAAGATTTACCTTCCCCGTGCTGGAAAAGCTGGGCTTCACCCCAGACCAAATGATAACCACCCTGGAAAAGAGAATGAAGTGTGGTATTGGCAAGTGTGGGCGATGTAATATAGGTAATCTCTATGTATGTCTTGATGGACCGGTATTCACCTATGCCCAGATTAAGAACTTCGTCTCCAGCGAGTATTAAAGGGCATCACTATACCAGCATGCCCTCCATCTCAGCCAGGATTTGCTCATTAGTGAAGTGATTAAGGTTTATAGCATCGCTGGGGCAACCGCCAACGCAGGCACCACAGCCCTTACACAGAACCTCATTAACCCGACACACTTCCTTCTCTTCGTCAAAGGAGATAGCAGCAAAGGGACAAACAAGCTTACAAACCTGGCAGCCAGAGCAGATTCTTTCGTCAATAATGGCGGTAGCTGCCTCAATCTCCACCTTCCCCTTGCTAATCATAGCCATAACCTCGGCAGCGGCGGCTGAGGCTTGAGCTACAGTATCGGGTATATCCTTGGGACCTTGGCAGCAACCGGCTACGAATATCCCATCAGTCATAGTGGCTACCGGGTCCAGCTTGGGGTGCTTCTCTAGGAAGAAACCATCGGCACTGCGACTAATATTGAATAACCGAGCCACAGCCTCGACATCTGGTTGTGGCTCAAGGGCAACACTTAGAATAACCATATCCACCGGCAGTCGGCGCTGCCTTCCAACCAGAGTATCCTCAAACTGAATAATGAGTTTACCCTCCTCATCAGGCTTCTCAGCTATATTGGTTACCTCCGCCGGACGACCCCGGATGAAGATTGTCCCTTCGTTAAGAATCCGATTATAAAATTCCTCAAAGCCCTTACCGAAGCTCCTGATATCAATGTAGAATTCATATACCTCGGCTTCGGTATGCTCCTTTATCAGATGGGCAAATTTCATAGAATACATACAGCAGACCCGAGAGCAATACTCATGATACTCCACATCTCTGCTGCCGACACAGTGAATAATGGCAATGCGCTCAGGGGTGGAACCATCCTTAAGCATAATATTACCCCCGGTTGGTCCGGCAGAATTCACCATTCTTTCAAACTCAAGGCTGGTGATAACATTATCCAGCCGCTTATAGCCATATTGGTAAATAGGGGTAGGGTCAAAGACATTAAAACCGGTAGCCAAAATTATAGAGCCAACCTCTACCTCAACAATTTTGTCTTCCTGTTCAAAATCAATTGCCTTCGCCTCACAGAACTTTTCACAGGCACGACACTTACCGCTTAAGAAATAAGCACAGTGCTCCCGGTCAATAACGGGTATGTTAGGCACTGCTTGAGGAAAGGGGATATAAATAGCCTTCCTCTGTCCTATACCAGCCTCAAACTCGCTATCTACCTTCCACGGGCACTTGGTCTGGCATACGCCACAGCCGTTGCACTTATCCTCATCAACATACCTTGCCTTTTTTCTAATTTTAACCTTGAAATTGCCGATATAGCCAGAAACCTCCTCTACCTCACTATAGGTCATTAGCTCAATATAGGGATGAGCGCCCACCTGTGTCATCTTGGGGGTGAGAATACAGGCTGAACAATCCAGAGTGGGAAAGGTCTTATCCAGTTGCGCCATATGCCCCCCAATGCTCGGCTCCTTCTCCACGAGATAGACCTTATGCTCAGAATCAGCAATCTTAAGCGCCGCCTGAATACCAGCAATACCCCCACCCACTACGAGAGTATCAGGATTAATAGAAACCTCCTTGGTCTCCAGCGGCTGGTGATAATAAACCCGTCTCACCGCAGCGCTGACTAATGCTTTGGCTTTCTCAGTAGCCTCCAGTCTGTCCTCGGTTACCCAGGAGCAGTGCTCACGAATATTTGCCATTTCAAATAAATATGGATTTATCCCTGCCTCCTGACAGGCACGACGAAAGGTAGGTTCATGCATCATCGGTGAGCAGGAGGCAACAACGACACGATTAAGCCCGAAATCCTTAATGTCCTGCTTAATCAGGTTTTGTCCCGGTTCAGAACACATAAATTTATAGTCGCGAGCCACCACCACCGAATCCAAACCCTGAGCAAACCGAGTTAGCTCCTCCACATCAACCGTGCCAGCGATATTGCTGCCGCAATGACAGATATATACACCAATTCTAGGTTCCACTGTTAACCCTCTGTCTTAACATGTGATTTACCACCCTTCTTCATTTCCCCTATCCTATCTAGCAGCCAGGAAAACCAGTCTTCTAGCCCCTCGCCGGTCTTACACGACACCTGCAATATCTTAGCTGTCGGGTTTAGCCCGATGACTGCTTTATGAAAGGCGGGAATGTTAAATTCTAGGTATGGTAACAGGTCAATCTTATTTATTAGCACAACATCTGCTTCAGTAAACATTAAGGGGTATTTGTAAGGTTTGTCATCGCCCTCGGGTAAGCTTAAGAGCATTACCCTTTTATGTTCACCAAGGGCAAACTCAGCCGGGCAGATAAGATTACCTACATTTTCGATAAGCAATAAATCAATATCTCCAAGGGGTAGATTATTTAGTGCATTCTCAATCATGTTAGCCTCAAGGTGACAACCACCGGCAGTATTTATTTGAACTGCTGCCACCCCCTGCTCATGCACCTTATTAGCATCTATAGTTGAGGCAACATCACCCTCAATAACAGCAATTCTGGCTTTTTGCTTCAGCCTACTTATTGTTTGCAGGATGAGGCTGGTCTTGCCCTTGGCCCCTGGGGCTGACATTATATTTACCGCCAGGGTATTGTGCTTATCCAACCGACTTTGATTTCTCCTGGCTTTCTCTTCATTAGCGCCCAAGATATCCTCTGAAATGGTTAGCACCTTTACTCCCATTATTCCACCTCAATGCTTTCAATATGGCATTCGCGCCCAGATATTATTTCTACTTTTGCCTCATGGCAATTGGGGCAAGCCCAATCAAGGTTATCCGGCGAGAAAACAGTAGCACAGTTACGACAGCGTAGCTTATTTGGTGTTCTCTCGAAGGAAAGGCTAGCCTCAGCAGCTATAGTGTCTTTACTCAGGAGGTCAAAGTAGAATTCAACACAGTCATTAACGACACCGGATAGTTCACCGATGATGAGGTTGATTTTGGTAACCTTGCTGGCTTGAACTTCATTAGCCTTTTCCAGTGCAATAGACAGAATACTTTGGGTAATACTAAGTTCATGCATGGTGTAACCGATGATGCCTTAATTAAGTGGTGGTTAATAAATGCACCAATAGGATTATAGTCTAATTCGGAGGCGTAATCAAGTCAGGGAGGTCGTTTTAAGAGGGGCAAAGCCTCTTTTGAAACCAAGCCTCCTCTTTGAAGGAGAAGAGAAACAAAAGGGAAGACAAGCTTGATTTTTCTCCCCCCATAATGTAAACTACCTATGAATTCATGGTAAGGGGGATAAATTATGAGTTTGCCTAAAGCAGTTCACCATCTTCTTTGTTTTGTCTTACTCTTCGGGGTACTCGGAGGCTTGGTGGGAGACCGAGTGGCGCTTGCCGCTCAAGAAAGTAGTAGTGGTTCATTCTTATCGTCGCTAAACCAGGAGCAACCACCCCCTAAGGAGAAGCTTGAGCTTGTTAGTAAGTATCCTACTTTTGAAGGTAACTCTGGTGACAGCTTTTCGTTTGATGTTAATTTGAGATGGTTGGGCAGTGAAGCCAGAACATTTGACCTTGCCCTTATAGACGTTCCTCCCAAGTGGAGTGCATCGATTGTGGCCGGAGCTTACGAGAGAGAGATACCTGCTATCGGACTGGAGCCAGAGATGCTATATCCCGAAAAGATTACAGTTAAATTTGCTCCCTTTCCTGGTGAGCTACCGGACCCGGGCGATTATGTAATAACATTGGAGGCAAGTTCGGGCGATATAAAGGAAGCCATTGAACTCAAGGCAGTAGTGACTACCCTATATAGGTTTGCTTTTTATACCGCTACGGAACGGCTTAATGCCGAGGTAACTGCTGGGGAGGAGAATCACCTATCACTCATAGTGTTTAACACAGGGCAGGCGGTTATTGAGGAAATTTCATTTGTATCTAGTAAACCAGCGGGCTGGAACATAAAATTTAATCCTGACGAGGTGGAATCCCTGCAGCCCGGACTGGCACGTGAGGTGGATGTAATGATAAAGCCACCCCGCAAAACAATAGCTGGTGATTATTCTGTTACCATGAGCACTATAAGTCCAGGTACGTCAATTAGACGGATTGAACTCAGGGTAACGGTTCTAACACCTACAGTTTGGGGATGGGTTGCCATTTTAATTGTGCTGGCTATTCGTTATCGCTGGATTAGGTGTGATTTTCAGGCGTTTAGGCAGGCGGTGAGCTAAATATGCAATGGACAGTAGAGACAGTAGATTTGACGAAAACCTATGATAACACTACGGTTGTCAATAGGTTAAACCTTCACGTAGAAGAGGGTGAGATTTTTGGTTTCCTTGGTCCTAATGGTGCCGGGAAGACGACAACTATATTAATGCTGCTCGGTCTCACCGAGCCAACTTCGGGTATAGCCCGTATTTGTGGCTATAATTCTACTAGAGAGCCGCTCAAGGTTAAGAGCATTTCAGGTTATGTCCCGGAGAGGGTAGGGTTTTATGAGGATTTGACAGCATGCCATAACTTAACCTATACCGCTAGGTTGAATGGTCTCTCGGACAAGCTGGCTATGGAGAGAATAGCTGAGTCACTGGATATAGTAGGTCTGTCTGAAGTAGCTGACCACAGAGTGCGGGAGTTCTCCAGAGGAATGAAACAGCGCCTGGCAATTGCCGATATACTTATCAAGACGCCTAAGGTTGCCTTTTTGGACGAGCCGACAAGTGGGATAGACCCTGAGGGTGTGAAGGAAATGCTTGACCTGATAGCCAGAATAGCCAGAGAGCAGGAGATGACCGTTATCCTATCGTCACATCAGCTACACCAGGTTCAGCAAATCTGTAACCGCGTGGGAATACTGGCTAAAGGGCAAATGGTGGTTGAAGGCCCGTTAGACCAACTGGGGAGGGATGCTTTTGGAGGTGGACGATTCAGGGTTGAGATTCAACTAGCCAAAACCACCTCAGCTCTTGTTGATTGTATCAAGCGGATTGATGGTGTGGTCAGTGTGGAAAGGTCTGGAGACTTATTAATTATTAGCTGCCTGGAGGACCTAAGACCGCAGGTAGCCAAGGCAATCGTGGACAATGGCGGCTTACTGATACAGATGAAAATTCAGAGCTACGCCTTAGAGGATATATATATGAAGTATTTCACCGAGGTCTAGTATGTCTGGGTTGATAACGGTATTCTGGAAAGAACTGGCTGATAATTTTAGCAGTTGGCGGTTCATAATATTGTTTGCCCTGGTATTACTGGCTGGGGTATTTGCCATTTATGTGGCTGCTGAGAATATAAGGGAAGCGGTAACTGAAACCAGTACGACTTATTTCGCTGTAGCTGAAACCATTCGCTTTGTTTTCCTTAAGCTTTATACCACATCTGGTGAGGCAATACCTTTTTCATTTCTTACCTTCATTGTATTTTTTGTGCCGATAGTTGGTATCGCCCTTGGCTTTGACGCCATAAATAGCGAGAAGAATAGTGGAACGCTTAGTAGGCTCCTGTCTCAGCCTATCTTTAGGGATGCCGTTATCAATGGCAAATTCTTAGCTGGCGTAATTACTATGGCTATTATGCTGGTGAGCATTGTCATGCTTGTCGCCGGGATAGGTCTCATAAGGATTGGAGTTCCCCCAAGCTCGGAAGAGATCTTGAGGCTAATGGCTTTCCTGGGGGCAGGCATTGTTTATGGAGCATTCTGGCTGGGTCTAGCCATGCTATTCTCTATATTCTTTCAACGGGTGGCTACTTCGGCTCTAGCCTCGATAGCAGTCTGGATATTCTTTATCTTCTTTATGTCCATGCTCGCTGGTCTTATCGCCAATATGGTAGTGTCGGTTGACCAGCAATCCACTCAACAAGAGTTGGTCAGGAATAGCGAGGTTTACCTCGTAGCCATGCGGATATCTCCCACT
>JABUBO010000489.1_pt1 | contig 12811 bp, 7 predicted proteins | sample 7240361 | NCBI WGS metagenome assembly JABUBO01 (sample SAMN07256346, study PRJNA390944) | subsurface metagenome | isolation source: Methane hydrate marine sediment | place: Pacific Ocean: Eastern North Pacific, ODP site
GAGACTTGCTTTCGTCCACAAGGCCATCGAAACGGCCTTTTTCAGAAGCTGGCTAAGAACGGTTCTTGTTAGACGCGGATTAGCACGGATTGTTGAGTGGATTAGAGATTAGAGATTGGCTTATGCGGTTTATCGGGAAAGAGATAAGCAACTTAGATGCAATTAGTTTGTCGAATTGCCCAAAATTAAGTGATAATGCAAGGATTATGGCGGTTGAGGAGACCGTTTCTGGGGCGAGTGTAGCTAATGTTGGTCTTGGAAATGACCGACATAATGATAGCGAGAACATTCATCTGGTCGATTAGTTAGAGGCATGGAATCCTTCTGTATGAGGAGAAGTTCGGGATGTTTTGCGGAAACCATATATAAATAGTTAGACTGCAAGCAAACATGACGGCATTCGCTACAACACGGCGAAGTGATTATGATTGGGCAGCTATCACCACAAGCAATCAATTTGCTGCTCTTGGAGCGTTTGCATGCACGTTCAAACACGAAAATGGCATATGGCAAGAATATCGTAGTAGACTACGCACTCGTGACGCAAGAAGGATCGATATTGGCTACGTCAAGGCTCAATTAATGAATGCATGGAACACTGAACGTTTGCTTAATATGACAAAGGATCAGTTTTCAGGTGCAGGAAATGGTTTTGTGTCACAGTGGGCTTTTCCCCAGGCATACTATGCTGCTTTTAATTCCACGTTGGCTTCATTTGCATGTTCAGGATTCTCTGAACGCTCACATACTAAAGTACGCAAGAAAGTCAGCAATTTAGCGTGTAGATCTGCCTTGCCACAGAACTTAAATGTATATGTGGATGGCGGACCAAATAATCTCCAAGTGTATGGCTTGAGTGCTGATCTTACTGACTTTCAATCGGTCAGGCTAGATTTAGATGATCCAAATAACGTCAATGCTCACCTTATAACATTTCTAAAAAGTACTCGTAAGCAACATCTTCAAGAGAAAAAGAGCGATGTTAAAATCATGACGAAGGATAAAAAGGAACGCAAAGTCAATTATAATGCCGCCGATTGGGAAACAGTATCATCGAGTCTTGGCAAAACATCCTGGCTTTGTCTCGTCTACCGTAAAAGGATTAAGTCGAATTACCATGATATAGACACTTTTCTATCATCCGATTTCGCTACAGAAAAAGTCTTGAACGGTTTATCGGAATTTGTCTGGGTATTTAATTTAGCCAATGAAATAAACATCGTGAATCATTTAGGCATTGAAAAAATTAAGTCTTGGGCACCCGGTTTTAGTGCAATAGAAAACAGAATAGACTTCCTATCCCATTTGTTCTCTACAGACACAGAAAATGTAACCTGTACGTAACCAGAAGTCGTGAGAGTTCGCTAATTCAATTGTCCGTCCTGAATTGCGGGAAAGTACCCCACGGTTGAGTAAAGCGTTGCCTAAGTCAGAAAGAAACCACCTATTTGCTTGTCATTTTTTACTTGATAGATCAGAATCTTTTTGTATTTTAGGAGGGTACAACAACGGCTGGGATTACTCTGAATGACGAGAAGTTCGGGATGTTATACGGAAACCATATAAGACTACTAATAAGAACAAGAGCTGGCCTAAGTCGTTTCCAAGGGATTACTTATGGACTTAATTAGGGACGCACCATTTTATGAAAACGAAACGGTATCAAGAATAGGGTCCGTACTTAGTATCTCTCTTTTTTTCAACCTGAGAAATAGGTAAACGTCCCTAATGAAATCTAATAAAATCCAATGAGGCATTTACGAAGAAATATGATCCGTATTGCGATATTACATTAAATCAAAACTTGCCCAAAGCTGTCAACAATCTGCCGATTCCAGGCGATGAGACTGACAGTGATGGCAAATTTAGACTTACGGCGGAACCAAAGAGAACAAGAAGGAAAAGAAAGACAAAATCGTGAAATTAATCGTGAGGGACAATTATGGGTAAGATATTTGATACAACTCCTGAAAAGCTAAGGTACCTTCTGGAAAGTATCCACAATAGAGAAGTGGCACTGCCGGACTTTCAACGTGATTTCATTTGGGATCCTCAAGCTACGGAAGAACTAATTGAGAGTATTTGCCAGAACTTTCCTGCCGGTAGTCTACTGCGGATCAAGAACTCCAAGAGGGTTCCCTTTGCCCCTCGAGAGGTTGCTGGTGCGCCGGCGCTTGACGGTCGGAAACCATCCTATTTGATACTCGATGGGCAACAGCGTCTTACGTCACTTTATCAGGCATTCTATGGAAAGGGCGATCACCGATATTTCATTCACTTGGGTGGATTGATGGAAGGAATGGACTTAGAAGACTGTGTGTTCTACGAGATAACGAAACGGGCCGAACGGCGTTATGGTAACATTGAAAAGCAAGCCAAGACCCTCACATTTCCCTTTGCACTCTTGTTTGGAGAAAACGGTGGTTTTGAAGAGTGGCTTGATTTGGTGCTCGAAGAAAAATCGGCCAGCGATGAAGAATTGAAACTCATGAAGACACAACTTCGTGCAGTGCGCAAGCAATGGATTGAACCTGTTGAAGACTATGAATTTCCCATGATTACTTTGGCAGAAGAAACCACAGTAGTTGCCGTCTGCACTATTTTCGAGACGTTGAATCGAACGGGAGTCAAGCTCTCGGTCTTCGATTTGCTGGCAGCCCGGTTTTGGCCCAAAAAGGTACGACTTCGAGATCTCTGGGAACAAGCCAAGAGTGATTGTCCAATCATTAGTGATTTCGAAGTTGATCCATACTATGTTCTTCAAGCGATCTCTCTGTTCACTGCTACTGCTGCGCCTTCATGTAAACGTGGAGATATACTCAAAATGAAGGTATTCCAGATAGAAAAAGGCTGGATTCAAATCGTGGATGGTCTCAAAAATGCATTGCAGATGCTTCGCGACGACTGTGGTGTGATTCTTCCCAAGTGGCTTCCCTATAATACAATGCTCATTCCCTTATCAGCGTCAATGGCCGATGCAGAAGGAGTTCAGGGGCCGGATATTGGTGCTATTCGAAACAAGTTAAAGAAGTGGTTTTGGTGCTCAGTCTTCGGACAGGCCTATGAGAATGCACCTAATAGCCAAGCTGCAAAAGATTTCGTTGAGTTGAAGAGATGGATGAATGGCGGCGATCAACCTCAGACTGTTGCAGAGTTTGACTTCGACATCGACTCACTGACTCAAGTGACACCGCGCCAGCGTGCAGTCTACCGAGGTGTCATTGCGCTGATTCTTCGCAATGAAGCTCGTGATTTTCACACAGGCATACGTATTACAGCCAATATGATGCTCGAAGAGAAGATTGATGACCATCACGTGTTTCCCCAAGGTTATATCAAGGAGAGTATGAAGAATGTATCGACAACTCTGCGGGATTGCGTACTTAACCGAACACTCATCGATAAGCGAACCAACGGACGTCTGGGTAAGCAAGCACCTTCTGATTACCTCGCTGAGATTGAAGAGACGATTGGTGAAGAAGCACTAAGAGATGTACTGTGTTCACACCTGCTTCCCAGCGGAAAAGAATCGCCCTTGCAGAACGATCAGTTTGAACTGTTCATAAAAGTCCGTCAGTATGCTATCTCAAAGAAGATACAAGAGGTAACCGAATGAGTCTTCATCCCATCAAAGCCCTGAACCATGTCATTAAATCCGGCGAAATCCGGGGACACATTACTTATTTCTCCCTCTCATTGAGGTCGTTTCAGGGGAATTAAAGGGGGACGCCTGCCCCATAGGGGGTACATTTTTCGATGAGTTGTGCTTGATAATGATAGTAGCGTAGAGCGGGGCTTGTCCCGCCTTCAAGAATGTCACATGCTTTGTTCGGTGGGCTAAAGCCCACCCTGAATTAGTGCGGAGCTTTGGGACGCAGGCATCGGCTGTAATTAAGTATGGTGTCCCCGGAATTCAATAGAATGCACGAAGCTCCCTGCTGATTAGTATCTGTTGCGGAAAGTAAAAACTGACGATGTCACCCCTGCACCTGCTTTCGCAGGTGTAAACTCGTCCCCGCAGAAGCGGGGAGCAGGGGTCCAGTGCGAAAAAAACTGGATTCCCGCTTTCGCGGGAATGACAGATAATGTTTACGCAACAAGAACTAACTACATTGCCTGAACTAAGTTGCATAAAACTAAAAACGGTTAGAACGACCGTTGCCTTTAGGGAAGCCGTAGGGTACGCTTGTTCGAATGTTCCTTGAATCATAATAACATGATAGTATGTGATGCATGAAATGTTAACGGTTTCGGAACTATTTAGGTCAATCCAACCCGTCCGAACGAGAAATAAAAGAAGTAACTGCTGCCGAATTCCTGGATCAAACGGTTGAGTACGGCCTGGCGGTTTGCAGTCTGCATGGCCTTTCTGAGTTGAACAAATTTCATATAGCGTTGAATGGTTTCACGCCTTATCTTGAACTTATTTAGGTTGACCTGTTGTCCCTGAAAGCCAAAGTAGATGAGTATAGCCTCTTCATAAAGGGTCGGAATGCCTTTATATCCAAGGTCATTGAGACGTTCAATATTCTCCACGACCTTGTCGGCCCGGCCTGTCAGCAGGTAACACGCCATTAGATATTCAAAGGCCATCCGATTGCGTGGATTTTGTTCTAACAATCCCAACAGTAGTTCACTGATGGATTCTTTACCGGTAATCGAATATTCCTCTTCGTGCATATATGAACGGATTTTGTCAATATAGGCCGTTTGATAAGGTGCAAAGCCATTGTTCAGGCTGCTGAGCAGGGTATCTGCAGTGTCACGAAAGACCATGTCCTTTTTCATAGCGTTGAGGTAAATCCGTGCAGTGTCCGTTTGTCTCTTGAGAATGTTGATCCAGGCCAGTTTTTCGAGCGCGATGCCGGAAGGGCCCTTAACGGCCAGCAGTTCGGACGCCTCTTTCTCAGCCATATTGACTTGCCCCAATTCCATAAAGATATCGCATAATTTCAACTGTGTCAGATATGATTCCTTTTTTTCGTGTGTGAGCAGAAGTGCCTGCGGCGTCTGTGGGAAGTGAAACATGTCATAGGGCAGCCTGCCGGTATGATACAAGGCCCGAATGATGTCATGATTGAAATAGGGATTGCTTTTCCCTTTGGGCAGATTGTGACTAAGCTCAATGACTTTGTCCCATTGCTTCTGACGGGAATAGGTGTTTGACAGGACGAATGCCTTGCTCATCTGGTCGTAGCTGAAGTAAAGGCCCATGCCCATCAGTACGATTGGAACGGCTATTACGGCCGGTTTCCTGAAAGACTTTAGCGATATCTTCTTTTGCCCGGCAACGGCGTGTGTTTTTTCCCCTTTTTTCGTTTTTAAACGGGCCTTGCGGGTTTGTTTGTGCTTACTGAAAACGATGTTCCCCAGAAACATAATGGACACAGTGAACGGCACGAATCCGTACAGGAGGAAAATCAAGACCCTCAAGAAGGTCTTCATGCCCAAGGTAAGAGTCGGAGAAAAGGGTGTCAAGCCGAGCAAGGCCTCTTGAGGTGGTAAAACAAACAGGTATTGAGCAAGGCCCCAGGTAATTACGACACTTGCGGGAACGGCAAGAATAGTCAGTCCCCAATTTCTGTGAACAAAAATCCCGTATATTACTGTCATGAGCAAAAAGACCGACACACCTCCTGCGCCCATTAGCCAAAACCCGACTGCTACCAAAAGGCAATAGGCTACAATACGAATAGAAGTTTTACGTAAAGGCAGCTTTTCGAAAACGAGGGAAAAATACAGCCCCAAAGACACGACCAAACAGGCAGATAGAGGATGCTTATAGCGGCTATACAGGAGAAAAATCATGAGCCCCGGAAAACAGGTCAGAACTGTAGAATGAGTATAGCCGGCAACCACAAAATGCCTTCTGGATAGCTCACCCAGACACAAAGCAGTCAGTACGATGACCAAGGCGCCCAGCCATGAGTGATAGTACCCCTGGGAAAGAAATCCTGCTATGTAAACAACAAATCCACCGGGCTCGCCGAGAGAGTTTCTCAGAAACGACCAGCCGGTCATAAATGAAGGAGCATCCGGTATGATGGTGCCGAAACAGTGATAGAGCAGATGCGGCTCAGTAAAGAGCCATAGATAGACGTAGCAGAGCAAAAAGAATATCAGATTATGTGGAAATCGTTTTATTCTTATTTGCATGCCTTAACGCTCCTAAACCTGAAAAGCCTTATTCACGTTCCTGCCAAGGCTCGGATTGACCGGCCTTGGGGCTGGCCCCAGTAATGGGAACGTCAACGGTTATAGACCGCTCGGAACGGGCCGCACGGGCCAGGGAGGATTGACTGACCTTGATGCTGCCCTTGACCAGCTCAGGAACGCTGTATGTCTCCAGTAGCGAATCGTAGTACGTAGGGTCCTTCTGCGGCAGGACAAAAGGCTTATGTACCGTACCTATGTGGTCAACGTAACTGAAATAGGTCCTGGTCAATAAGCCTCCCTGACGCTTACTGCTGAACGCTATCCATCGGCTGTTACTTGACCAACTGTGCCACGATTCGGAATACCGACTGTTTATCGCCAGCTTGTGATATTGACCTGTGCCCAGCTCCATGATATAGAGGTCACTGCTGGGCTGATATACAGGAAAACAACCGTACCGACACATACAAAACAAAAGAAACCGGCCGTCCGGCGAGACCCGCGGCAACAGGATACTCAAACCGGTTTCTTCAGCGGACAACACGGTCTCGGCAGTGCCCCATTGCTCTGTGTCCGCATCATAAGCGATGCGGCAAAGATCATACCGGAGTTTGTCGTAATTCTCGGGCGGCACCGTGTCCCGATCTTCCCACAGGATGGGCGCGCTGCAAAAATAGAGAAACCGGCCGTCCGGTGACCATGTGGGATAAGTCTCGAGCCGAGCCTTGTCCGACAGGGCCGGGGGACATACTACCTTTTGGCTTTCAACGTGGTAGCACGCCAGGGCCGAATCAAGATCCACCACGTCGCGGACTTCCATGCCCCCGGCGTGAAAGAACTGCCGCACCTTGTTCAGTGAATATACGGCTAACCGGCCGCTGGGATGCCAGGCCGTGTAGCCCCATTTGGCACTGATTTTACGGACTAAGCCGTTCCGGGCCAGCAGGGTATGACTGCCGTATGTTGCGCTGCGCAGGCCGATTGTCATAGAGTCAGGTGCATTACCCACAAAGCTGTGACAGTTGAGACAGCCTTCGCCGAAAGACCGTCCGTGCATGATTAGAGACTCATGGTAACTGGCCAGATTACGCTGATATATCCTAATGTCCTTCCACCAGTTATAGATAGGTTTCATGAACCGATACACCACTGTGTCGTCGATATTCTCTGAGGCAATGGTGTTTGTGATAGGCTGGAACCGTCTCCATCCCTGATTTGGATCATTGACATAGACATCAAAGAAAATCTCATTGCCTTTGTTGGTGTTGAGTAAAGTCCGCCATTTTTTAGGAGGAATGCGCATTTTGCCGGCCTTGCTGTAAATATCAATGGGCCGTCCACGAGCCGAATGGATGTTGACGCGGTAGGCCCGTCCCTTTTCGAGGATACGGAAATTCAATGGGGCGATATTGGGCGGAATAACGAGCCCGGAGTAGTCAGGGGTGATGTTAGGCTCATAGGCGGCTTGCACGTACTTCTCAACGGTCTTGGGAGAGCAGGACACCATCGACAATCCCAGTACGAGAAAACCACTACATAAAGATACTGTTATATTTGATCTGATTGCCATATTTCTCAGCAGAAGTCACTGGCATTACGCATCCTTGAATTCGCATACTCAGGTGATTATAAATCAGTCGACATTTCACAACAAGCCCTTTAATTATAAGAGTTTATTCTTGAGTTCAATCGTACTCATCGTCTACTTTACGGCTCTTTACCGGAATGATGTCAATCGGAGGAGCCATCCACTCTCGTCCGATGGACTCCGGGTATCCTGATATGACTTGATGAAAAAAGGCAGCCTGTTATAATCCGGTTATGAAAAGACTATATTGGACAAGCCCTGAGCTTTTTGAGACTGAAGTTGAAGTCAAAGCAATCGCCGACTGCAAGGTCACTATCGAACCGGTCATTTTCCATCCTGATGAAGGTGGCCAGCCGGCCGATAAAGGTGCAATCGGCGAAGCTAATGTTTGCAACGTTGAAATTATCAATGGCCGGATAGTTCACACACTTGACAGGCCACTTAGTGATGGTAAATACATTGCTCGTGTGGACAAGCAACATAGGTTCTATACAGCAAGCCAACATACTGCACAACACATCTTGTCAGGAATTGCAGAAAAACAATTCGGTCTTGGAACAACCGGTGTTCATATTGGATTAGAGAAATGCACCGTTGATTTTGACAAGCGAATCGATTGGGAAACAGTAAAAGAGCTTGAGCAGCAATCGATGGAAGCTGTTGCTCTCAACATTCCGGTTGAAACGGTGTTTGATGATACGGACGTTCGAATAAGGAGTGAATCCAAAGAAATAGAATCAGACGTAATCCGTGTAGTGAAGATTGGTGATTATGATAAATCAGCTTGCTGTGGTGCTCATCTCTGGACAACCGGTCAAATTGGAATCATTAGAATATTTGATATTGAGAGCAAGAAAAAAGGAACGAGAATGTTTTTCCTCGCCGGGAGAAAGGCCCTCGAACACTCACAACTTGAGACATCCACCTTAAGAGAGCTTAGAAAATCAGCAGGTTGCTCCACGTCCGAACTTCTCACAATCTTCCAGAAAACCTCGGACCGTTCAAAAGAGCTGACCAAAGAAATAAAACGATTATGGTCTGGGATGCTGCCTGACCTTGTAAAGTCGGCTGAAGAAATCGAAGTCGAATCAACGAAAATTGGCATCCAGGTTACTGATGTCCCCAGGCAATTGGTAACAAAACTTGCAGGTATGATTGCAGAAGCAATCGACGGAGCGGGGATTGTTGTTAGTGATGTCAATATCGCAATAAGCTCCAACAGAATGGATGCCAACGAGCTCCTCAGGAAGATTCAAAATACCGTGGGAGGCAAAGGCGGAGGGTCGTCTAAGGCGGCCAATGGTAGGCTGGGCAGAACTGTAACAACTGACGAGCTCATAGCGATTCTGAAGCACGATTAAGAGGGCAACTCTTCCCTGCAATGTCAACCAGATAGCATTGCCAGTAGCGGATTGGTTTTGGGCTATTTACTCTCCTTGGTCCCGATTATTCTTTGGCGCTGTGGTTGCGCAGCAGTTCGACAATTTCGTCGTGGCCCTTTTCTTTTGCCAATTGTAAAGGGATTTGGCCATCATTGTTCTTGTCATTTACGTCCGCACCCTTAGCGATGAGCAGTTCTGCTATTTCCGTGCGGCCCTTTTCGGCTGCATAGTGTAACGGCGTGTAGCGAAACCAATCTATTGCGTTAACATCGGCTCCTTCGGTCAAAAGTAGTTCTGCTACTTCTTTGTGACCACTTATTGCTGCACGATGAAGAGCGGTTTTGAGATAATCCTCATCTACACTCTCCACATCAGTTCCGCTATCAAGGAGAGTTTTGACCAAGTTGACATCGCCAATGGCAGTTGCTTCTTGGATCGACATGGGTGGTTCGGACGCTTCGGTTAGTGTATAGATATCACGACGGTCAATACCCTGCCCCTTGTGACGGAAGGCAGGTACGAAAAGCGGGCAGCTTGGCCAGGCCTGGGGGACGGAACTGAACTTATACTCGATTGCCGCTACCAAATGGAGTAGAGCCAGTGGTTCAAAACAGTCAAAACGTGTATAGATGTGCCTTTTACTCGGCACAAGAAATCCTTTGTTGAACTGATCGGTCAGAATATTATCACCAATACGGCGTGATGTCTCAAGATACACGGGCTTCTTTGTCTTTTCGTAGAGTTCCAGAAAACCGAAAACACCATACGCATGAGAGCAAGCGGTGTTTGTCTGCAGATTTGGATCGTCTGCTGGCGTTTGTCCGATATCTCCGAAGTCATTGCCGAGTGCAATATCCCGAACCATTTGCCACATAGACTTATCGCCAGTTATACGATAGGCTACACTGTAGGCCCAGAAGAATGACGGATCAGCAAAATATGGCTTGATCACATTTAGACCGGAGCTACAGCCTGGCCCTTTTTCCCATACGTATCCCTCCAAATTAGTGCCGTCTGTGAGCATGGGAACGAAACAGTTGTCCTTCTTGCGATAGGAGACTCTGCCCCACGCTTTGAATTCTTCCAAGGCCCATTGAGTAAATTCCTTGCCCTCTTCACCGAGTAGCTCACCTGCCAAGAAGATGCTCATCCATGGATGAGCTTGAGCATTCTCTGGATAGTATAAGTGTCTCCATTCGTAGAAGTCCCACGGAAAAATTGTAGTATATGGATCGACAAAGTGTTCCTTCATATCCTCTCCCAATTGCAGCCAAGGGTGATTGTATATAAATGCACTGATTCCTGTCTTGGGGTGCCTGGTGTCAACAAAGCGTTTGGCCAGTCGCTTGCTCCAGATTAGCGGCAGTTCTTCACCCGAGAGTTTGTACAATGTGGTACCTGCCTGGACCAAGGAGCTACCGGTAAGCAAATTAGCCAATCCTCGTTTACCTTTAAAAAACGTAGGACCTCCCTCATATTCATGATTCCACGGTTCTTCGAGATGTTCCCCGAAGTAGCCAATGCGATCCATGTCCAGATTGGACCAATCAGTTATATGAGCTGACCAGAAGGCCTCAATGAACCTCTTAGTTTCCTTGGAATTGACCTCCCACATCAGTTCGTAGTAGGGATAATGCAATTTCAACGTATGCATGTCTTCCCATCCAATTTTCACCCCTCCACATATATCATCTGCCATCGCATCGTACGCAGCAACATGTCCCCAATGCAACAGCCCATTCGGACTGCGCAGATTCTCAAACGCATACTCAATTGCTTCCATTGCTGCCTGCTTGTACTTGGGGTCGCCAGTAATTCTCGTTAAGCCATCAAGCGTACGGAAAAGATTCTGTTGAGAAGCAAGATTAGAAAGAATCCATTTGTCGCCATTGGGCGCTATCCACTTCACCGGCTCGTGGGTGTGGATGTTTAAGCCATCGACAAACAAAGGCGTGTGCTTCGGGCCGTAGGTATCTCTTCCATACTTGAGTACGTTGTCAGAGAAGGTGCGGACGGCGTCGAGGTATCTGCTGCTTTCATTTACATCAGGAGCTTCTTTGCCAAGACAGACTGAAAGTTGGCAAATGAGCAATATAGTCAACACGGCCCGATTTGCAAATCGTCCTCTCATATTATGTCCTCCCATACTCTAATTCGACGTAGTGCCGGCGGTGTGAAAACGAATCAGAGTTCGCCGGCAGATATTATAGTCGGGAACGGCGAACAGAACAAGAATTATATCCTGCAACGGCCCACTTTTCTCTTAGCATAAGCAAAAAACTTGTCCAGGAGTTTACTGGCTGTTATAATTTGGCTCGGATTTATAATTTGTTCGATTGCGTGGAACGGACTTTTAAAGGAAAGCACTTTATGTCAGAGCCGTCTGTAAATTCAGGACCTCAACGCCGACCTCCGTGGTGGCGGTCGATTGGGCCGGCCCTCATCACCGCATGCGTGGTGTTCGGACCGGGTAGTTTGTTAATCAGCTCCAACGTCGGGGCCAATCATGGATATGAATTACTGTGGCTGCTTGTTCTGACCGGCGTCATGATGGGCACGTATATGACAATGGCCGCGCGAATCGGGGTCGTTGGCGGCGCCACACCCTGTACGCTGGTCGCCGGGCGTTTGGGTCGGCCAATTGCTGCCGTAATCGGAATCAATCTCTGTCTTATTTGTACGGCCTTCCAATTCTCCAACAACTTAGCTGTGGCCGCCGCTGCGGATGCCCTTGGCGTCGCCCGTCTCTTCGGAAACCCGGACGAAATGACCGAGCGCACCAGAAGTCTTATCAACAGCGGCGTCCTGCTGGCATTCAATGCGGCAATAATTACTCTTGTCTTCACATTGAAACAGGTATATCGCACTCTGGAACGGATTATGAAGTTTATGGTAGCTGTGATGTTAATATGCTTTTTAGCCAATCTCTTCCTTATGCGACCGGACCTGCTCGGACTGTTGAAGGGACTTATCCCGCGCCTGCCGGAAGGTGTATCTGTTGGTTTGCCGAGCCGCGGCGAAGCCGGCATTGCAGACCCTATGCTGCTCATTGCTTCACTGCTCGGTACGACCTTTTCGATAGCTGCTGCATTATACCAGGGCAATCTCGTTCGGGAGAAAGGATGGACCATCAAGGACTACGACCGTGGTATTGGTGACTCCATCGCCGGGGTTGCCGTTCTGACCGGCGTCAGCGCGATTATTATGATGACCAGCGGTACTGTCCTCCGGGGTCAGCCGGCTAATGATATCAGCGTATTAGCAACACAGCTACGGCCACTGCTTGGCACGACTGCCCATGCACTCTTTTGTGTGGGACTGTTGGCGGTGGCTATGAACCCCTTTGTCATCAACTCAATGATTGGCGGCAGTATCTTGGCCGATGGTCTCGGCAAACCAGCCGGATTGGGCGACCGTTGGTCCCGACGTTTCACTGTCCTGGTTCTGCTGGTTGGAATGGCTGTGGCGATGATTGTTCTGCACACTCCCATTAAGAAGATTGACGCAATTATCTTTGGCCAGGCCCTTACAGTTGTTGGCAACCCGTTGATGGCTGTTACAATACTCTGGCTGGCAAACCGAAAGGACGTCATGGGCGATAGGCGTAATACGCTGGTCCTGAACATCATCGGCGGACTGGGCCTGCTGGTCGTCGTATTTATCGCCATCCGGGTTTTGTGTCAAT
>JABUBO010000490.1_pt1 | contig 12809 bp, 14 predicted proteins | sample 7240361 | NCBI WGS metagenome assembly JABUBO01 (sample SAMN07256346, study PRJNA390944) | subsurface metagenome | isolation source: Methane hydrate marine sediment | place: Pacific Ocean: Eastern North Pacific, ODP site
TCAACCCGGTCGAGTGCGAAGGCTTCTCTGGTAAATTGGATATTATACTCGATGTAGGGCCTCTCTCGAGCCAGTTCGTTGGGCTGCACCTGAAAGCGCTGTACCAAGCCGGGGAAGATGCCACCGACGATGATGGCAACCACTATCCAGCCCCCGATGCCGTAGATGGGCCAGCGAGAGTTGCGCCGCAATACGGAAACCAGAATAAATCCCATAAGGATGAGCACTACTACCAAAAGAATCCACTGTGCTGGAAGCTGGGCACCGTATAGCTAAGAAGATATACCCCGACACTGCCAAGAAGGGTGATTACCAGTGCACCCATGAGCCAGCCTCGCACGAAGTGAAGGAAGGGCAGGGAGAAAACGTAGAAACCAATCTCCCTGTGGAAAACCGGGTCGGCGATACCAAAGGGCTGCCCATTGAAGAAGCGAAGCACAACCTCCCAGTTGCCCTGGGCTACCAGACCAAATATTAGGCTGAGCAGTGCTGTTCCCAGGATAACGCTAAACCTCAATGTCGGCTGTAGCTGGCGCACTATAGCCCACGGCCAGAAATGGGCTTCAGTCTTGGGAGTCAGGCGTGTAGCCAGCACCAAGTTCCCTAAAAACAAGATGCCGAAGATAGTGGCAGCAGAGAAAAAGACCAGGGCCTTAGTCTTCAGAATAGTGGTATAGACACTGCCATAACCTAGGCTGGTAAACCAGAGCCACTCAGTATAAAGCCCCTTTGATATATTTATGAGAATAAACAGGGCCAATACCCCAACCATTATTAGGGCTACCCTGTCGGCTGTCCATCCGCGCTTGGCCGGTGGCCTAGGCTTCTCCTCTCTACTTTCAGGAAACCAGCGCTGCCATTGCCTCTCAAATGAATCCAATCTACTCACCCCAACCTTTCTAAACCATGACTGATAGGGTTACGTTCTTTTCTGACCTTCGTCTCCTCCGGGCTATTGAACCAGCCTGAAGCCGTTATAAGTAACAGGATAACATGCCCCATCCATATCGGTCAACGCCGTGCTCGGTGAAAGGTGTCCCAATTAGTAGTGCAGACCTATGCGGCTATCTGGACAACATTTCATCGGAATGTTCTGTCATCTACTACCTTCGTCTGTGGTATAATATCTTTGCTGGGGTGGTGGAGTATCCGCCCAAGTACCAGGTTAGAGATTAAAAAAACCTGGGGCGTCAGGGTGTAGCCTTTAGGGCTCGTTAATCCTGTCCGCGGGAGCGCTAATCTCCTTGTGCCATATCCACCCGGGCGCTACTGTACATAAAGTGCCACTATAATGTACTGAACCCCTATCAGACCAGGGCAAAAGTCTTAACAAAAGTTATACCTTTCATACCTCTCGGCCAAAGGAGAGGGGGGAAGAGATTTTAGAGAGGGGCGAAGCTCCTCTCTTCCCTACACTCCCCCTTCCCTTAATAAGGGAAGGGGGTCAGGGGGATAGGTTGCTAAACGACCTTGTCGATAGACGAAATATTGTAAGAGGCTAATTTATGCAAGAACTTTATGAAACATTAGGTTACGCAAAATGTGACGAGTTGTGGAGAAAGGATCTAAACCTTTGGAGAATACTTCAGCTCAGCCAGAGTCGAATGAATGCTCCGGTTCGTGGCGCAGTATTTGAAGGACTGGCTAGAGATTTTATCAGGGAATTTTTGCCTGTGGGATTTGCATTAAAGAGTGGTTTAGCGTTTGATACCGAAAACAAGAAGATGAGTCCCCAGATTGATGGTATTATTTATGTGGGTGTCCCTCTTTTAGAGTTTACCGATGTTGTAGTTGTGGAAAAGGAGTAAGTAAAGGCAATAGTTGAGGTGAAGAGTTGGATAGATACAACTTATATATTTGGAGAAAAAGGTGGCAGCTCTAGGAAAGAAAATACCGGTTTAGCTTATGACTTTGGGAGAAGAAAGGACTTCCTGCCAGCAGAAGCTAAATATATCTTATTTGCTTTTGGTCTATCCTCCAGCTCAACTGATGCCGAAGTTGTTGAAAGACTTAACGAAATTTGTGGTTGCAAGGAAAATCACGGTTCTTATGCCATTATCCTTCGATGGGAACCCAAGAAGAAGCAAAAGCCTAATATTTACAATTTTGATAACTCCGTCTCACGGCTGATAGAATGGTTAAGAAATCTTAGTTAACTAAGGAATGCTAAGCAGATGAGCTATTATGACTATATTATAGTGGGCAGTGGTATTGCTGGACTCTATACTGCCCTGCTGGCAAAGAAGCAGGGGAGTGTCCTCATCATAACCAAGGGCAGCATTGACGACTGCAATACTAAATATGCTCAGGGGGGTATCGCCGCTGCTATAGGTAAGAATGATTCTGCTGATTTACACTTTAAGGATACTATAGCTGCTGGAGATGGGCTGTGTGATACCGAGGCAGTGCGTATCCTGGTGAACGAAGCCCCTGACCGCATTACCGACCTGGTCAATTTTGGAGTTCCCTTTGACACCCTTAATGGAGAGACTGCCCTTACCATAGAGGCAGCTCACAGTATACCCCGCATCCTCCATGCTGGAGGTGATGCCACTGGCGAACATATTGAGGTTACTCTAAGTAATCAGGTTCACTTATCTAAAATTCAGGTGCTTGAAGATTGTCTGGCTACCGAGATTCTGGTAGAAAAGGGGCAGGTTTCAGGGATAAAAGCCCTTGATTGTCGCACCGGCTCTATTGAGAAGTTTGGCTGTCGTTTTCTGATTCTAGCTACTGGTGGTGCCGGGCAGCTCTACAAATATACTACTAACTCGGATATAGCTACCGGTGATGGCATAACCCTGGCATTTAACGCCGGGGCAGAGATTATAGATATGGAATTCTTCCAGTTTCATCCCACTGCCCTACACCTGCCCGGGGTAACCCCCTTTCTTATATCCGAAGCAGTCAGGGGTGAAGGGGGGATACTGCGCAATGTAGATGGCTGCCACTTTATGCCCGACTACGCTCCGGAGGGTGACCTGGCACCACGAGACATAGTAGCTCGTAGCATCTTATACGAGATGAAAAAAACAGGCTCAGATAGAGTCTTCATTGATGTTACCCATCTACCACCCCATACTACTACCACCCGCTTCCCCCATATATACCGCTTTTGCCTGAACCATGGTCTGGATATTACCAAGAGTTTGGTACCGGTTGCCCCAGCGGCTCACTATATGATGGGCGGCATCAAGGTCAACAGCTGGGGGGAAACCAACATAGCCGGGTTATTTGCCGCTGGAGAAATCGCCTGCACCGGAGTTCATGGAGCAAACCGGCTAGCCTCAAACTCAATGCTTGAAGTGCTTGTGTTTAGTAAAAGAATCGTGGAAAAAACCAGAAGCCAAGCTAAGACCAAGCCAGTTACTGTCAGCGAAGGCAAGGAGATTCACTGCTCGCTGAGCCAGAGGCAACTTACTAAGGCTATACCTGCCCCCAGTCTCTCTACCCTGCAGCAACTGCACTGGGATAAAGTAGGCATTATCCGCAACAAAGAAAGCCTGACTGAAGTAGCCGATACCCTGGCTGCCTGGCAAAAGTCCTTACCCCAGCCTACAGACCGTCCTTCCTATGAGCTAAACAACCTGATACTAAGCGGTCGGTTAGTAACTGAGGCAGCTCTTATCAGAGAAGAGAGCCGTGGAGCCCATTTCCGCTCCGATTTCCCTCAGAGCTTACCCCGATGGCAACGCCATATCGTATTTACATCAAAGTGATAAAATATTAAATATGAAACTATCCGAAGAGCAAATTGATAACATTATAGACCTCGCCCTGGCTGAGGATATAAGCCACGGCGATACTACCAGCGAGGCACTGATACCGCCTGAACTTCAGGGCAAAGCATCCATACTGGTTAAGGCAAAGGGAATATTGGCTGGCGGTGAAGTAGCCAAGGGGGTGTTCCTCAAGGTTGACCCATCGCTCAAGGTCGAACTACTTATTAAAGATGGAGCCAAGGTAAAACCTGGAGATATAGCAGCCACCATTTTCGGCAGAGTAACCAGCATCCTTAAAGCCGAGCGGGTAGCCCTCAACTTCCTGCAAAGGCTCAGTGGCATTGCTTCACAGACAGCCCAATATATAGCCAAAACACACGGGTTTGTGGTCAATATTACCGATACTCGTAAAACCACCCCTGGTCTCAGGTTGCTGGAAAAGTATGCGGTGCGCATAGGCGGTGGACAAAATCACCGCTTTCACCTGGGTGATGGCATCCTGATTAAGGATAACCACCTGGCGGCGCTACGTGCTTTGGGTATGAGCCTGAAAGAAATTATAGCAAAGGCTAAACAGAACGCCCCCAGGAACTTAAAGGTTGAGGTAGAGGTCAGCACTACCCAGGAAGCCCTGGATGCGGTTGAGGCTGGGGCTGATATAATCATGCTGGATAATATGAGCCCCGAGGAAATGCACCGTGTAGTGAGTTCAGTCCCAAGCTATGTTAACATTGAAGCCTCGGGAGGTATTACCCTAGCCAATGTCCACACTGCAGCTATGTCAGGCGTCAATACTATCTCTATAGGTGCCCTCACCCACTCCCCCAAAGCCCTAGATATAAGCCTTGAGCTTGAGCCACAGACGCTCAAACTACTCTAATTGCCTTCAATAGTTTTAATTAAAATTTGTTTTTAAGCTTTTTCTCGGCTATCCAGTAATATTGTTACCGGACCATCATTATGGATTTCTACCTGCATATATTGTTGAAAACGCCCAGTTTCCACCTTTAATCCGGTGGCGCGAGCCTGCTCCACAAACTGCTCAAACAATTCTTCAGCTTGAACCGGCGGTGCTGCTTCAGTAAAACTGGGACGACGACCCTTCCTAGTATCAGCCATAAGGGTAAACTGGCTTACCAGCAATAGCTCACCTTTAATATCCAGAGCCGAAAGGTTGAACCTGTCCACACCATCAGAAAAAATACGCAGGTTAACAATCTTTTGCGCCAAATACTGCGCATCCTTTTCTGTATCCCCGTTAGCCACTCCTACAAAAACCACCAGCCCCCGACCTATCCTACCCACTACCTCATTGGCAACACTGACCGAGGCTCCAGTAACTCGCTGTAGTAGCGCCTTCACCCCCTACTTCTCCTTTGGTTTACCCTTGTCAGGCTTTTTCTCTTCGGTTTTCTCAACAGCACCACCTTTACGATTATCTGTAATATAGAAGCCGCTCCCTTTAAATATAATCGGGATGGAATTAAGGACACGTTGAGCCTTTCCCTGACACTCAGGACACATAGCTATCGGCTCATCATCAAACCTCTGCCTCCTTTCAAAATGAAAGTGGCAAACACTGCACTCATACTCATAGATAGGCACTACTTCACCTCACACAAGCTTTTCCTCTGTATTCTACTGCAATAGCTCTACTATGGCAAATTACCGTAGTAGTTGACAATTGGCATATTTGGTGCTATAATGTAGCCAATAGTCAACATAGGGTGATAGTTATGATAATAAAGACAAGGATTTTTGAACTGTGCAATGGGAATTGCAAGAACCTGACCGAGTTAGCCAAGGCTATGGGAATATCAGTAAGCCAGGTCTACCGGGTCAGAGAAGGCAAGCGTAATATTAATCAAAAGTTCATTATCGGGGCGATAAAAGCCCTTCCCGGATACAAGCTTGATGACCTGTTTTATCTTGCCCCCGAGTCGCCTTTCACAAATGAGCAAGTGGCAAGAGAGAAACAAGGGGTGGCGGTCACCTAGCAAGCACTGGAAAGGTTTGTCTTAACCATAGAGGATTATGCCCAATACCTTAGTAGCCATACCTAGCACCACCATAAACCTTAGTGAGGTAGCTTAAGAACTAAACAAGGGCGCAGCCAAGGTATAATAATGATACACCTCACCCCTTCAATCTATCCTTGATTAAACGGTCTAAACTAGACCTACCGGGTTAATGTCTACCGTCCACCCTTGGGGAATAGGTATCTGCGAAAGAAAGGCAGAAGGCTCAGAGCCACGAAGTATAAGCTGCCACCGAAACCTGCCCCGTAGCCTATGAATAAATGCTGGGGCTGGCCCAATCAGACTGAGGTCGGCTATCCCCTTTGAGTCTCTTTCCTCAATAAGAAGGCGCTTCATTCTTTCTGCCTCCCTCTGGCAAAGAGTATCGTTAGTATGACTGTAAACAAGGCTAGCTAGTCGGGTGAAGGGGGGGTTATGAAGCTGGCGTCGGTAGGCAATTTCTCGGTCATAGAAAGGGGCGTAGTCCTGCTTGGCTGCTGCCTGAATGACATAGTGTTCTGGGGAGTAGGTCTGAATGACAACCTGTCCGCCTAAAGTGCCCCGCCCACCCCTACCGGCTACCTGAGCGATAAGCTGAAATGTCCTCTCCCCTGCCCGGAAGTCAGGCAGGTTTAAACCGGTATCAGCATTAATCACCCCCACCAAGGTAACCAGAGGTAAATCTAGCCCCTTGGCAATCATTTGCGTGCCAATAAGAATATCAGCCTGGTGGACGCGGAACTTGTTTAATATCTCCTCATGAGAATGCTTCCGTTTAGTAACATCACTATCCCAGCGCAGTAGCCTAGCCTGAGGGAAAGTGTAGCCGGCTTCCTGCTCCAGCCTTTGGGTGCCAATACCTAAAAACTTTATTCGGCGGCTCAAGCACCGAGGACAAATCTGGGGAACCGGTATCCTGTAGTTACACTGGTGACAAACTAAGACACCCTCAACAAAATGATAGGTAAGGGCAACCTCACAACGCTTACAGCGGAGGACAAAGCCACAACTACGGCATTGAATAAAGCTAGCTGTTCCCCTCCGATTAAGAAATAGAATCACCTGCTCCCCACCGGCTACAGCTTTAGTCACAGCCTGCGATAAAGAGCGACTAAAGATGCTCCTATTACCCGCCTTCAGCTCATCCCTTAAATCCACTACCTTAACCTGGGGCAGGGATGAACCCTCACTAGGGGTAACCCGTTCCGGAAGCTGAAGTAGATGATAGTCTCCCCTTTGAGTATAGTAGAAAGTCTCCACATCAGGGGTGGCACTACCCAGAATAACAACCGCCCCGGTTAGCTCAGCCAACTTCACTGCCGCATCACGAGCATGGTAGCGAGGCGATTTATCGTGTTGCTTATAGGTCCATTCATGCTCCTCGTCAATAATTATAAGACCCAGCTCAGGTTGAGGAGCAAAAATAGCGCTCCTGGAACCAATAACTACATCAAATTCTCCGTTTCTTATCCGCTGCCACTCGTCAAATTGCTCACCCAGGGAAAGCTTGCTATGAAGGACAGCCACCTTATGAGGAAAGCGCGAGGCAAACCGCTCTATAGTCTGGGGGGTGAGCGCAATTTCGGGAACCATGGCGATACCCCGTTTACCCAGCTTCACCACCTCAGCCAGAGCCTGGAGATAAACCTCTGTCTTGCCGCTTCCAGTAACCCCGTGAAGTAGAAAGATATTCGGTGAAGGATAACCCTTAGCTGCCTGAAGCAGGCTGGACTTGATGGAGTTAAGGGCGGCTCTTTGAGCAGCAGTAAGTGTTAACGGCTCTGATGGGGTAATACCCTGGTAGGAAATCGGTTCACGTTTTACCTCAATCTGCTGAAGTTCAACTAAGCCCTTACTAACTAAAGCCTTAACCGCTGATGCCGGGCAGTTAGCCCTCCTTCTAGCTTCAGAGAGAGATACCGGCTGAACTACTTGAGACAAAAACTCAAGAAGGCTAGCTTGTTTGCCAGCCTTCCCCTGCTCACGCAGCCTGGTTGCCATCAGCTTGGCTTCATCAGCCTCAACTCTGAGATGCAGGTAAGTCACCCTCTTTGGTCTTACCCTAACCCGAGCTAGCTCATAACTCTTAACTACCAAACCCTGACCAACCAGTTGAGATGTGATGAGTCTGGCCTGCCTGGTCCCCAATACCTTCTCCAGTTCCCTCAGACTAACCTTACCCCATCGCCTAACTAATTCAAGAACATGCCTCTGCCCCTGGGAAAGAGAAGATATATCACATTCATAAGGGGTTGCGGGACTGGAGATAAAGGTAACTACCTTCCGTTCAAATGCTGGCGGTAGCATTAAAGCCACAGCGTCAAAGAGGGGTGATAGGTAGTGCTCGCTGAGCCAGCGAGCCAGTAACACATGGGATGGAGATAATACGGGTTTGGACTCAATAATACCAGCTATCTCCTTAGTTTCCTCTACAGAGGGGTAATGGCTTAGCTCTAAAACGATGCCCTGAAGTATTTTGTCCCCGAAAGGAACCCATACCGCCTGCCCCACCTCAATACTTAGATTAGGGGGTATGGTATAACTAAATGTCCTGCGCTGGGCTATTGGCGAATTAACACTAACCTCAGCATACCCCATCCAATACTCCAGCAAGATAGCTCTGATTTAATCTTGCCCTTGTTTCTTTTCCTTACTTACCCGCTTTTCCTTGATGCGGGATGCCTTGGCACTGAGCCCACGCAGGTAATAAAGCCTAGCCCGGCGTACTTTGCCGTGCCTTACTACTTCTACCCGCTCCACAAGTGGCGAATATAACGGGAAGGTTCGTTCTACACCTACGCCATAGGCAACACGCCTCACCGTAAAGCTAGCACCGACCCCACCATGCTGAACTTTAATTATTACCCCCTGAAATACTTGAATTCGCTCCTTGTCCCCTTCCACAACCTTAGCACTGACCTTTACCGTGTCACCAGGGGCAAGAGTCGGAATATTAGGATTTGGTTTGATTTCAATTAGTGATGCCATGCTCACTTTGTAAAAACTCCCTTCTATTAATTAAGATTGTTTCAAATCCTCTACTAACTGCCTTTCCTCTAAACATAGGTTAGCTTTGTCTAATAGCTCTGGGCGACGCTTCATAGTGCGTAGAACAGCTTGCTCGCGACGCCATTTAGCGATTTGGGCATGATTTCCCGAGAGTAAAACCTCAGGCACTGCCCATCCCCTATATACAGCAGGACGGGTATATTGCGGGTATTCTAGCAGCCCAGTGGCATGAGAATCATCCAGTGCCGAAGCCTCTGAGCCAAGAACCCCTGGCAGTAGCCTGACCACAGCATCAACTACCACTATAGCCGCTAGCTCACCACCGCTAAGCACATAATCACCAATACTAATCTCATCGGTAACCAGATGCTCAAGCACCCGCTCATCAACCCCTTCATAGCGACCACAGATAAGAATTAGATGACTATGTCTGGACAGCTCCCAAGCAATTTGCTGAGAAAAAAGGCGACCCTGTGGGGTGAGTAGAATAACTGGCACCACACCAGCTCCTTCCTTAAGGCGTATACTTGATTTTATTGATTCTACCGCCTCAAAAATAGGGTCGGACTTGAGTATCATGCCAGCTCCACCACCATAAGTATAGTCATCAACAGTGTGATGCTTGTCATGGGTATAATCCCGAATATTATGAATGTTAACCCTAACCAGCTTCCCGTCAATAGCCCGTTTGAATATACTGGCGCTAAACGGGCTGTCAAACATCTGAGGAAACAGGGTCAAAATATTAATTTGCAACAATCTATCCCCTCCCAGTGTCTTAAGCTGTGTGCTCGGTTACCTCTCCTTTAATGATTTCCACAGCGTGGGGAAGGACAGGTAATACTACCTCAAGACATTCCCGAACTGCCTTAGGGCTACCGGGCAGGTTAATAATAAGGCACTTTCCCCTAACACCGGCAACAGCTCGACTTAGTATGGCGAGTGGTGTCGCCTTAAAGGTTTCGGCTCTCATCAACTCAACGAAGCCAGGGGCAACCCTATCCACTATAGAAAGAGTGGCTTCAGGGGTAACATCGCGCGGACCTAATCCGGTGCCACCGGTAGTTAAAATAATATCCACACCACCCTCATCTGCCCACTCGGCAAGCTTGCTGGCAACAATATCAACCCCATCAGGAATGACCTCATACTTAACGACACAATTATCTAATGAGGACAGGCTATCCCTAATTACCTTACCGCTCTTATCGTAGCGCTGTCCCTGCCAACCCTTATCACTAATAGTAAGTATACCCAGGTTAAACATAACACTGCCTTTCTTAAAGCAAATTCTATTCTACCACATATAAAGAACTTAGCAAAATCAGGAAATTTAAGAAATTTAACCCAAAAGACTTGACAAACAGGGATAGTTGTGGTATACAATGGAATAAAGTGGTAAATTGTGGTAAATTCAGGGTAACCAAAGGTTAAAATGTTCTTCGGTGAATTTGATTATAAGATTGACGAAAAAGGCAGAGTGCCTATCCCGCCCAAGTTCAGAAGCGAGCTGAAGGAGGGACTGGTATTAACGCCGGGTGTGGAGAAGTGCATTGTTGCCTACACACTATCTGAATGGAAAAAGGTGGCGACTACTCTTACTACTAACGGTTCGGTCACACCCAGTAAATTGAGAAGACTAAATCGGGCTATCTTTGCTACCGCCTTTAGCCTCAATATTGATGGACAAGGCAGGATTGCCTTACCTACCCCATTGCGAGAGTATGCCGCAATTGAGGATGAAGTAGTTATAGTCGGAGTCAATGACTATCTTGAGCTGTGGAACAAAGAGCAGTGGGAGTCAGAGAAGGCTATTAGTCAGGAACAAGCCTGGCAAATTATAGAAAGCCTAGAGAGGCACTGATGAATTTAATGACATCAGCACCTATTCATACTCCGGTTTTAGTCAAGGAAACCATAGAGGCGCTGGCTGTTCAGCTCGGAGGTCGCTATATTGACTGCACCGTTGGGGGTGGAGGGCATGCTGCTACCATTTTAGCCCATAGTTCACCTGGCGGGCAACTGCTGGGTATTGATGCTGACCCTGAAGCTATAAAAATAGCCAAAACAAGGCTTGAAGCCTATAGTAGCTCAGTTCGTCTTGTTAATGAAAACTTTGCTAATTTGGAGGCTATCTGTATTAAATATGACTTCCTCCCGGTGCACGGTATTTTGTTTGACTTAGGGCTCTCCTCCCTTCAGCTCAATGGCAATGGTCGTGGTTTCAGCTTCCAGCATGATGCCCCTTTGGACATGCGCTTGAGCCCCAGCCAAAAGGTTACCGCTGCCGATATCGTTAACACATTCTCTGAGGGTGAACTAACTCACCTTATAAAAACATATGGTGAGGAAGACTATAGCCGTCGAATAGCCCACCACATCATACAGGAACGCCCTATAAAAACTACCCTTCAGCTAGCTCGGATAACAGAGCAAGCTGTTGGAGGCAGAAGAGGGAGAATTCATCCCGCCACCAAGACGTTTCAGGCACTACGAATAGCAGTTAACCAGGAGCTTGAGCACCTGGAAGCAGCTCTAAAACAGGCGATTAATCTCCTTGGGTTTGAAGGTAGATTAGTTGTCATTAGCTATCACTCTCTTGAGGACCGCATAGTGAAACGGTTCATGCAACAAGAAGCAAAGGACTGTATTTGCCCCCCAGGTACACCAACCTGTGTTTGCGGACATACCGCTAGCCTGAGGTTAATCAATAAGAGGGTTATTACTCCTTCACCAGAAGAGACCAAACTTAACCCGCGCAGCCGTAGTGCCAGATTGAGAGCGGCTGAGCGCATTATTACTCAAGATGCATACAACGAGACCTCTGAAAAACTGTATTTTCTAACGAAGACTAAAGCCAATGGGTGGAGGCAGCCAGCCTTACTGAAAAAGCTCCGAAGCACTTTCTCTGTGCTCTAGATGAGATAAGGCTAAAAGGAGGAGGTTTAAAAAATGTGAAAATTGAGCTAATCAAAGGGGTTAAAATCTAGCTATAAAGGAGGGGGTAGATGAGAAAACGAACTACTTTAACTTCTATTGATGTTGGCACCAGTAAGGTATGCACCACTATAGCTGATGTAGATGATGGGGGTGATATCCGGGTTATAGGTGTGGGCGTTACCCCATCAAGGGGGTTACACAAAGGCTTAGTGGTCAACATCAATGATGCCAAAGAGTCAATCCATGAGGCGGTGAGAAAAGCAGAACAAGCCAGTGGTTATAAAGTAGAATCAGCCTATGTTGGTGTGACCGGCAGGCATGTCAGCTCGATGAATAACAGAGGGGTAGTGGCGATTACCCGCAATGACCGGCTAGTACGCCCGGATGACCTAAGGCGAGTGCTTGCCTCTGCCCAGAATGTTAAAATTTCTAGCGAGCAAAAACTACTCCATGTTATTCCTCGGGGTTATGCTATTGATGGTCAGGTAGGAGTCAAGAACCCAATAGGAATGCACGGCTTCAGGCTAGATGTAGAGACACACATCATTACCGCCGCGGTAACTTCCGTTCAGAACCTAGTAAAATGTATTCGTGGTATTGGCATAGATATTGATGACCTCATCCTTGAACCTTTAGCCAGCAGTGAGGCAGTATTGACCGAGGATGAGAAGCAAGTAGGTGTTATACTAGCTGATATAGGCGGTGGCACTACGGATATCGCCGTTTTCCGAGACGGAAGTATCTGGCACTCCTCTATTCTACCTGTAGCCGGTTATCAAATCACCAGAGACGTGGCTATTGGCTTAGGCTTGCCATTTGAGGTGGCTGAGGAGATGAAGAAAAGGTATGGCAGTGCTATGCCGGTTTATGAAGGCAAGGTAGAAACTACCAGCACGATATCTGAGGATGGACATGGTATTTCCTATCAAGACTTGTGTGATATTATCAGGGCTCGAGTAGAGGAAATCATAAGGCTTATCTTGCTAGAGCTGCCACGCTCCGAATACGAAACGCTAGTCCCCGCTGGATTGGTACTTACTGGAGGTAGCGCTAACCTTTCTGGCATAGAAGCACTGGGGCGCGATATACTGCACCTTCCGGTAAGAGTAGGCGCTCCCAC
>JABUBO010000492.1_pt1 | contig 12765 bp, 20 predicted proteins | sample 7240361 | NCBI WGS metagenome assembly JABUBO01 (sample SAMN07256346, study PRJNA390944) | subsurface metagenome | isolation source: Methane hydrate marine sediment | place: Pacific Ocean: Eastern North Pacific, ODP site
AAGGCTGTAATTCCTCTTTGTCCACGTTCAACGCCTCCTCTACCTTCTCAACTCTTCTTTTTTGACTCATAGTCAACCACCTCTTAAAATTTCTGCCACTTACGCCACTTATGCCACTTAAAAATGGTATAAGCCCCCTTATCTTTGAAGGGTGAAAAAGGGCTAAATCTCTGTATTTCTTTATACATCATTAAATTTGCTTTATATTACACTTGTGGCTAAGTGGCATACGCCTTCCTTATTAAGTGGCATAAGTGGCGTAAGTGGCAGAAGCGTCAAATATCTATCCCAAATTGAAAGGCTAATTTTTTGAGTAGTTCGGAGTTAATCCTATAGCCCCTCTTGTTTGCCAGCCGTGTTTTCTCAAATCCTAACCTTCTGATCCTCATACTTATCAGCCTATTAGTGATTTTTTCTCTCTCAGACCTATCTTTATTAAGCTCATCGGTGATTTCAGTAGTCAAAAAGACTCCCTCTCCTGTCTCTTTCTGGTATTTGATAATCTCCTCCACAATCTCGGCCTCCAAGCTCAAGCCCTCTTCCTCTTCCTTGGCTGTCTCTATTTCCTCAACGATCATCTTGAAGGCTTCTTTCCTCTCAGGATCAATCAGCATTAAGACCCGGTAGAGGGGCAGCATAATCTCGTTCAGCCTTCTCCGGGCTATCTGCTCGGCCTCCGGCAGGTCCCGGTCCAGGTAGCTAGCCCTGAAGAGGGTAAGTCTGTTTCTCAGCTTCCCTCCCTGGTCCTCGTCAATCGGCTTTTCTACCTCCGCTCTTGCGTTCTTCTGCATTACAAAGGTTATGCACCTGGACTCAATTGCGTCTGGTATGCCCTCCGTGGTGCATATAACCAGGGGAGCAAACACGTCAAAATACTCTACCTGGTCCTCCCCCTTCTTGTTCAGGTTGATCCTTGAGACCATCAGACCCCGCTTGTATCGGGACTTGATGAGCCTTGCCACGTCTGGGTTGCCGTCTTGTCCCCAGAGCTTTATCTCGTCAATGATCAGGGAGGTCTTAAAATAGCTGGCTGACCTGAAAAGGGTCGCCTCTGTGGGAGAGGTCAGCCTCTCGCACCTGAAGGCAAGCTCACCCAAAACCTCGCCTGCCCTTGTCTTTCCGGTCTCCTTGACTCCATAGAAATAGAGGATCGGAGTAGTGTTGAATTTCTCAACCAGGTAGGTATGAAAGATCCAGAGGGCCAGGATAAGGTAGTGAGACTCGGAGGGCATCTCCAGGTAAGTCTTTATAAACCCGATAACCTCCTCCAGTAGCTCATCATAATTGATCCCGGTAGGCTCTGTCAGGATACTCTCATCGGGGATCTTAACCGGCAGATCTTGCTTCGGTTTGTAGGCAATATCGTTCAGGGTGAAGGTCTCCTCAATCGAGAGCCCGTCCCCTTTCTTGAGAAGATATTTAACAATCCCGTCTTGCCTGACTAAGTGGACAAGTCCGGGTATAAGGGTTCGGATCTCAGCTTTTGTTTTTTGCCTGCTCTCCGGAGGCTTTCTCTCGTAGGGAGAGGTATCGTTTGCCAGCCTCTCTAGCTCCCCTTTGCCCTTTTTGTGCTTCACAAACCAGTCCGTCAGGTCCTCCCCCTCCCCTAGTCCCAGGTCTATAACCTTGATCTTGGCCACCCGGGAGAGGATCTCTGCAACCTTCCCCGCTCCCTTGCGTCCTCCAGGGTCGCAGTCATAGACGATATAGACCCTCTTGTTCTCAAAGAGAGGGGTAAATTCCTGTTTCCAGCTACCCGCTCCTCCGGTAACTGTTATGCAATTGAGTCCGTGAGAGATCCCGCAGAGAGCGTCTGTCTCGCCCTCGCAGAGCCAGATCTCATCGTTTTTTAGCTGGTCCTCGGGGTATAGCTGAATTGATCTCCCCGAGGAGATAGGCAGGATCTTAGGCTCCTGAGAAGGGGAGTATAACCTTATGTTGACGCACCTGTCCCCCTGCATTACAGGGATAGCAAGGCGTTTCTTTGCCTTGTGGTAGCCAATCCTGTATCTCTCTATCACTTTCTTTGAGATCCCCCTTGTCCCCTTGAGGAATTGAACAGCCTCATCGGAGAGGGCTTTAACATAGCCCTGGATCTGATAATCAGGGAGGGAGGGCTTCTCTTTCTTGCTCTTTGTCCTCTTAGGAGAAGGATTATCTTTGAGAGGACTTATCCCGTATTTCCTTAGCTCCTCCTTTGCCTGGGGGAAGGTTAGGTTTTTCAGCCTCATCAGGAAACCAAAGGCGTCCCCCTCAAACAGACAGCCACCGTAAAAGCACTTTGCCTGCCCTGTCTCTATGTTCACGGAGAAATCCTCTTTGTGGTCGCAAAAAGGGCAAGTTCCGCGCTTCTGCTCTCCAGTCCCTTTCAGGTTCGGCAGACAGGAGAGGTAAAACCCTTCATAACTCATAGCAGTCACCTCTCAATTGTTTTGTAGTCCCAAAGCCCAGACCAGCCGGGTGTAAAATTCTAGCTCTTCCGGGGTAAACTCGCACTCAAGGCAAACTGTGTTGATGATAGCCTCTTTAAGCTCCGACTTTGCGTCTAAGGATCTCTCGCTTCTCCTCAAGGTAGCTCACCAACCCTCGCTTCAGGGTTTCAGGATCCACCTTGAAAATCTCGGCAAGCCTGGCAATTATCCTGTCCGGAGGTATCCTTGAGGGACGCTCCCAATGACTAACCTGCATCTCCGAGACCCCCAGGAGCAAAGCCAGGTCTAGCTGCCTGAGTCCTTGTCTTTCCCTGTGCTGTTTAATCGGACTTTCCATTATCTTACGCCTCCAATAAAAAAGCCTCGCCTGGTTGGTCCAGACAAGGACTTGACAAACTCTCTTTTCTCTGCTTTAATTAGGCTAGAGAGTTTATTTTGCCCTGCCTGGGAGTCTAACCCGCTTCCAGGCTCTTTTTTATTATACTAAATTCCTACGGGGCTGTCAAGTCTTACTCGTTGAACTTGCTCTTTTCCTTTGATAAAAGGCCCTGGTCCTGCAATTCACCCCGCAATAGAAGTGATCGCTCCGTTTGGGGATAAATATATTACCGCACTCCTTTGCCCTGCATTTCCTACCCCTGACCTTGAGCTCCAGTCTCTCCAACGCCTCTTGAATGGGCTTGTCGTGGTTCTCTCTCCACCATTCCTTATATACCGCTTCAGGGGCTATGCTCTCAAGTTTTTTCCAAGTAATATAAAAATCAGCAAACACTTTAAGGGATCCCCGGATCTCCCCGGCTTTTTGTTTTCCTATCTTCTCAGCCAGGGCTGCCCACTCCTCCCTGTCTTTCCTCTTTATCTCCAGCTCTGCACGCCTGACCGCTTCCTTGACTTTCTTATCCATAGTTAAACCCCTATAACTTCATAGCAGTTAAGTCCCTTTCCTTCCTCTCCTAGCTCCCTCTTTGCTTTTTCAAAGAGCTTTTCTTTCTCCTGTTCACTTCGTCCGATAACGTTGATAAATATACCTGGTCTTACCCTTTTGCCCTTATAACTCCTACCTTCTCTCACCGCATAGCCTTTAACTGTGCTTAGTTCTCTCATTGTCTCCCCCTTTCTTCTTCTCTTTGGACAAAAACCGAGCGTTTATTATCCGGCAGTTAGTCAAAGAGTGAGAAATAAACAGGGTTCTTGAGGATATACGAGATTGTCCCGTGATAGAATTTAGCCCCTCTCTTGCTTCTAAATCCTTCTTCGTTCAGCCTCTTTGCTATCTGCCTCAAGGAAAGTCTGTTCTTCCCCCAACCCCTCTTTAACTTAAAGATCTCCTTCACGACCTCCAGCTCATCGTTGTTTTCCTTCAGCTCTTTCTGCAGGGCCTCAAATCCCAGGGGAGGAGATCCCAGGTATTCCCCGAGCTCAATTTTTCTCCTGAGGGAGTCCCTTGTCCTCTCCGAGATGAGATCCCCCTCGAGCTGGGCAAAGACCCCGAGCATACCCAAAAAGCCCTTCCCCATAGCGGTAGTAGTGTCGAAAGGCTCGGTAACGCTCTTAAAGCCTACCCCTTTCTTCTCGAAGGTATCCTCTAATAACTGGTAAAGATGCCTCTGCTTCCTGGTCAAGCGGTCAGTCTTATAGACAACAACCACGTTCACCCGGTCAGCCTTTAAGAAAGACAGGAGTTTTCTAAGCCCCTCCCTTTTCATATCCTTGCCGGAGAGTCCCTCATCACTAAATACTTTAACGAGCTCCCAATCCTGGCTCTCACAATAAGCCTTTATTCTGGCCTCCTGGTTGTCCAGGCTGATCCCCTCCCTCGCCTGCTCCTCAGTGGACACCCTGATATAGCCTACCGCTTTCATTTCCTCCTGTCCCCCGTCTTTCTTCTTGATCATCTCACTTATCACTCCTTAATCTCTCTATCTCAATCGGCTAAAAACAAAGTTCAGTGAGCAGCCATAGTCCAGCAAAGACTCCTGCGACTATACATTCACCAATCGGACTAATTTGCTTCTTATAGCTATCGAAAGCCATCCAACTGTATCCGATTATTATAACTAGAAAGATACTTCTTGCTATCCACATTTTGTCCTTCTTCTCCTTTGGCCAGGGAAATATAGCTCACTGTTTGCTCATCAAAAACCAATCTGCGTCTATTATCTATACGCTTACCGCTAAGCGGGTTAACATTCATCTTCATTTTATATTCTCCTCAAGGTCCGTCAGCATAACGTCAATCCCTAGCTGGCTGGCTCTCGTTGACTTAACTATCGCTGTTATACTGGCCAGACGCTTGCCGATAGCCTTGTTCTCTGTCCGGACTGCTGCTATGATACGCTGTTCTTCGGGTGACATTAGTTTGTCTCCTGGGGGGCTTGCTAACCGATAACCGGTCAAGCCCCTCTCTGTTGTTGTATTGTCAAAAGGGAAACTTCCAAATCTTGCCTGTTCTCCTGCCGATCTGCTTGTTCTTCAATCTCCTGGCTATCTTCTTTGGCTTACCAGACGCCAGGGTCTCAAAATCATTCGCCTTGCGTGCCAACTGGTAAAGCCAGCTTACTATGCTCATCTTCTCTCCTTTCTGTTATATTCTATTCCCTACCCTTCGCAAGCACCTTAGACAGTATCCGTTCTTGACTGTCCTGTGCCGGCAGACTGCCCTGAACTTCTTTTTGCCTATCTTCGTGATCCGCCTGTATTCCCTGTATTCCCTCACGTTCATAGACTTTTCTCCTTTCTCTTTCTAAAATACGTCCATAGAGGGGTCAAATCGGGCTGGTTTTTCTGAAATATGAACTTACCTACCTACCCCTGCCCGATAGTCTGTTTCCTCAAAGACTCCTATAACCTGGGTTGAGATTTGACCCTGGGTGAACCTGAGTTTTGCAAGACCTTGCAAAAGACCTATCCTGACATATCTGCTCCTCAAACAGTATATTTTTCTTTTTCCTCAAGGGATATATCCCCTTTTAGTGTTTTGTTATAAATACTGCGTTCTAGCCGATTAAGTTCCGATAATGTTCATTACGTCACCCAAACGATTCTGTGTAACTAGCTTCTGGCTTGATATTCTGTTTTTAGATGATTTTATGTCAACCAAAATCATCTGTTATTATCCGTCAAGATCTCAACCTTTCGAGTGAAGCTCCAGGACCGCACCGGCCACTCGTGCAAAACGCAAAGTTTCAAAGGCTTACGGGCAAAGGCTTTGTTCAATTCTACTCGAAGGCCACTCGTGGAAAGGAAAGAAGGCTTTTAGCCCCCTTTTAGCCCTTTTCTGGTTAAAATTGAACTCTCTATCAGAAGTCAAAATCTTAACCAACTATTACTATTTTCTAGTCTTTTATCACTTTATCCTTCAAAGTCTATTTTTCAGCCTTAAAATCATATCTCGATAAATATCTCGATGATCTCGATAAAATTTGAAACAACAAAATCATACTTTCTTGACTATGTATTCTGAAACACAGCTTGATAAATAACTCGATGACCTCGATAAATCTTAAAAGAGCAAAATCATAGATTCTTCTCGATGTATTTTGTCACAATTACCCCTCAACTTCTTACCCTTTTAGCCCTTTTCTATCAAAGCCAATTTCTCTTCTAAGCGTTCCCGGGTATGCTCTAAAATAGGGGCTTTTTCCTCTTTAGAAAGAGCCTCCATTATAGCCCAGTAGATATGTTTCTTAGCTTTGAGATCCAACTCAGCCCACCAATCATCAAGCCATTTTTCGCTTTTCATCTCCTTTTCAGGCACATCTTCAACCCTTCTTCTGTTCTCATACCCTTCAAACACAAATTGCTTACTTTCAAGTTCAGCACCTTCCCACCAACAATCTAGCCTCAATTCCCCGGTTCTCCTTTTTTGCCAGGTGTTCCCGGGAATCAGGTTGCCCCGTTGGTTTCTTTTCGCGCCTGCGGTATTGCCATAATAGCTTTCCGCGCTCCTAAATTTTCTGGCCATAGCTTTAATCCTCCTCTCTTTTCTCTTTCCATTTTAACCCCCTTATGAGTAGGTCTTTCTCTCCAGGACGATCCTCTCAACCTTCCTTAACCGGCTCTCAATCTCGGCTATCTCGAGGGCCTTGAGCATATGCCCTGCCAGGTAGCCGATAGTGTTCGCTATCCTGGGAGGCATATTCTCTGATCTCACCCGGTTAATCGTATCGGCCAGAAGATCCAATACTTCCCCGCTATTCCCCTTAAACTCAATCAGAGCAAGAGAGACCTGGACCTTCTTTTTGACCTTACCTCCCTTTTTGGTTATCTCCTTAAACTTTTTTCTGCTTTCCGGGTCGTGGGCCAGGCAATAATCTTTGTCTATCAAAGCGTTAGCTTTGCAGGGCTTCCCTGATCCAGTCCTAGCCTTGCATTTCATTTACTTTTGCCACCTTTGCCAGTAGGGGCATAGGGACACTTGTCTTGACAGTCCAGGATCACCGTAGCCAGGCCCTTAAACTCCCCGGGCTTCTTAGCAAGCGCCTCCTTTTCCTTCTCCTGGAATATCTTGCATTTATCCTGTTTCTTTTCCTCCAGGGGGCAATTCCACGCGCCCAGGATCACAACCAAAGGCTGCAATTCCTCTTTGTCCACGTTCAACGCCTCCTCTACCTTCTCAACTCTTCTTTTTTGACTCATAGTCAACCACCTCTTAAAATTTCTTATCCTCCTTTTCTTCTTTTTAGTGTTATTTTTTACCTTATTGGTGATACTCTCTCTCTCTCTCTCTTTATCTATATATATTATAAAAGAATATGTCCTTACTGATTAGCTACTGATTAGCTACTGATTAACTACTGATTAGATAGTGATTTAGTTTAAGCGCTCTAGTAGGCACTTTGAGCTACTCAGAGTTAATCACCACTTAATCACCACTTAATCACCACTTAATCAGTAACCCTCGAAAACTCAAAAATGATAAGCCAATAAAGAGATAGAAAGAACGGACATCATCTATTTATACCTAATAGACACCTACCATTAAAGAACATACCACCTGCCAAATTTCCCCTTCTCTTTAGCCACTAGACCTTGTTCTTGAGCGTCTTTTAAGAGTTCATAGATCCTTCTTTCAGTTACCTTATATTTATCGGCTGCCAACTTTACGATAATGGTGGGCCTGGCCTTCCCTTTTAGCTCTCCTAGCACCGCTACGACGTCCTCGACTTTCACGCCTCCGGAGATAATGTCTGTCTTACTCACCACCTCCATTGTCCGGTTATCGGGATTCATATATATATCAATGGGTTCAATGGGTCTGTCCCTCCTGACCTCAAAATATAAAGTATTATACAATTCTGTTCTTCGTTGGTGTGCTCTCTCTATGGCTATTACTGTATCGCAATTATTAACGAAGGCAGACGAGCCGACTATCTTGTAGATAGGCATATCAATATCCTTTGGGGAAGGCTTCCTGAAATGTGAGACAAAAAACCAGGTGCAGTTGTCGTTTACAGCCTGGAGAGAATCAAACAATGAGTTGATCACAGCCATTTTGTTTATGTCCTGGCCACCGGTAAATCTGTGTATGGGATCAAAGATAACCAGGTCGGGCTGATAGAGGCTAAATAGTTCTTTGAAAACAGCTATCCCCCGGGGACTCATCAGGTTGATCTTTTCCCTGGGTTGGACGTGCAGCCTCTTTATTTCTTTTTGAGTCAAGTTCAAATTCATAGCGTCTGTCTGGGTTGAAAGTATCTTTTCCAGTCCTGGTTTTGTATTCTCGGCAAAAACATACAGGACCTTGGGGCTTTCGTGTATGTTAAATTCCTTTAAGAAAGTAGAGTCTCCTTTAATGAGCTTCAAGGCCAGTTGTAAGGTAAGGGTAGTCTTCCCCCTGCCCTTCAGCCCGGCAAGGATAACAAAGGCATTTTTGGGGATCAGGCCCTTGTCCACCCAGAATTGTTCTGGCTCAAACTTAGCTTTAAGAAGCTCATCTAAGCTCATTCCCTTTGAGGCTATAACTTTAGCCTCCTCCCTTATTTCTTTCTCCTGTTTGGTTAGCTTCTTGAATTGTGGAGTAGTCTTTATTAGCTCAAGGAGGTCTTTTGTATTTTTGCCGTGGGTAACAAACCAGTCGGTGAGATCCTCCCCCTCTCCCAGTCCCAGGTCTATAATCCTAACCTCAGCCACCCGGGAGAGGATCTCTGCAACCTTTTCCGCTCCCCTGCGTCCTGCCTCATCACAATCATAGACGATATAGACCTTCTTGCCCTTAAAGAGCGGGGTAAACTCATCTCTCCAGCTACCCGCCCCCCCGGTCACGGTTATACAATTGAGTCCGTGAGAGATCCCGCAAAGAGCGTCTGTCTCGCCCTCGCAGAGCCAGACCTCCTCGTTTTTTAGCTGGTCCTCAGGGTATAATTGAATGGACCTCCCTGGGCTTATGGGTAATATCTTAGGCTCTTGGCCAGGGGAGTATAGTCTTATATTAACGCACTCTCCACCCCGCATTACAGGAATAGCAAAGCGTTTCTTTGCCTTGTGGTAGCCAATCCTGTATCTCTCAATCACCCCCCCGGAGATCCCCCTTACCTCTTTGAGAAATTGAATAGCCTCATCGGTGAGGGTTTTAACATAGCCCTGGATCTGATAATCAGGGAGGGAGGGCTTCTTTTTCTTGCTCTTTGTCTTCTTAGGAGGAGGATTATCTTTGAGAGGACTTATCCCATATTTCCTTAGCTCTTCCTTTGCTTCAGGGAAGGATAGACCCTTCAGCCTCATCAAAAAGTCAAAAGCGTCCCCCTCAAACAGACAGCCACCGTAAAAGCACTTTGCCTGCCCCGTCTCTATGTTCACGGAGAGATCCTCTTTGTGGTCGCAGAAAGGGCAGGTGGCTCTCCTTTGTTCTCCCTCCCCCTTCAGATCAGGCAGACAGGTTCGGTAAAACCCTTCATAACTCATAGCAATCACCTCTCAATTGTTTTGTAGTCCCAAAGCCCACACCAGCCAGGTGTAAAATTCTAGCTCTTCCGGGGTAAACTCGCACTCAAGGCAAACTGTGTTGATGATAGCCTCTTTAAGCTCCGACTTTGCGTCTGAGGACCTCTCGCTTCTCCTCAAGGTAGCTCACCAATCCTTGCTTCAGGGTTTCAGGATCCACTTTGAAGATCTCGGCAAGCCTGGTAATCATCTCTTTTGGAGGACGCCTCGCCCCCCGCTCCCAATGAGAGACAATCATCTCACTTGTCCCCAGGAGCAAAGCCAGGTCTAGCTGTTTCAGCCCTTGTCTTTCCCTGTGTTGTTTAATCGGATTTTCCATTATCTTACGCCTCCAATAAAAAAGCCTCGCCTGGTTGGTCCAGGCAAAGGCTTGACAAACTCTCTTTTCTCTGCTTTAATTAGGCTAGAGAGTTTGTTTTGCCCTGCCTGGGAGTCTAACCCGCTTCCAGGCTCTTTTTTAATTATACTACAACATTAGAACGTTGTCAAGAGGATAATAAGTAAGTTATCTTATGGACAACTCTTTTTTTCTTTGCCTATAACGTCTTTTAGTTTCTCTGTCTCTACATCTGGTAGAGCAATAGACCTGATCGCTCCTCTTAGGGATAAATATATTATCGCACTCCTTTGCCCTGCATTTCCTACCCCTGACTTTGAGCTCTAGCCGGTTCAAGGCTTCTGCAATAGGCTTGTCGTGGTTCTCTTCCCACCATTCCTTATATACCGCTTCAGGGGCCAGCTTCTCAAGTTTTTTCCAGGTAATATAAAAATCAGCAAACACTTTAAGGGATCTCCGGATCTCCCCGGCCTTCTGCTTTCCTATCCTCTCAGCCAGGGCTGCCCACTCCTCCCTGTCTTTCCTCTTTATCTCAAGCTCTGCATTTTTGAGGATCTCTCTGATTGATTCCCTCATCGTTTCCCCCCTTTTTTTTCCTTCCGTATAAAAACCGTGCCCTTTTTATACAGCTACGATTTTCTTTTCCTTCCTATACCTGGCATTACGGAGGATATACCGCACCGTCCCGGCATACCAGGACCCTCCTCTCTTGGTGGGGATCCCCTTCTCGTTCAGACGGTTGGCAATCTGCCTCAAGGATAGCTTCTCTCTTTTCAGCCTTTTGATATGCTCCACAACCTCGAGCTCTTCCTCTATCCCGGAGAGCTTCTTATCTTCTGCTAAGAAACCCAACGGTGGAGATCCCACGTTCTCACCCTGGGATATTTTATATCTCAGAGCCTCCCTGGTCCTCTCTGAGATAAGGTCTCTCTCCATCTGGGCCATAGCCCCGGTGATGGTCAGGAAAAACTTGCCCTGGGCGGTGGAGGTGTCCACCCTCTCAGTAATGGAGTGGAATTGAACGCTGCCGGGCTTAAAGACCTCCTCAACCAGGGTAAGGAGGTCAAGGGTTCTCCTGGTCAGCCTGTCCAGCTTATAGACAATCAGGTGGTTGATCTTGCCTCTCCGGCAAAGGGATATGACCTTCCTCATTCCCTCCCGTTCAAGATCCTTGCCTGATCTTCCCTCGTCCCTTATAATTTCTGTGAGCTTGAGACCGTGAAGGTCTGCATACTTCTTGACCTTGTCCTCCTGGACCTCCAGAGATATCCCCTCCCTTGCCTGCTCCTCAGTAGAGACCCTGATATAGCCTACCGCTTTCATTTCCTCCTGTCCCCCGTCTTTCTTCTTGATCATCTCACTTATCACTCCTTAATCTCTCTATCCTTTAACTGGCTTGACAGAATCCTCTTGATATAGCCGTTCTGATTTTTAAGATAACCCATAACCCTCATATCCTCGTCAAAGTGCCTGTATCAGCCTGTATGAAAGCCTTTTTTGAAAAGGTGAACCAATTTTCCTCACTTTTAGAGCTTTGGAGCCTTTTTCCTATCGAACCACTTGACTATACCTTCCATACTAGGACCTCCATTCCTCAATACGAGATAGTAGATCCCCCCCACGAATATCCCTCCCCCAACTATGTTTCCCAGAGAAACAGGCACCAAATTCCTCAATAGGAAACCTCCCCAGGTCAAATTGGCAATAGCACTATCCTTCACCACCAGCCCTAAAGGGATAAAGAACATATTCGCTACCGAGTGCTCAAAGCCCAAAGCAACAAAGGCCATTATCGGAAAATAAATACTAGCAATCTTACTAACCGGCTTTTCCCCTGCTACTGATAACCATATAGCCAAACAGACCAACCAATTGCAGCCGACTCCCCTACAAAATGCCTCTAGGAAGGTCATATTTACTTTTGACGCTGCAATTCTTACCATAGCCTGGCTTATTTCTTGTCCTTTCCACAAGCCACTATGATATATCAGGCCAACAAGGAAGAGAGAACCGGCAAAATTGGCCAGATAAACCAGAGTCCAATTTCTCAAAAGTCCCTCAATGCTCACCTTGCCTGACGGCACACCCAGAACCATAAGGCAATTACCTGTGAAAAGCTCTGCACCAGCTACCACTACCAAGACCAAACCCAGAGAAAAAACGCTCCCTGCAATTATCCTGGCAAGTCCCGAGCCCAGATGATCCGCAACCCCCTGAGTTGCCACAATCGAAAGCATAGCTCCGAACCCGATATAAGCCCCGGCCAGAAAGCCCAGCAAAAGCAATTTTTGAACCGTTGCCCTTGCCTTCTCCTGGCTAGCAGCTATAACACTTTCCGCTATATCTTTGACTGACATTCTCTTCTTCTACTTTGAAAAATACCAGTATCAGATCCGTCCTTTCCCCTGCAACCCATAGGGCACGCATCAGTATGCCTGGGACTTCGTTTTCGTAGAAACTTGCGGGACCACACAACTCCACACACTTTACACTTGAACATCGAATAGTAAAGATGACCTAGTTCATCTGTGATATTCTTCATATTCTCTCCTTTCTGCTTATAACCTGTCTCCTACCCTTCGCAAGCACCTCAGACAGTATCCGTCCTTGACTGTCCTGTGCCGGCAGACTGCCCTGAACTTCTTCTTGCCTATCTTCGTGATCCGCCTGTATTCCCTGTATTCCCTCACGTTCATAGGCTTTTCTCCTTTCTGAAGAGTATTTGCCTTCATTTAAGGGATCAAATAGGCATAGTTTTGCCCTCACTTGAATCTACCTACCACCCTTTACCCGATAGTCTGTTTTCTCAAAGACTCTTATAACCTGGGTTGAGATTTGACTACCTGCTGATCCTCTGAAAACGTCTTTGTCAAAAAACACCTTCTCTTAACTGGCAGATTTACCCCCCTATATCTTCCACCTATCCTGATATATCTCATAAATTCTCTTTTTTCTATTTTCTTATAAATACTGCGTTCTAGCCGATTAAGTTCCGATAATGTTCATTACGTCACCCAAACGATTCTGTGTAACTAGCTTCTGGCTTGATATTCT
>JABUBO010000493.1_pt1 | contig 12757 bp, 2 predicted proteins | sample 7240361 | NCBI WGS metagenome assembly JABUBO01 (sample SAMN07256346, study PRJNA390944) | subsurface metagenome | isolation source: Methane hydrate marine sediment | place: Pacific Ocean: Eastern North Pacific, ODP site
TATCCGATTATTGAACCTATCAGCCACATAGACATTCCCCTGTTCATCCAGCGCCACGCCTACAGGCCAGTTAAATGTAAACTGACAATGTCCAGATATCCCATCGGGTTTCGACCAGCGGCGATGGGAACCATCCCACCTGCCAAAGCCTTTATCACCTATCTGCATCAAAAGGTTTCCCTGAGGGTCGAGTTTCACTACCCGATTATGCAATCGGTCAGCAACCCACATATTCCCTTCACTATCAACTGCAATCCCTTCCGGCATAGCCAGCCGTTTATGACCATGCCAGCCTCCCTTTGCTCCACCCGACGAACTCTTTCCATCCCCACCCGGTTTGTCAAATACGTCGACTACATTGCCATCAGAATCGAACTTCACTACTCCGGCAAGTTTATGGCTGGTAACATAGCTGTAGTTTTCTTCATCAATAGTTATGTATGTCGGCTCAAACTTAGGGGTATGTTTACGACCTTTTCTTGAATATGTATAAGCAAACAGAAATTCAGGCTCACCCACAAAAACCGCTACTGTGGACATTCCCAGGTTTCCCACTTTATCCCACGCACTCAATCTCAGAGTATAATATTCCTGCTCCAACCCCGTGGTATCCCAGAGACCAAGTTCACTCTCAGTCACAGGAGTGGTGCTTTCTTTTATTGTAAGGAAATTAAGTGGAACCACTATTCCGGTGGCAAATGCTAACTCATATCCGTCAAATAGCTCACCATCAGCAGTACCAATTACAGGGAAGATACCACTAAAGATTTTGCAAACTCCCTCACTATCAGAAGAAGGAGAGATAAGAACTGTTTCCGGCGGAGTATTGTCCAGAGTAACAGCAAGAGATTTTATCTCCTCTTTATTATCCATATTGTCAATGCTATAATATTCAATTACATAATCTCCATCTTCTCCAGAGATAGAGAAGGAACTCGTATATACTTTCCACTCAGAAGGCGTTATAGTACTTACATTTATTCTGTAATAAATATTAGCGACACCGGAAGCAAATGCGTCCACCTCTGGGTCGACTACAGTTATAGTAAATGTCGTTCGGGAAGAGACATAGGTGTGAGTAGTAACAGCATCTACATATTGAGGTCCATAGATATGAATTTCACTCACAGGAGGAGTTTCATCAGGAAGCACCACATCAAACCCTTCTGCGCCAGAAACGAGTAAAAGCTCTTCCTCTCCATCCAAAGGTTTAGAAATAGTATAAACCAACCGGGCAATCCCCTTCTCAGAAGCCAGCATCTCTCCTTCTATCTCCACGGTACTTTCTCCTTGCTTCACCGCACCTGTAGATTCAAAACAGTCAAACTTTTCTCCTTGAGACAAAACCCAGCCCCTAAAAGAAGCCACACTAATATCTATATTAGAATCTATCCTCAGTCTTAAACTCATATTTTCACCATTCAGATATCTCTCTTTATCTAAATTCGCTTCCAGTATCCTCACCGAGTAACCAATCACATCAAAACGATGAGAACCTTCTGTATCTACCAGACTATAATCTATTGAATATGTCCCGGAGACCACCTGTTCAGGAAGACTCCAGAAAAGATTGAACTGGTCAGTGGTAGAAAGAGAAAGGCCTGTTAGGCAATTGGGAGCAGAAATCTCAAAGTAGCCAGTAGTCTCAGGCATAATAGTAACAGTAATAGGCTCTCCCATATTATAGACCTGCTTATCTGTTAATATTGATATAACCTCACCTTTCTCATAGATATAGATTGAATTCAGATAGAGCGCTCTCCCCGATTCCGTATAGATTCCATAAGATATCTTCTGTCCGGTAAAATGGACAGGAACATCAAACTCCAGTGAACTCGCCATTTCCAGAACAAATGGCTCTGTCGTCTGAGAATAACTATTAAATACCACTCTGGCAAAAATTGTGGGAGTAAATTGAGGATTACCATTGGTAATCTCAAGTGTCAATTTTGCTATCTCGCCCTCAGTATATAAATCCTTATCCAGACTGGCAGAGACACCCACATTGTAGCCATTAATATGGAGAGGTATTTCGCTAATCTGGCTCATTCCACTCTCCAGATTTCGGAGCTCTACCATAGCAATATAATCTCTCTCCCACAGGTCATCTGCAATAGTGAAACTGAAAGAAAGCTCCCTTTCTTCTCCAGTAGCAAGCCACATAGTTTTGGTCTGGTCAACAATATCTCCACAGGTCAGACTCACCTCCGCCGTTCCTCCCACAGCTCCTGTATTCTTTACAGTCATAATCACATTTGCTAATTGACCAACATCAAAGGATAGAGTGGAAGGCACTGAAACCAGAGAAAAAACAGGCATCAACACAAACGACTCTGCAGCCTCAGCAATCACATCTCCATTATGGAATACCTGAGCAATTGCCTCATAACCACCACAAGCCACGCCAACGCCAACATTAAAGGCAACAGTCTTTGTCTCTCCTATATTCAAATTCAAGTCCCTATCTTCCTTAAAGAATCCAGTCTCCAATCTCAATGAGCCCACAAATTCATTCGCACCTACATTCTCTACCGTTATCTCCACCGGCATCTTTCCGTCTATGAGCTGGGAACTATCAACTATCAACTCTTCTATCTCCACCACATTAAACTTAGCCACCCTAATAATGCCACTACCCCATATGTAGGGGTTCGATTCATCGAACCCGCTCATCAATCCTTTATATTCCAATACATAATTCCCCTCATCCATATTCTCATAAATCAGATTATCAAACACCCCTCCTTCTGCAGGGATGTAGTAGGGGCGGATCGCCGTATCCGCCCATGTAACTGTCCCCTTCATCAAAGTAAAAGCAAAATCCAACTCCATATCCACACTGCCAGAATTGGTAATCGTGAAAGGTGCTTCCACCGTCCCTTCTGGATATACTTCCTCCGGTTCGAGCGACAAAATAATTTCACCACCAAATTTAACCACCTTACTCACCGATTTCTCAACATCGCCTGAGAGATTAATCTGGAAAGTTGTGTCTTGACTTACCACAAAACTCTTCTGGAAAAGTCGTGACTCACCAACCGTGAGGGTCATCGTAGATATCTCCCCCGCAAAATCGAGACTCAAATCAACATTGTGTTTCCCTATATTATTAAGCAATATCGAGAGCTCGAAAGGTTCCTGTCCGACTACATCCGGCCCTACCACTCTCATTTCCACATTGGCAGACTCAACATGAACATAATCAGAGATTTCCACGTTCCCAACAATACCTTCCAAGACAAAGGAATTATTAGCTATAGTGGTTGCTATAAATGTCCTTTTCTCTCCAGGCTGTAAATCGAAAGTTTCAGTATATATCTGCTCTCCATTCCCTTTCTTCAATACAAGCCTCAAACCAGTTTCTGCAAGGTCTCCTTCGTTTGCCACCTCGCCAGTAATAGTAACCGTTTCCCCTGGTTTATATACTCTCTTATCCGTATTAAAGATTAAAAAGATATCTGAAGTAGTAAGATAGAAGGAGTTACTTGCCCTGGTAATTTCCTGTCCCATACTTGAAGTAAGTGTTCCTTCGAGATAAAATTTCCCTACGCCATTTATAACTCCGATATCACAAGTGAGATTAATTTGCCCACTACCACTTACTGGAATATCCTTTTCCCAAACAACTGGCCCTAATTTCTGGTACCTGCTTGCACCAGTACTCGTTCCAAACCAGGTGTATATACCGTCAACAGCAATCGAATTCACCGTCTTGCTTGCTAGTCCATCATTAGTTGTAAAGGTCTGCCAGGTATCACTTGTCTTATTATACCTGCTTACTCCTTCCTGCCATGCCCCAACCCAGAGATATTCCCCGTCAACAGTGACCGAGTTCCCGTTTATACGATTAGCTGCTAGTCCATCAGCAGTTGTAAAAGTCCGCCAGGTATTGCTTGGCTTATGATATCTGCTCAGTCCACCTGTTGTCCCAAACCAGACATAATCGCCGTCTATAGCTATGGCGGTAATAGCATCGGCCACAATATAGATTTTCCAGGTCCCATCTACTTTATCATATCTGACAGCTCCACCTGATGTCTCAAACCAGACATAATTACCGTCTATAGCTATGGAAGAAACATACTTAATTGCTAACCCATCGGCTGTAGTGTATGTTTCCCAGCTCCCATCTACTTTATTGTATCTCCTAACCCCATCACTTGATGTTCCTGTCCCACACCAGACATAATTGCCGTCAACTGCAATAGCATCAATCCTGTTGCCTTCTAAATAGTTTTTCCATTCACCGGTCAGCTTATTATATCTGCTCAATCCCCCATATGTCCCAAACCAGACATAATCATCATCAACAGCTATATCATGGACATATTCATGTATTAAGCCATCGGCGATGGTGTAGCTTTGCCAGTTATCTTCTATTTTATCATACATGCTTACCCCGCCAAGTGTCCCAAACCAAATATAATCCCCGTCAACCGTTACTGATTTTACATAATTGTAAATCAATTCATTAGCTGTAAATGTCCGCCACGCAGCATTTTTTTCGTATCTACTTACTCCCTTCCCTGTCCCAAACCAAACATATTTCCCGTTGACACCAATGGAAGTAACATCATTACTCAATAATCCATCAGCTGTTGTGAAAGTCTCCCATGTATCCTTTTCCTTGTCATATTTACTTACCCCGCCTTTCGTGCCACACCAGATATAATTGCCATCAACAGCAACTACGTTAACCACTTTACTGGCTAACCCATCAGCAGTGGTAAATGTTTTCCATATGTTATTCAATTTATCATATCTGCTTATTCCTCCTCTGCTCCAACTCCAGATACTGCCCCAGTATCCATAGGCAAGCCAAACAAAATCTCCATCTACCGCTACCGACTCAATGTAATTACTGGATAGTCCATCTTCCGTAGTAAACGTCTGCCAGGTATTGTTTACCTTGTCATATTTACTAACTCCAGAATCTGTTCCAAACCAAACATAATTGCCGTCAATTGCAATGGAATTAACCCAGTCACTTACCAGTCCGTCAGCTTCAGTATAATATTCCCAGTTATCATTTACTTTGTCGTATTTACTCACCCCCTGCTCGAATGACCCGAACCAGACATAGTTACCATCAACAGCAATGCAAGGACCACTATCGCTCGCTAAACCATCAGCCGTGGTATATGTCTTCCAGGTATCATTTACTTTATCATATCTTCCGATTCCGCCTAACCCCCAGCTACCAAACCAGATATAGTTATCATCAACAGTTGTACAATCAATACTATAATTAGTCATTAAGCCATCGGCAGTAGTGTAAGTTTTCCAGGTATCATTTATTTTATCATATCTCTTCACTCCCCCTCTAGTTCCAAACCAAACATAGTTTTCATCAACTGCTATCGATAGAATCCTATTAGTGTTAGTATAATTCGTCCATCCCACTCCAGCACTGTATGCTTTTATGTTCAGATTTGCTCCGCTTAACGGCTGACCCAAGTTTTCTAAACTTGCCATTCCTGTAATATTTTCGGTGCTAAAATACACTTTCTTATCCGTAGACACTTCTAATGCTACGCTCAATCCACTTACTTCAAAATACTTTTCTGTGTATGTCTCTTTACCAGTCTGTAAATCTTTAAAAACTATCCAGAGAATATACCAGCCACTTGCCAGTTGGTCAGGCACGGTGAAAGGAATTAGTGCCGAACTATCTACCTCAATAGTAGAGATGGTGTTTTTCTTTTCCCAATAAGCAATATTACGCTGGTCCATGATTTTCAGGGCATAATCATATCCGGCATCAGCCCCACCCGTATTTCTCACCTTCAAGGTACCGGTCTCTCCGGCAGAATAACTCAACTTATCTAAACTAAATTCAAGTTTAACTGAAGGAATAAAAAAGGCGTACGTTTCACTTAAAACAGAACTGGCGAGATATAGACTTATATTCACTTCATGAGCACCGTCTCCGGTTATTGGGGGAATGGTCAGGTTGTAAGTAAGTGTTGTTTTATCACCCGGAGATAATTCAATATTTCGTGTTTGGCTAAATTCACAATCCGGTATCTCAGCGACCACTTTTAGTTCCTGTTTAAACTTTCCGGTATTAACCAATTCTAAATCCGCATTTAATCCTTCTCTTACTCGATATGAAGTTTTGTCAAAACTTAAACTCATAACTGCATCGCAGGGAATTTGAGTTGCACCATGCATTATCTTGGATCCATATGATAAAGCGTATTCCAATTGATAGTTCCCAAATTTTATCCCTTCCCAGGCCAAAGAAAAACTCACTGTCGTGCTGGAATTTGGTAATAGATTTGTGATTGTTTTGGTATCTACCCAGACAATATATTTCTCTGGGTCATAAAGTTTGACTGTCAGCTGCACCTCAGCAACACCATCCATTCCCACATTCTCTACATCAAAGGAGATAGGATTAATCCCGTCAGGAATGAAGACATCTGGAAGTTTCATACTGAGGCGAAGAAATGCTGAGGCCACTTCAAAAGATGTAGAGCCAAATCCGACCATCTCGGTGTGATGGTAAACCTCGGCTTGAAGCGCATAGATACCTTCCACAGCACCAGAAGATAGTGTGAAACTCACTGTTTCTTCCTGCGAGCCATAGGATGCAATACTAACTAATTGGCTTTCTTCAAAGAGCTCAAAACTAGCCGGATCCTTAACTACCGTCTTTACTGTAACATCATAGGATGCCTCCTGCCTATCCTTTAATCCAACAACAATCCCAACTTCCTCTCCCTTTTTATAAGTATTCTTATCCGTACTTACCTCTACTTCAACCGATGGCTCACGAACCCATACTCCTCTCTGACAGGCAGCAATTGCCCCAACGAAGAACTGGCTGACAGGGCTGGTCTTAGGAGCGTATAATCCGAAGTACATACTGGTTGAATAGTTTAAAACCGCCGAGAATTGGAAACTCTTCTGTGAATGCGCTGGGATGGAAACATTATCAATACTACCCTTTATTACCCACCACTCGCCCCCTATCTCATGTGCACCGACCCAAATTTTACCACCTACAAAATCTCCGTCTGTATTGTTATTTACAAAAATGTTAAATGTAACAATTGAACCTCTTGTTACATACTCGCTTGGTGTCTCCGCCCAGATTTGAAAGCTTCCTACCGGATAATCCCCTATCACCAGGTCCTTCTTTACCGCAAACCTTCCTCCCCTTTTATCAGATTGGATAACATCACTCTCGGAATCTTTTAAGCTATAATTTATCCAGTATATTCCTAATCCGGAAGGTGCTATATAAGTAAACGGAACCGTTGTTGATGCTCCGGGCGGAAGAGAAGTTAGCAGTTCATAGTTCATAGTCGACAGCAAATTCCCATCCGGGTCATATACTTTCAATTCTACCTGTGTTGTATCTTTCTCGTTTGTCTCATCACTCCTTACTTCTATTTCTTGGCTTATTTGTTCGCCCTCTTTGCACTCTGGAATATCCGTCTCAGAGTCCTGCGCCCAAGAAACCAGGTCCCGGATTAAATTTATCTCATCCTGAGTCCACCCACCATGCCCATAATTCCAGTCAGTGAAGAAGGTTAAGACTACTATCTTCCCTTGCCCATAATCATACTTGACCATTGCTGGCATCTGATTTTTTGTTCTTCTTAATAATATGGTGGCATTATCTGGCCAAGTGGTAAGGTATCCGTCAACCGAAGCATCCAAGGTAGCACTATCTTGACCTGAAAATATAGGATGGTAGGCGTTAATGTAAACAGCATTAGTGTGGCAGGACTGGTCCTCACTCCATCCATAACCCGATGGAGAACCAGGTAAACCATTCAGTTCATATCCGTATTGGGAAGTCAAGGATATAAGCACTCCTCCCTGACTGACAAATCCTGCTAACCTATTCCTAAATATGGAGGAGTTCTCTAAGCCTGTAAGGCCGGCGGTACCTATAAGCAAAACATCTAAATCGCTCAAGTCTCTCTCAGACTCTCCTACTATGGTTAGATCTGCCTTTACCCCAACTGTTTCCACATTCCATCTTCCCAGAAGATGGCCCAATCCATTACCCCAGCCTGACAGCAATATCCCTATTTTGGATTGAGTATCTATCTTCCAGGACGTTGGATAAATTGTACTGGAAATCTCATATGTCTCATCAGGATGTACCTCAGGGTTATATGGCTCTGCTGACCAGTCGTATACTTCTTGACTCGCCATCTCTGCCATAGCAAGTAAATCCACATCGATATCTACATCTCCATAGCCACCGCTATTGGCTACCAGGAAGGAGTAGGAAGTCTCGCTTCCTGGCTCAAGCCAGAAACTCTCACTCAATCCAGATACACTCCAGCCAGACGCAAAACCATAAGCACTAAGGCTGAACGTCTCACTCTCAGGAACATAATTATTCTTAACCGTCACTGTATGAGTGACCGTCTTTCCCTTAGACACCTCAGCAAATGGTGGGTTGACGGTTAATATAAAAGGTGGACCGATCTTGAAGTGGGACACTTGGTCATTATCCATTATGTCAATTGCTTTCACAAAAATTTGTCCTTCCGGCAAGCTAGAAACAGAATAAGTATGACTCTGGTCAAAATCAGTGTCGTCCGAAAACAAAATTTGTCCAGTGTCGGGATTGTCTTTTCTTACCTCCAACAAATCTATTCCTGAACCTTCTACCCCATCGTCAACTTCAATTGACACATCTGTTGAATTTGTTACCCCACCGTCAGGTATAACATTATTTTGAGCATCCCTAACAGTAATCTGTGGAGGTGTATCATCAGTAACAAGACGCATGTAATAATCCCACTCCCAGTATAATCCTGGGTCTGCTTTCCCAGAAGCAGGAACTTCATTATGCCCTATTATGTGTGGCCTATCTTTAGTAACATTTGGGTATTTGTTGGCAATATATCTAACTAATTTAGCTGAACCTATATACATATCTTTTGTTGTCCAATTGGGGTTTCCATCATAATCTCCTACATGTTCTATACCAATACTGCTGTAATTCCATGGGGCTGCATGTTGTGCTTTATTTTCTTCAAGTACAAATTGTATTACGTTTCCATCTTTCTTTACCATATAATGAGCACTAACATGACGAGGGTTTTCATAAATAAACTCATCTATCGTACTTTGAGCATCATCGCTATCTGTAGCATGTATTACAATTCTATCTATATCATTTATTCCCCTGTTTGCATCTATATAATTAGCAGGATCTGCCTCCATCAAAGTTGCATTTGGATAATCTTGAGCAAAAACTTCTGTATTACACAGTTGCAGAAAAATAGCAACCAATAACACAGTTTGTTTTATAGACAATCTTTTTTTATTTAGCTCCACTGGGAATTTCCCTCAACACTGTAGTGTAAAGATTTATTGCCCAAATCTTTTTGGGCCCATATTCCTTACGTTTTACTTCTGTATCAGTAAAAAAATGAGCAACATTCACTGTTTCAAAATATATCTCTTCACTATCTTCTGACCATTTAATGAAGCGCATATCTATACCCTCATCACCCAACTCCCATCCATCTTTTATATCTCCTGTATATCTTGTTTGTTGAAGAGCCATACCTTTTTGCTTAAACAATCTATCCCAAATTTCCAATACGCGTTTTTCAGTCTCCGTTTCATAGACATTAATAGTGTAAAATCCAGCTGCGGACTTCCCCTCAATTGCAAGATACCTAGAATTAGAAGACCATATAATCTTTTCACCATCTATTATTTCAACTTGAGTTATTGAACTTGTGTTAAGATCAAAAAGGCCAACCCAGTTCCAAGTTTTACCAAAGGAAGAAAAAGCAATTTTTTTCTTATCTGGCGAGAATGTTACGTACTTAAAATAGTCTCGTGAAAGACCATATCCTACGGGTGTTTTCATGCTTTTTTGAGGCAATTGATGAATAGTCAATATTTGAATTGTAGTTCCATCAGTTAATTTCCCTATGATTATTTTTGGATTGTCTGAACTAATATAGACATCAAGAACGGTTCCTTCTGGATAAGCCAATAATTCTTTTTCTGTCTGTCCTCCCTCTACATTTTTTGCTTTCTTTCCCGCTCCTAAACTCGATTGCCAAAATCCAAGAAGTACTGTCAAAACAACAAATAACGTTAATATCCTTTTCATAGCTTTTTTCTCCCTCCCCAGGAATAAAAAAAACCAACCTACCAGATTACCTCGAGGTAGTTTGGCCTCTATCAGTTTTTCCTTCTTCCAGAACATCGTCGGATTAAGTGTTCCTTCAAGATTGCTTCGATAGTTAACAAACATTTTGTCCCCAAAAAGTAACCCCACTAACTTTGGGATTCTCTTCCCCCTTTTTGCCCGTTTCTATCAAGAATTATATCACCACTATGTTATGGTTGGGTTAAGAAATTGTTAAATTTTTGTTAATTCTTGTGAGTTCTATTTAGACTACGGCCTGTGAGGGTTCCCGGATACGTTCCCACCTCCTTTTTGGCCTTGAGTTTGAAACTGGCCCGCATATTTTACCAAATTTTCTTTGCTTTTACAAAAGCTCTGTTGCTCCTTCTGTCTCTGGCTGGATGGTATTGCCAGAAGGATCCTTTTTTGATGGATGGTTTTTAAGAAATATTATAGCACCGCTATGTTAAACCTGTGTAAAAAAATTGTAAAATTTTTGTGAATTTTTATATCGGTTTGTTTTTGTCCCACATATGGTTCACAATCGAATTCAAACGACCCGCTCTGGGAAGAAAGAAAAAGAAAAAAAGAGTAAAAAAGTAAAAAGGGGTCAGAGTCATTTTTTGCTGGAAAAAAGTGCCTGTCACTTTTTTTAGAAAATCACTCTGACCCCTTTTTTATTACGGACTAATTTCAAATTCTTCTACGTGTAGTTTATAATCGGGTCTGATTTTTATTCTCTTACCAGTTATTTTAGAAATCTGCTCTACTTTCTTCTCGTCAAACAGGGGAGCAATTCTGGGATTCATAAACACATTAAGATATTTATCCCCTGTTTGGGCTGCCGTCCTTAAAATTTCTTTCTTAATCTTTATAAACATAGTCTTTTCTGAAAATACCAATCCGCTGCCTGCACAGTAAGGGCAGGGCTGACAAAGTATATCAATGATACTTTCCCTTCTCCTCTGACGGCTCATCTCCACCAGTCCCAGCTTGGTAATGGGTAGCAAATCTATCTTCGCTTTATCCCTCAGAGTCTGTTGGTGTAGAATATCCATAACTTTATCTCTATTTTTCTTCTGTTTCATCTCAATAAAATCTATAATGATTAGTCCTCCGATGTTCCTCAGGCGAACCTGCCGCATAATCTCCTCAGCTGCCTGGCAATTGGCGAGGAAGGTTGTCTCTTCCAGACTTTTTCCCCCGGCGAACCTACCTGTGTTGACATCAATCGCAGTCAAAGCCTCTGCTTGCTCAATGATAATCGAGCCTCCACAAGGCAATATAATTTTCTGGTCTTTCATTTTGGACAGTTGCTTTTCCAAATTGTGCATCTCAAAAAGTGGCGATTTCTTCTTATAGAGACGTAACTTCCTTAGAAGACGAGGATCTGTCATCTTCACATAACTTCTGACTTGTTTATACTCCGTCTGGGAATTTATGATTAGACTGTCTACTTCCTCAGTAAATAATTCTCGCGCTACATAAAAGATTAGACCAAATGCCTTGTGCACAAGATATCCTTCCCCAATTATCTCTTTCTTTTTCTTTATTATCTGCCACAAATTCAAAAGATATTTACATTCGCGAATTAAATCCTTTCTGCGATGACCGCTGGCTTCTGTGCGTACAACAAATCCTGCTCCTTTTGGAGTAATCTCTTTAATTATTTCTCTTAATCTCCTGCGTTCCTTATCATCCAGGATTCTCTTGGATATCCCGATATGCTCCACGTTGGGCATGAACACAAGATACCTTCCAGGAAGGCTTATCTCGGCTGTGGCCTTTGCTCCTTTGGCTCCAATTGGCTCCTTTACTATCTGAACCAATAAACGATCGCCCTTGTTTATCTGTCTCTTATCCGGCGGAATATCCCCTAAGGGGAGAAAAGCATTCTTCTCCAGCCCTAAATCCAGAAAAGAAGACCTGAGTCCCTTTAGAATATTCACCACTTTCCCCTGATAGATATTTCCCACTAAACTCTTTTCCTCTATTCTCTCAATGAATAACTCAACGAGATGCCCATCTTCAACCAGAGCAATTCTCACTTCATCTTCAGCTACATCAACTATTATTTCTTTTCTCATATAATTTTCTCCCTGGATTTCTGAAAAAGTCTTCCTCACTGTCATTGCGAAGGACGAAGTCCTGAAGCCCCGATTCATCGGGGCCACGCCCTCCGGACTCGCAATGACAGACCAAAATCAAAGCTTTTTCAGAGACCCATTCTTGATAGAATTTTCACCAGAATAAGAATTTCTCTCTGGTAAACTCCACAAAAGCTAAATCTTTCTTCTCCACTCCCAGAAGTGTCTTGATGATTATTCTGGGATTGAAATTGAATCCCCCTCTTACCTTCAGCAACAGTCTGATGTTCCAGTCTTTCTCCATTTCTATACTTAAAATTAGAGGGCGGACATTTATTCTCCTTCCCTTCTTATTTATAAGGAGAATCTCTTCTTTATCCAGAAAATTTCTTATCTTTACTTCTATATCTTCCTTGCTTGCTTGACCAGAAACTGTGGATTTCCCAGAAAATTGCTGAAGATTAATTCTATATGTAACCGTTTTTATCTTTACATTGTTGGACTTACCGAACAAGGGAAGTTTTTCCATATCGCGAACAGTCAGTCC
>JABUBO010000494.1_pt1 | contig 12738 bp, 12 predicted proteins | sample 7240361 | NCBI WGS metagenome assembly JABUBO01 (sample SAMN07256346, study PRJNA390944) | subsurface metagenome | isolation source: Methane hydrate marine sediment | place: Pacific Ocean: Eastern North Pacific, ODP site
CGATGGTAAAAAGATGGTTATCCTTAATGTAGAGGCACAGATAGATTCAAAAAGGCAATTCGAACAATACCAGAAGACCTGCGAATCGGTAAAAGATAGATTTGAAGCGGTTGTAACAACAAGTTTACCTGGGGAAGAGAGAATTTTTTGGCCAAATCAAGATGTTCAATTTTATATTAAAGAAGGCGTAGAAAAAATCCAATCAACGGGCAATTTCGAGATTATTCAAAAGATTTTAGATACCGATTTATAGATTCAATTTATCTAAAATTTCATAAATACAGGGAAGTATCAGGACCCTTGAAAGTTGAGAAATCTTCGGGTTTGACCTTTCCCGAGGTGTACTCATGTAATAGGATAATACTATAGACCACACAATTAAACATTTTTCGGACTATTCGATAGAAAAAGTCTTTTGATACGGTTCCATTTCTCGTAAGATATATTCTATCAATGACAGCGTATCTATAATTTTTAAAATCAATTTGGAAGAAAACATTCTGGAGGAAAAAAAGTTTTCGTATATCTGAGAAGAATTGCTTTTTTTTCATGTCTTTCAGGGAATCTAACGCTTTTACGTGCTCAGGACTAATTTGAGTAGAACTGGAGATTTCTATAAAATCTTTTTTCTTTGGTCTGACAACTACAAAACTTCTTCCTGTTGACTTGCCATCGGGAGTTTTTCCTTTAGGAAATTCGAATCGAAACCCAAAGTCAAGTTTCGGGTCTTTTAGATTTTCTCTTAGATGACCTTCATTTAATAAATATTCACGGATCAAGACTTTAGTCTTGCTTTCTTTAGTTGACATTTTTCTTATTTTTATTACTTTTAATACAGAAAATTTAGTAATTCCTCACGACTAAAAAGAACCCTTAAATATACCGTAAGAATTTTGGATTTATAAATGTTACAACTTCTTAGAATAGAAAATTAGTCCGTTTCAAAATTTTATTTCGAATTCCTTTAACATTAATAAGTATTGGGGTTCCTTTTAAATGGAACGAGCCTTCTTTTAAAAGAAATCTGAACAGTATTTTATTTAAATATTCAAATTTATTATAAAGAATTAAAATATAATATTCTTGATTAAATTTTGAATGAGGGAGATCATTTAATATTTTAACAATTATTTTAATGGGAATTCCTGTTTCACTTATTTATTTATTTAAATATGTCTATTTTATGGAGAATTCAACAATAAATTTTTAGCAGATTTGTATGAAATGATGGATTTTTATTTTATTTTATAAATTTTTTTTTCTCTATATCCTTGTTTATATTAATATGTACCGAAAGGTTATCTAAATTTAGTAAAATTATAGTCGTACTGGGTTATATTTTATTATCGATAGATTCTGTTGTATTGACCCTTGCTTTCACCCATTATTTATTTTTTTCTACAATATATTTTGAGCATTCTCCCGATATATTAAAATGTATGATCTTAGCCTTAATAGTTATCTTAATCGCTATATCTATATCAGGTACCGTTCTTCTCGTATCTAAAATTAGGTTTTTAAGAGAAAGAGATGCGGATTTTAATTTTCTCGAAGTTAAAAAAGAATTTAAGATAAATGATTTCCTTACACTTAAATTGATTAATGATGAGACGATAATATATGTGAATAACAAATGGTTTATTCAGTGCAAATTTTTATTATTGGATATTCCTATTAATGATACTGATTTATTAGAGGGGATTGAATCTATAGCATTATCAAAACAAATCTTTTAGGAATTCCTTTAGAACATCTTACTCAGGACAATAAAAAGTACTTTAACATGAATTATTACAAAATCAACTACAATTCAAAACTTCACGATAACATTGCGAAATCAACTTCTCAGTCTTCAGAACCAGACCGGAATAAGGTTTCATTATAACTAGGATTTCTCTCCTGTGGATCCCGTATATCCCGGCCCCGAGCAGGTCGGCAATGGATCCCCTCCAAACTTTCGGCGCGTTGACCTTGACTTTTCGCACCTTCCCAGAGTTGTTAAGCACGACTAGTACCTCCTCGTCCTCGCTCCGCCTCAGATAAGAGTACACATTGTTTTTTTGATCGACGAAATGGGTGAAAAATTCGCCTATCTTTAATGCAGGATGATTTTTCCTGAGGGTCACGAGTTTTTTATAAAGTTCGAAGAGTTTTTTCCTTTGACCTTTGAGTTTTCCCCAATCCATAGCTCTTCTGTTGTCTGGATCGGCCCCCCCAACCATTCCCCTTTCGTCACCGTAGTAGATTACGGGCATGCCAGGATATGTCATCTGAAAGATTATTGCCAACATCATTTTTCTCACATTACCTCGGCAAAGTGTCAGAAAACGCGGTGTATCGTGGCTCCCGATCAAGTTGTAAAGAATATGGTTCACCTCTTTTTTGTAAGCCTTTCTTATCCACGTGAGCCCTTCGTCGAATTCTTTCGCGTTGATTCTATTTTTGGCGAAGAAGTCCACTACTAATTGTCTGAAAGGATAATTCATGACTGAATCGAATTCGTCGCCTTGGAGCCATGGAGAAGCTATATGCCAAAACTCCCCTAAAATGATCGCTTCTGGATTCACTTTTTTAATCAGCTTTCTAAATTCTTTCCAAAATTCATGACCGATCTCATTCGCAATATCTAGACGCCACCCATTTATCTTAGCTTTTTCCATCCAGTACGTAGCCACGCTGAAAATATATTTTTTCACCTCAGGGTTCTCCGTTCTCAACCTGGGCAACCACCAAATTCCGCATGCTTCATATGTCGGCTTTGGTAGCTTCTTTATTGGGAAGCTACGGATATAAAACCAATCAGCAAATTTCGATTTTGGTCCTTTTTCCAAAATATCTTGAAATGCAAAAAAAAATTCTCCACAATGGCCGAATACACCATCTAGGATAACTTTAATGATATTTTTGTGGCATTTTCTCACAAGTTCTTTTAATATTTTGACGTTACCAAAATGGGGGTCAATTTGATGATAATCTGTGGTATCGTACTTATGAGGAGATGGTGATGCAAATATTGGTGTCAAATAAATTGCATCAATCCCTAATTCAACCAAATATGGAATTTTTTTGATTATGCCGCGAATGTCGCCACCATATAAAGTCTTACGTGTTACGGGAAGCTTTCCCCATTTCTCCGCGTTAGGAGGATCGTTGGCTTTATCTCCGTTATAAAACCTGTCTGGAAAAATCTGGTAAATGATCGTTCCCTTTGCCCACTTTGGTAGCCAATTCGATTCCATTTCATCACTCATATCGCAACTGTAATCCTGTCAAATTAGAATCTTTCCGGATTTTTTATCAAAAATATGTACTTCATCTTCGTCAAAACTAACCCACACTTTATCTCCGACTTTAACCGAAGACCCCAAAGTCTTTGGAACAAATATTTTTAAAATATCTGCCCCCACCCCCACATATGCAACAGACTCTCGCCCTAAAGACTCTATGATGCTTACTTTGCCTTCATACGAACCTTCGACTTGATTTAAATGTAGTGTTAAATCCTCTGGCCTAATACCGAGTACCAACTCAGACCCCTCAGCCTTTTTTTCGGTTATTCCTGTAATATTTTTATTCAATTTATACACGAACCCTCCAAATTTCAAACTTAACAAGCCGTTCATTTCGATCAGCGAACATTCTATAAGGTTCATCGGAGGAGATCCCAGAAAGGTGCCTACAAAAGTGTTTGTGGGGTGATCGTAGATATCAGAAGGACTTCCGTGCTGTTGTAATGTCCCCTCAATTATTAAAGCAACTCTGTCTGCCATGGTCATCGCCTCGATTTGATCGTGAGTAACATAGATGGTAGTTACGCCTAAATCCTTCTGAAGTTTTTTAATCTCCGCTCTCATGTGAACCCTTAATTTAGCATCAATGTTGCTGAGTGGCTCGTCCATCAAAAATATCTTGGGTTCACGGACCAAAGCGGCGCCCAACGCAACCCGTTGCTGCTGCCCACCACTCAATTGCGTAGGTTTTCTGTCTAGTAGTTCTCCAATATCCAGCATTTGTGCAACTTTTTTAACTTTAACATCAATTTCCCGCCTTGGCACTTTCCCTATCTTTAGTGGGAAAGCTAGATTATTATAAATTGTCATGTGTGGATAAAGCGCATAACTTTGGAAGACCATCGCTACATTTCTATCTTTGGGCGACAGATCATTAACGAGAGTATCCCCGATCCATATCTCTCCTTCATCAGGAGTTTCCAAACCTGCAATACATCTCAAAGTGGTCGTCTTTCCACAGCCAGAAGGTCCGAGAAGAACAACAAGTTCTCCCTCTTTTATATTCAGATTTAAATTATTAACAGCTGTAGTTTTTCCAAATCTTTTAACCAAATTTTTTATCACAAGCTTTGCCATGTTTAGCCCAGCCTCGCGGAAAGAGCGAGATGTTTAATATAATATTTTTGGAGGATTATAAATATTGCAATGGCAGGGATGATGGAAATCGTCGTACCCGCCATGAGATAAGTCCATTGTGTACTATATTTGCCAGAGAACATGGCCAAACCAAGCTGGATGGTCCACATATCTGGATCTGTGGTAACTATTAGAGGCCAGAGAAAACTATTCCATGCGAATAAAAAAGCAAAAATACCTAAGGTTGCAAAAGCCGGTTTAGATAGCGGCAAAAAAATATGTCGCCAAATTTGTAATCTGGAGCAGCCAGCCATCAACGCTTTATCCTCTAAGTCTTTAGGGAAGCTGATGTAATATTGTCGGAACAAAAAAATACCAAAAGCACTCACCAAGAATGGAAGAATGAGCGCCAGATACGTATTCACCAAACCAAAACTTCGGATAATCAGGTACGACGGAATTATCGTTATGTAGATGGGTATCATCAATGTGGACAGCAAAACTAAAAATAGGATATTTTTACCAGGAAATCGCAATCGAGCGAAAGCGTATCCGGCTAGAGAAGATAAAAACAATTGCCCGACTACAATACCAATAGTAACAATAATAGTGTTTAGGTAATACCTGCCGAAATCCGCACTTTCCAAGGCTATTGCATAATTTTGCCAATAGAAATTGGTCGGGATGAGGTGTGGTGGAACACGCATTAATTCGAGAGGTTTCAGTGATGTAGTTATCATCCAAAAAAAGGGCATGAGTACCACGAATCCGAGTGTGAGCAAGAAGATGTGAACCCAGACCCGTCGCACTATTCTTGCAATTCTTTTAATCAGATTTCGCATGGTCGCTTGAGAAATATCATGTTCGTTCATATCAGTCTCCCTTACGAAACTTAAACAGCTTCATCTGCACCAATGTGATGATGAGGACGATTGCGAATATCACCACACCAATCGCTGAAGCAAACCCCATTTTGTAATAATGGAAGGCATTTTTGTACAACAAGAGCCCGGCGACATTTGTTGCCCCGAGAGGGTCGCCACCAGTCATTACAAACGCCAAGTCAAAGATAAGGAAAGCATCAACCAAAGACATTATAACTAGCAAGAGGATTATCGGTTTCATTAATGGAATAGTGACAAAACGGAATCTATTCAAAGCTCCTGCACCATCTATTTTTGCTTTATCATAGTACCCCCGCGGAATACTTTGGAGACCCGCTAAGCTGATCACTGTATTGAAACCAAGACGCATCCAAGCTCCGACTATGATCAAGGCAGGCATCGCCCATATCGGATCAGCCAGCCAATTAGGGGATGGGAGACCAATGGAGCGAAAAGTGTCGCTTAAAAACCCAGCCGGGGAAAAAAGAGATTTAAACACCACTCCGGCTGCGACAAACGAAGTTACAACTGGGATGAAGTAAATAACTCGGTAAAAAGATGCGAGTAGGCCACCAGTTCTATTAATCAACGATGCAAGAGCGAGACCAGCGATAACCGATATAATACTCACCCCTACTGTATAGTAAAGCGTGACTATAATCGAGTTCCAGAAAGCCCCGGAAGAAATTAACTTAGAATAATTACTAATGCCCACAAAATTTATGGTAGGACTTAACCCATCCCAATCGGTCATACTTAGACCGAATGAATAAAAAATAGGAAAAAGAGTAAAAGTTCCGATTATGGCTATGGCCGGCGCTATACAGATTATCGCCGTTTTGGTTTCATCCTTCATTCACTATCAACCTCGTTTAAAAAAATTTTAATAAATTAATAGTATTAATTATTAATAAATTAATAAAGTAAGTACCTCGTTTAAAAAAAAAAAAAGTGGAGATCGGGGCGTTTATCTCCGATCAACCTGCGAGTATTTCGTTTACCCTTGCTTCCGCGCTTGCCAAGGCCTCATCCACACTTACCACGCCGTATAGAGCTTTCTGAAGTTCCTCCGAAAATGCATCTGAAATCTCTGAATACTCGACCACCATAGGCCTTGCGTGTGCATATTGCTGGCATTCTATAAACGGAACTATCCGAGGTTCAGTAGTGGTAGCCCATGTTAGGTACACGGGATCTTTGGCAACAGAGTCTCGAACTGGCATGAAACTGGTCAAGATGTCCCATTTTACTTGGGTTTCTTTACTCGTCAACCACTTGACGAATTCCCAAGCGGCCGCTTCTTTCTCTGAAGTAGTCTCAAATATGAAGATCTGTTCCCCGCCCATGTTGGTTGCTGGTTCACCTCCGCTCGGAATAGGCATTTGTGCTGTCCCCCAGTCCCATGTAATTGGCGCCCAGCCGCCAGGCCTCCAGCCGGCGACCATCCAAGTACCATCCATGACCATGGCTGCTTTTCCCTGACCGAAGAAACCCCAAGGTCCTGGTGGAGATACCTTATGTGTTTGTATCAAATCCACCCAGAACTGTAGAGCCTTCTTCCCCTCAGGCGAATTGAAAGCAGCACTTGAAAGATCAGCGCTCAAGAATTCTCCGCCGGCTTGCCACAAATAGACTTGGAACTGCCAAGTTAGCCCTTCTCCAGTTCCCGTGTAAAGCTCCATCCCCCAAATTCCTTCAGCTGGGTCTGTACATATCTGGGCTATCACTAACAACTCATCCCATGTTGTCGGAGGATCCTCTGGATCAAGACCGTTGGCCTCAAAGATCTCTTTGTTGTAAAATAGTTCAAGGTTGTTAGCACTTACGGGCAATGAATAGCTTTTATCGTTGTAACGTCCGATTTTTCGCATTTCCGGGTAGAAATCCTCGTAATCAATTTCTTCAAAATCGGCGAATTCGCTCAGAGGCACGAGCAGACCAGTCCCTGCCAGCTTTGACATCCAGACCAAGTCACCAATGGCTATCTCTGGAACTTCGCCTCCTGCAACTGTAGCCATCAACTTGGGCAAAAGCTCACCCCAAGTGATTGGGACATTAGTTATATCGATATTAGGATTTTCTGCTTCGAACTCTAATATTAATGCCTCAATAGCCTGAGCATTACTGCCATCCCAGTAGTTCCAGAATTTCAGGTCCGCCTCTTCTGGTGGTTTCAAGATCAAATATGCAGCAGTCCCACCCACAATTGCAGTGGCGGCTATGATCACCGCGACAATCGCTACAACTTTCATCTTTTTCATCCATTTTTTTGTTTCATTCATTTTTTCTTTCATTCTCTATTTTTTTATATTAAATAAAATTTTTCTATTTTTATAACTTTTTTTAGTATAAAATTGTTGGTTATCTTAATAAAGTTTTTCTATTTTTATAACTTTTTGTAGTATAATATTGTTTTTTATCTAATAATAATAATAATAAATTATTAAATCAATTATCGTACGAGAGGTTGTGAGAAATGCAAACAGATGAAAAAATATTATTGCTTCTTCAGGATCTGGGGTTAACAAGAAGTGAGGCACGAGTTTATGTCGCGTTGGTTGCTAGAGGAGTTTCTGCGGCTACCGACATCGTTAGAGACGCGAAAGTGCCACACCCAAGAATCTATGACATTATAGCGAAACTATTGACTAAGGGTTTAGTAGAGATACAAACGGGAAAACGGCGTAAATACAAGGCGACTAAACCAAGTGTCGCATTTGCAAGACTTATGAATAGATTCAGGGAAAAGGGAGAATTAGTTACGCAATATCTGAATAAGATTTACGACAAGAAGAAGGAAATACCATCCATCTGGATGCTAAAAGGAAGAGACAATATGATTGATAAAATTGTGGAGATTTTGTATAAAGCTGAGAATGAAGTTTTGTTAACCATTCCAGCTAGCCTACTGGGAACTTTAGAGAAGCATTTGAGGAAAGCGGAGAGCAAGGGTGTTGTAACATCGGTTGTTATCTATCGGGACGGGGGAAAAATTCAGGTAGATACCAAAATAGCCAGATATGCGGATGTTAGAGTAAGAGAGCCGCCAGCTACCATTCTAGCCCAAGCAGATTTCAATGAATGCCTCCTATGCTCATACAATACCCTAACATCCCAGCCCCCTGTTGGTGAGGGACACGCCATAGTGGCAGGAGACTTTGATCTTCTACAAATTCTAAGTTACTTCTTTTACCACTCAATTTGGATTTATGCAAAACCCCTTATACAGGAAGCCCCAACAAGGAAATACACCAAAAATTTTGTACACATGTGGAAAGCGATCGAGGAAGTTGACATGTTGATGAAAAAAGGTTACAAAGTTAAAGCATTGATTAAAGGGAAAAACGTCAAAGACCACACACCTACCGAGTTTGAGGCCTTGATTATTGAAACGAGGAACATAAACGCAAGAGTCTTCTCGCTAATAGTAGAGAAAACAGACGGTACTAAAATCGCTGTTGGGGGTCGTGAAGCATCCATTGAGGATGTCGAGGCAACTACTATAACAATTATACCGATCGAATAATCGGACTTCAAGAACTAGTCTGACGATAATTTGGGGAAAATAGTGAACAGATTGAATGTTCTGATGGAGATATAATGTCACAAATCTAAAAGTGTCCCGAATCAATTAAGAAAATCACGATCTTTAATAGTAATAGATTAACTGATTGTTAATCGAATTTTTAAAGGATTGTAGTCTTGGGAATATTGGGAGAATAATTTTCTTGATTATTGATAACGTTAGCAAGATTTTTGAAACAAAGGAGAGAGTGCTTTGAGTGAGATTGAAAGTTATTGTAAAGAATTAAGAGCTCGTTTGGAACCTACAGAAAATCAGAAAAAGACGATCAAATCAAGATTGGATAATCTCCGTGCAATTTTAGAAGAGGATTCATACTTTCATAAACCACCTGAATTATCTCAAAAGACTTATTTGCACGGCTCTTATTTAAGGAATACGATGATTAGGAAAGCTTCAACAGAAAAATGGGATGTTGATTTAATGGTAATATATAAGAAATTGATTCCATATTGGATGGCGGATGAAAGTACGACAACTCAACCAAGACCTCAATCTGTTTTTGATATTATGAAAGCCCATTTAGTAAATACTCCCCCATTAAATAGACTAATAATAAAACAAGATTTTCCATGTATTACTGTCAGTTATAAAAGTGATAATTTGGATTTTGAGATTATGCCAGTATACTTTTGTGATCCCAATTTTCATACTGATGATCCAGAGGAAAAAATGTTTTCAATTCCTCATACACACGAGGATTGGAAAAGTGTTTTCCCCTTTAAGTTTAATAAAGAAATATCATCAATCAATAATCTTTATGATGGGAAATTGGTTCACACGATTAAGTTATTAAAACACTGGAATAATTCTAATGGTAAACTAATGAGTAGCTTTTTAATTGAAGACCTTGCCCTTAGATTCTTTATTGAATGGGCAAGAGCATCAACAGATAATCTATCTCTATATTTGCTAGTATATATCCGTGGATTTTTCAGTAAAGCATTGGAATGGTTGAGTGAAAATTTTTTTACACCATTTAGACCTTCAATTTTAGATGATGATGGGACTTATTTGGATGGGATTTATAGTGTAAGACCTAACCTAAGAAAGAATTTAAGAGCTAATTTAGAATACGTTCATCGACTTCTAAGTACCGAAAATTTAAACAATTGGAAAATAGTTTTCCCCTACATTTAAAATGTGAGAAATAAAAAAAAAGTGATATTAATGGAAAAGTATGAAAAAAATCGAGCAGAATGGATCAAACTATATGATTATTATTTTAAAAAGGAAAAGTATTATTTAAAAATCTCTTCAATTTTTGAATCAATCAGTATTGTAACGGCTTTAATTAATGTCTTCTTATCATATTTTTTGGATATTCTTTATCCAATTGAAATCTTATTTCTTCTTTCCTCAATCGTATTAATCTCAAGTTTAATATTTTCGATAACCTCCTATATTGCCACATTACACCGAAAAAAAGGAGAATTGGGAAGGAGGACGAGTTTTTATATAGGGTTAATCCCAATATCAAAACTCCAATCTATTATACTTCGTTTAGAGAAATATATTGATAGAAAATACAAAAAATCAAAACCAGATTGGTATATCGAAGCAAATAATGATGATTTAATTAAGACATTTTGCTTAAATTTCTTAGAAAGTGTATATTTTCAAAATCATTTAATGATAAAATATAAAGAGAAATTGTTTAAGACTATTATAATCTTAATATCAATATCGACTGTGTATGTTATTTCAATTTTTATGATAATCATTAACACCTTAAACATTGGAATTATCATTCTTTCAATCTCAACTATAATAATAATGATTCCCGTTTTAATTAATCAAATTATGAAAGCCTTGAATTTTAATGATAAAGAAAGGAAAATCAGTGAAATTTATGATCAACTATATAATCTTTGCAGTATTCCAAAACCCAAACAATCGTGGTTAATATTTGAGGGATTTAGGTTGTTTCAAGAATATTCAGTAGTTTTACAAAACATTCTTCCAGTTCCAGATAAAATTTACGAGAAGAATAAATATCAAATTAAGAAGGAACTTAATCAAATTATTGATAAAATGAATCGATTTTTTTAATGAGATAAGGATTTATATCATTAGTTCCCTCTCATATGCTCTTTCCGATTATTTGTAGAATTCTTAGTATAATATACATTTTCAAGAAAAGATATTTATATAGGAAAAATTGATGCAAATTATCTTAAAAAAGTTAATTTAGCAGAAACGAAACCGAAAATTGGTACATCTGTCTGCCTATGTGGATACCCAACGCCACGGATTACTCTAAATACAGATGGAAGCATTAACGTTAAAAATGTAAGAAAGTATTGGCAACCGACCTTTGTAATAGATTATTTTGTTATTGATAGTCAAAACACATTCATAACTCAACATACTTCATTAAGTGGGATGAGTGGAGGTCCTGTCTTCGATATTAAAGGAAATGTTTATGGGATGGATATTCAACATTTTACAAGAAAAATACATGTTTCCGATCAAGATCAAATTCTATATTTAATGTTTTTTATTCGCGTAGAAGACATTTTTAGTCAAATAAACACCCAATCAAGATTTATAAGCCCTTAATTATTTTAAATCACATTGTCTATTCAACATTTCATCTGCAACTAAAGTAGGTTTTTATTTAAAACTTAATATCACAATAAAAACAGTGATGACGACCATTAGAAATATCATAAGAAACGGTATAAACATTCCAACATTCGGGACATGCTCGTAATTTTTTCTTATTTATTAATTTGCCATTTTTAGTGAAAATACTCCCGCACCTTTTACATAAACATTTATTATTTGCTGATTGAAAATGAACTCTACTTGATTCGCAACTAGGACAATCTGGAATACCAATTACCTTCTCAATAATGGTTTCTTCTGGTATATCTATGAATATCGGAGTAAATGGTACCCTAATGTCTGGTTTAGGAAGTTTGATAATATAATCCATGTTAACGCCCAAACCAAGTGTTTTAAGCAACCAGAGTAAAGCCCTTGATTTGAAATAATCCAATCCCCAACCGAGACCGAAACAAAGAATTATACCATCCTCTCCGATTATTTTCGTACCTTCATAGCCCCAAGTCACATCGGGTGGAATAAAAAGGATAACCTTACTTATTTTTCCGATCTTTGATAGGTTCTGCCTGCAATAATTTATACTGCTTTTCGTATACATCCAGATCCAATGGTCATCAGGGTCTTCAATAAAGTATTTTTTCTTTTCTTTTAGGTTTATTTCAAAAGGTTCTTTAAGTTCTCGCGGTATATTTGCGATCTCATCATAGGTAATATCCAGACCAAGCAGTTCTAATAAAGTATGAAAATCACCTGGACCGCCACCTTTATAACCCCAATAAAAATTCTTTCCGCAGTGAATTTTTCCCTCATCGCCTACAAATTCTATATCATGATCAATTACTCCGTAATTATGAATGTAAATCTCTGGGAAGCTTCGAAGAATTATTTTCTCCAATTTTCCAATTTTAGGAAGAAAAGTTTTACAATACGCTTCAGTTCGACCATATCTCCTTCTCTCATACTCGTAATAGATATTACCTTCGAATTTTGATTCATTCCAGAAATCCCGTAGGAAATCTCTATAGTCTTCTACATGATATTTTTTAAACTCATACTCTATAATTTCCATATTTTTCATCTTCAAATTATTATTTTAACATATTTTTAAACTAAATATTTATAAATAAAAAAGAAAAAATTTCAACTTCAGGCTTTTTTTTTATTTATTTCTTTATAAATGTCTATTTTAAATTATTAACAATGAGAGCATCAACTAAAATGAGTAAGTAAAATGTATTCGGAAGTAATGAATATTTACAGTATTGAGGGGATCAATACTCTTTTTGAAGATTATAAGGCTAAATGTCCGGTTTGTGAGAAACCATTCAAAATA
>JABUBO010000495.1_pt1 | contig 12729 bp, 10 predicted proteins | sample 7240361 | NCBI WGS metagenome assembly JABUBO01 (sample SAMN07256346, study PRJNA390944) | subsurface metagenome | isolation source: Methane hydrate marine sediment | place: Pacific Ocean: Eastern North Pacific, ODP site
GCAGGTGGTTACCGTTGCAATTTTAAGCCTTTTGTACTTCTGATCCATTATTCTTATTATATGAAGGGAACGATTCATGTTGAGGTTTTACTACCCGTTGCAATTTCTGCAGCAATCAGGGGAGGGAAAAAAATTCTTGAGGTATATCAATCCGGCGCTTTTGATGTTCAGCTAAAGACGGATAATACTCCTGTCACTCTGGCCGACCGTTTATCCCACTCAACCATAAAAAAGATCCTCGATAATACCAACCTGCCTTTTCTTAGCGAGGAGGGGAAAGAAACACCTTATATTGAACGAAAAAAATGGGAGCTATTCTGGCTGGTAGATCCGTTGGATGGAACGAAGGAATTTATCGGGAGGAATGGAGAATTTACAGTAAATATTGCGCTGATCCGAAAAAAAGAGCCAGTATTGGGTATTATTTATGCTCCGGTACAGAAAATCCTGTATTTTGGTATGGAGAATACCGGGTCATACAAGGTGGATTTAGGTGTTTTAAGCCAATATCCTCATAATATTGATGGATGGTTAAATGAAGGGAAAAAACTACCGGTTGTGAAAAGAAAGGAGTATTTAAGGATTGTGGGCAGCAGGTCTCATATGAACACTGAAACGAAAAACTTCATTGAAGAGATAAAGAAACAGTACGGAAGGGTGGAATTTGTCACAAAAGGGAGTTCTCTTAAGTTATGTATGGTTGCCGAGGGGTTGGCTAACCTTTACCCAAGACTGGGACCAACCATGGAATGGGATACCGCAGCCGGTCATGCTATTGCAAAGTTTGCCGGATGCAGTGTTACAGTTTATGGTAAGGATATTCCTTTGGAGTATAATAAAGAAAACCTCCTGAATCCATGGTTTATCGTAAAATCAGGGCAGTAAAACAACTCTTCCAAAGGAATGCCTTCGGCAGGAGAGTCGTTTTACTGGTAAACTTACCTGGACATGACTGATCCTAATATGTAATTTCATTAAATTATTTAACTTATTTAATTCGATGAAGCAAAGACTTATTTTTTTTGGCTTGTACACCCTCTTTTGGTTCCTTTTTTTTATTATTTGTAAAATCATTTTTTTATTCTTTTTTTATAACCAGTCGGCTGGGTTTCCATTAACGGATTGGTTCCTGATCTTGTCCTACGGTTTTAAACTTGACCTTTCAGCAACGGGCTACGTCCTTCTTCTCCCGGTAATGATCACAGCACTTGGTTCCTTCTTTAAAGGCAGATGGTTTACTTACTTTATTAATGTTTATACTATACTTATCGTTCTGATTGCCAGCTTTGTTCTGGTAATTGATCTTGAGTTATACCGGCATTGGGGATTCAGGATCGATACAACACCCTTATTATATATCGACCAGCCTAAGGAAGCTTTTGCTTCGGTGAGTATTTTAATCATCTTTCGACAGATTATTCTGGCAATCCTTATTTTTTCAACAACAATATTTATCTACTTCAAATACATAGCCCGCCAAACTATCCATTTGAAATCCGGAAAATGGTTGCAGCTTTTTGTATTTTTATTTTTAACCGGCTTTTTAATCATACCTATCAGAGGTGGGTTAGGTATTGCACCGGTCAATACAGGTTCTGCCTATTTTCATGAAAAGGCTTTTCCGAATCATGCCGCGCTAAACGTGTTCTGGAATCTTGGATATTCATTGGCTAATTTCCAGCCCATGGAAAATCCGTACCGGTACCTGGAAAAAAAGGAAGCAGAGATCCTTTATGACGGATTATTTGATCACGAGGATCGAACCGATCAGGTTCTGAGACAGGAGATGCCTAATGTCATTATCCTGATACTGGAAAGTTTCAATTCGAAAATTATTGAAGTTCTTGGAGGAAGGGAGGGGGTTACACCTCAATTTAATCAATTGACACAGGAAGGAATTTTATTTAAAAATTTCTATGCAACGGGTGACCGGACGGACAAGGGCTTGATTGGAATCCTGAGCGGGTATCCTGCACAACCAACGTATTCAATTATTAAGTTTCCAAAAAAAACAGCAGGTTTACCCAATGTTGTCAGGGAAATAAAAAATTTGGGTTACACAACATCATTTTATTACGGTGGCAATATCGATTTTGCGAACATGAGATCGTACCTGGTCACTTCGGGTTTTGACAAGATCATCAGTAAGGTCGATTTTGCCCCATCCACTTACAATTCCAAATGGGGTGTTCACGATCATATTTTACTGGACAGGTTTGCACAGGATATCTTTGGTGCTGAAACTCCGTTTTTCAGTGTTCTTATGACTTTAAGCAGTCATGAACCATTTGAAGTACCTATGGAAACCGTTATTACGGGAAAGGATGAAGAAAGCCAGTTCTTGAATTCCTGTTATTATACCGATAAGAGTATTGGGGATTTTATCCGTAAAGCACAAAAGGAAGAATGGTGGGATAACACACTTATGATTCTTATTGCGGATCATGGGCATAGGTTGCCAGGCAATTCCCCTGTTTATAGTCTCGATAAATTTAAAATACCCATGTTATGGCTTGGTGGTGCTTTAACTAAAAAAGATACAGTCATAGCTAAGTTTGGATCCCAGCATGATATTCCTGAAACTTTGCTCTGGCAAATGGGTATTTATACGGATTATCCCTTTAGTAAGAACTTGTTAGGGACTTCTTCCAAATCATTTGCCTATTATTCCTATAATAATGGTTTTGGGTTCCTTTCTGATTCCCTCAGGCTTGTATTTGATAATGTTTATAAGAAATACCTTGTTAAAGAGGGGGTACGTTCTGAAACGGATCTTAAGTTGGGAAAAGCTTTTCAACAGGTCTTAATGGAGGATTTTATTCATAGATAATTGTAATATCTTTTTTGAATGTCGAGTCTGACAGGTCCTTCTCAATGAAAACCCCGACAGGGTTTAAAACCCTGTCGGGGTTAAAAAAAATCACTTTTGGGATAATTTATTTATTAACCTGATTATCTTAATCATATAGCTTCACCGATCCGTATTTAGTCCAGATATTAACTTTAGCCTTCGGACTTTCTTCACTGCCAATAATTCCGTCAACAGAAGAGGAATTATTTTCTATTATCCGGCTGAACATTTTGCCTTCCGGATGATGAATCTTTCCATACTTTGCTTCTGCCTTCAAATAATAGGAAGCATTTTTTTCAATACCAAGGGTGATACCACCGTATTCGTTTGTTATTTTTATGCTTTCAAAATCTTTGGGAATATAGCCAACCTTGCATCCGCCATACTTTGAGGTCAGATGTAGTTTTTTATCGATCTGGTCGAATTTGTAATTGGTATAGCCGCTTTCGGATACAAAATTGGTTACATGGCCAATATCGTAACCATCGTATTTTGATTCGGCTACAATGGAGCTCCCTTCATTAACATAAATTTTAGAATATTTACTTACAATAACGAGGGCTTTACTCTTTTCAATCTCCATTTTAGAGTATTTGATATCAGTTTTCAGCCAATTAACCTCTTCGATAATTGCCTTCCCATAGCCAAGGGTCAATTTACTTAAGGGTCTGGTATTACTTCTCAGAATTTTATTGGCTTTTAAATTCCCGTATTTTATTTCGATCGAAACTTCTCCGGTGAGCTCGTTAATAAATGTATTGCCATATTTATTACTAAGATCCAGCTTGAGATTTTTTGGCATATTAACCATGTAGTCGATGCTAAATCTTTTTCCTTTGCTTCCCCATGACCGGTTCATTCTATGGAACTTCTCATCTATTTTGGTTATGGCTTTTATGGTATTGCCTTCCTGGCTGAATTCCACACTGAACATACTTAATATCCTTTCAGCCCTCTCCTTATCGGGATGTTCAACCGTTATAACTACATCAATTTCAACAAGGTTTTTGTCCCAATCCTTAATATCGACTTCACCGTATTTGTTTTGGATTATCAATTCAGTGTTTTTGTTTGTATCAAATTCTTCGTGATACTTTTTTGTAAATTCATCTTGTATTGTATAAGCGGTTGTAAGACCGAATGCAACAATAAAGATGAATAAAATCCCGAATTTAAATTTTTGTGCTTTCATAATTTTTTTTGTTTATGAGAGTTTCATTATGTATCTGTTTTAGTTGATGCAGGATATGATTCATTACTTCCAGTTTCAACTGATAATGTTCTATCATTGCATTAATAATCCTTTCATCATTTGGATTTGTCCAGAGCTCCTCTTTCAGATTGTTGTAAATTGAGTCCATATCAGCCAGTTCATTAAGCAGCATTTTCTTTTGGAGGCTGTCCGATTCAAAATCCATCTGGTCAAGTTCATTGTATTTTAAATTAACCATAGAGGTATAGTAGAGTTCAACCTCTTTGTACTCGGGAGAAATATCTCCGAGGGATAATCCGTTGGTAGAAGAGGGGTTCTTTATTAGATTGTCATAAGCCCAAAGGGAGGACAACACAACAAGGATAACAACAGAGGCAGCCTTCAGCAGATAGGGTAATGAAATGATCCTGCTTTTACGATGCTGTCGTTCCAGTTTGTCAGCGAACCGGTCGAAATGACCTGAACGGGGTTCTGCAGCATCCAGCGCTTCTCTGTTCTCAAAAAGGTATTTTTCCAGATCGTTCATTATTTTTTAATTTGCTTTTTTTAGTTGTTCGAAAAGCTTTTGCTTTGCCCGGGTATATTGTGATCTTGAAGTTGAACTTGAAATACCCAATATCTCACCTATTTCTTCATGATCATAGCCTTCAAGTAAATAGAGAGATAAAACCACTCTGTATCCATCTGGCAATTGATTTATCGCTTCCCTCACATCATCAATTTTTACATTAATATCTTCCTCACCATGAGTTTTATTCTCATCTTCAATATTTATAGCAAGATCATCAATGGTTTCAAATTGCACTTTCTTTTTCTTCAGGACATCAAGGGAGTCGTTGATCACAATCCTCTTAAGCCAGGCTCCAAAACTTACTTTTCCCTCATAGGTTTCAATTTTTTCAAAAACTGACAAGAACGATTCCTGCATAATATCTTCGGCCTCCATGCTGTCATTTACAATCCTTAAACTAGTGTTATACATTGCTTTATAGTAAAGCTTATACAATTGAAATTGTGCTTTTTGGTCACCCCTCAGACATCCATCAATAATATTCTGGTGGATGTTCTGATAAACCGTATCTCTCTCATTCATTGTATTCAATCTAAAGACGAATTAAAATTTAAAGTGCTGCACGGGATATAAAAGTAGAGAAAAATTTTAAACTCTATATTCGTCTTTTTATTTTCAGCTATTGAATAATTATGATTTGATTACTAAAAATGAATTTTTAATGATCCTCCAAATGAGTCCTGGGTACAGTTTTCAAGACTCTTTTTTTATATTCACGTTGTTTGTTATAGGTTATAACATTTCACATCATCATTCTTTTTCTTTTCCTTTCAGTACACAGATAAGTTACATGAATTTTATTTACCAGAAGAGTTACATACTTTTTTTCTATACTTTTGCACCTCAATCCGGAGCAGTATCGAAAATGATTAGGTATATCAAAACAAATCTTTTTTTGTTCACCTTATTTCATTGTATCTGGATCTACGGACAAACCGATACGATTGAAATAAAGGAGATTGTGGTCAGTGGGCAACGGAGTCCTTCAATCTATTCTGAATTAAACCGTGTGGTAACCATTATTCAGAAGGAGCAAATCAGGAATGCCCCTGTTCAAAGTTTGCAGGAACTTCTGGAGTATGCCGTAAATATCGATGTTCGTCAAAGAGGTAATTTTGGGGTACAAGCTGATTTAAGTATACGGGGCGGGAGCTTTGAACAAACATTAATACTTTTAAATGGAATAAAAATAAATGATCCGCAAACAGGGCATCATAATCTAAACATTCCCATTGATATAAACAGCGTTGAAAGGATTGAGATACTGGAAGGGCCAGGCTCAAGGGTATTTGGTCCGAACGCATTTAGTGGCGCTATTAACATTATAACTGAACCACATAAATCCAATATTGTGAATATTTTCTTGACAGGTGGCGAACATGGATATTTTAAAACAAACTTGTCAGGATCAGTCAGCTTGGGTGAATTGAAGAACTTCGTTTCAATTGGAAGATCAGGATCAAACGGATACATGCAAAATACAGATTTTGGGATAGCCAATATATTCTACCACGGATCAGTAATTTTCTCTCATACAATCCTGGACATCCAGGCTGGTTATCAGGATAAAGCATTTGGCGCAAATAGTTTTTATACTCCAAAATATCCAAACCAGTATGAACATACAAAAGCGACACTGGCTAGTGTAAAACTGACAACAGGTAATAAAATTAAGATCAGCCCTTTGATTTACTGGAGAAGGCATCAGGATCGTTTTGAGCTGTTCAGGGAAAACCCGGCAGCATGGTATACAGGGCATAATTATCATTTAACCGATATATACGGTGCAGAAGTAAATTTCACTTTTAGTACCAGCTTGGGCAAAACTGCAGTTGGTTTGGATTTCCGTTCCGAAAATATCCTGAGTAATGTCCTGGGGGAATCCACCGGCGATACATTGGATGTGCCCGGCGAACCGGCAGGGTTTTTTACAAAGGAAAAATCAAGGAAAAATATATCATTGTTTCTGGAACAAAATATAATTGTTGAAAAATTTTCAGCATCAGCCGGGATTTTAACGAACTGGAATACTGATTTTGACTGGAAAATGTATACCGGAGCTGACATTAGTTATAAAATCATTCCGAATATCAGGATATATGGTTCAGTAAACCAGTCACTCAGAATCCCAACCTTTACGGATTTATATTATGTTGGTCCCACCAACGTGGGAAACCCACATTTAAAGCCTGAAGAAGCAGTTACATACGAACTGGGGACCAAATATCAGAATCAATTTTTCAACGGACATTTATCTTTTTTCAGAAGAAATGGGAAAAATATGATTGATTGGGTTAGACTGCCTGATTCATTAAAATGGGAAAGTAAAAACATTACACAAATCATAACCCGGGGTTTCGAAATCGCAGGTTACCTTGATGCAAACAAATTGATCAATAAATCTTTCCCTTTAAAATATTTAAGATTAAGTTATTCTTTTCTTGAAACCGAAAAACAAAGCGGTGAATACATATCGGTTTATGTTCTGGATTACCTGAAACATAAGTTAAATCTTGAAATAGAACACAGCTTTTATAAAGATTTAAGAGCCAGCTGGAAGATTACATTTCAGGATAGAGCAGGTACCTATACCGATTTTACAACCGGGCAGGAAAAGCCCTATAATCCTTTCCTGTTGATGGATGGCAGGCTTTTTTGGGATAAACGGACATATACAATTTTTATCGAAGCTTCAAACCTTTTAAGTACAAAATATTTTGATCTGGGTAATGTCAGGATGCCAGGCCGGTGGATCCGTTTCGGGGGATCCGTAAATCTGAATTTCGGGAAATAAATAGATTGCCGGATTTGAATCTAACCCGGCCAAACTTTTTTTAACATATTGGATGATAAAAAAATGGAATATTTTTAATAAACTTCTCTTTTCTTTATTAAATTTGTAGATAATTATAAACCTATTTAAACTTTACACAAAATGAAAAAATTACGTCTGTTATTCCTGGCTATTGCAACTCTTTGTTTTATAGGATTTTATGGTTGCAAGGGCGCTGCTGAAAAAGCTGAAGAAGTAGAAGGTGAGGAAGTAGAAGTTGTGGAAGAAGCTGTTGAAGTTACTGAAGAAGCTGTTGACACAACAGAAGCTGTTGAGGAAACAGCTGCAGATACAGTTGAAGCAGTTCTCGAAGAAGAATGAGTAACGAAAGATTTGAAGTCTGGAGAAAGAGGATGCCCGAAAAGGACATCCTTTTTCTTTTTACATTAAATGTATGAATCCCTGTGTTATTTCACCGGTAGAATAATCAAACTCGGAACCAAACATGCTGTGAGGAATGGAATAGATAAGAAGCAAGACAACTCCTGCAAGAATGGTAAATGCGGGTCTTTCTGTCTTCCGGTTGGCGATAACTGCCATAAGCCAGACCAAAAAACTGATCAGGGTTTTGTTATCCGTTAAATCCCAGCCAAAGGGTATGCCTGTCCAGGCATCGCCAAAAGCATGGTACTGGACCATCGGACCCAAAATTAAGCCGCCAATAAACAATGCGACCAGTGTTATGTTTCCATAGAACCTGTATCTTTTATGCTTACCCAAAGCCAATAATGTGGCAAGGTTTGATAGCAACATGGCAAAGAACATGAAAAATACATGAGGTACCAGGATTCCTCCTGGTACGCTGCCCCTAAAACGGATAATAACGGGTGATTCTTTAGCAACATCAATGGTTTCGGCCGGAGAAAAAATTTGCAAGTAATAGGCTAATTTCCCTGCTGATGGCTGATGAGGCAAAAAACCCAATAAAAAATCACCTTCTCTTTTTAAATCGGCTGATTGCCAATCGTCATTTGTTGGATACCGTTTAAAGAAAATCTTTCCATGAACGCTTGTATCCGGAATTTCAAGTTCAACCGGACAGTTTTCGTCACCACCAAAACTAGTTAGTAAACTTATACGATAGGATGATTGATTTATATGTATATCAAACTCTTTAGGATAGGTTGGACCTGTTTTCCTTTGGTAATATGCAGCAGCAAGCGTTATTAATACTGCCAATATCCAGTAAATTGTAGTTTTATTCTTCATACTTTGTTATAACTGAATTAAAAGGACTTCGGTTTTATTCCCACGTTTTACTTCAACCGTTATTGTTTGACCAGCTCTCAGCCTGGCAAGCCGATACATGTAGTCATGGATATTGGTTACAGGCATGCTATTAATTGCCGTAATAATATCTCCCTTCTTCATACCCCCTTTTTCGGCAGGTCGTCCTGGCACAACAAAATCCGCTCGTAATCCCTTGTCAACATTGCCTGCAAAATCGGGCATAATCCCCAATGTGACACCCTTTCTTCTTCCGCGTTTGGATGAACCCGTTTTTGGGCCTGCTTCCTGAAAAGTTAACAGTGCATCACGGTTTGTTACCCCGGTGACAACATCGTATATATAATCAGTAACTGATTTTAACCCCTCAAAATTTATTTTATCAATATCATCATCAGGCGTATGATAATCAAGATGTGCTCCTGTTGAGAAGAAAAAAACCGGGATATCTTTTCCGTAAAAAGCAGCATGATCAGACGGACCATAGCCCTCATCGGACATGGCAACGTTAAAATTTCTTCCGGGTGAAAAAGAATTCAATATCTCCTTAGCCTCTGCAGAGGTGCCGGTGCCTCCAATTTGCAGGGATTGTTCTTTGTTCAATTGCCCAACCATATCGATATTGAACATGGCCTTGATTTGACCCAGTTCTATCAAAGGATTATTAACGAAGTACTTCGATCCGAGCAGTCCCATTTCTTCCGCTCCAAAAGCCATAAAAACAATGCTTCTTTTCAGGTTCTTCCTTTCTGAGGTAAATTTTTCAGCTAATTCTATTACTGCAGAAACTCCTGAAGCATTGTCGTCAGCACCATTGTGTATGGCAATGGTATCAGGTGCCCGGCTTGAACTGCCGATGCCTCCAAATCCCAAATGGTCGTAATGACCGCCAATCAGAATATATTCTTTCTGTAAAACCGGATCGGAAGAAACAAGGATTGCAACAACATTTTGGGTTTGTACCTCTTCCTGAAAAACCTCGGTAGTGGCAGCAATTTCCAGATCTGTTTCAAAACTCAAAGGACTCCTTGTTGAATTTAGCTTTTCTTCAAGTTCTTCAATGGTTTTGCCTGATCTTTTGATCATTTTATTGGCTGTTTCCCTGGTAATATGAATCACCGGAAGACCAACCGAACTTTGCTTCGAATCCATGGACACCAATTCATCCTGCCTGTCATACTGAATACCCGAAACCATAAAAACGCCTGCAACACCTTTATCCCTGGCAAGCATTACCTTGTCCCTGTCGCTGCTGTATTCTGCAAAAATACTGTTCAGACTATCCGGTTCAGGATCACCTCTTAATATAAGAACCCATTTATCTTGCAGGTTCTGATTCTCATAATCATTCCATATCAAATCATCCTGATTGATTTCAAATCCGTACCCGATAAAAGCAAGGGTGGAGGTAAGGGTTGTGTTTCCGGAAAATGGGAATGGAAAAAAATCTTTATCTAAAACTCCGTTAAAATTTTCAAATTGCAATGAATTATTTTCACCGGGTTTGATACTTGTAACCACATCAAAATATTGCAATCCATCCTCTCCTAAAGGTTCAAGACCAAAACCTTTGAAATGATCCAAAATGTATTGGGCGGCTACTTTCCCCTCCGGAGTCCCCGGATACCTGCCTTTTAATGAATCAGATGCAAGGAAACCAATGTGGTCAGACAGTTCTTCGGTTGTAATTTCCGGATTGTCAATTTTTATGGATTGGCAGTTATTTAATAGAATAAAGCCAATCGTTATTGAAAATGTTATAAGCCTGTTAAAAAGTTTCATTGTTATTGATATTGGTTGAAAAATAAATGGTCAAAGATATTATAAATATTTTGTAACTATTCAGCTATTCATTCACTTCAAATAATAATAGATACGGAATACTGGAAGAATGCCTGTCATGCTGATTAGTAATAAAAAGTGAAAAAAGAAGTAAAAAATTTGTTTTAAATTATTTATTGTTTTAAATTTGACCAAATGGTTAAACCAAATGGTTTAATTATATAGTTTAACTTTATGGAAAATCATAAAAATAATAAACCGCTTAAGAGAACTGAAAAAACTGATATGGAGGCGGCAAAAAAGATCTTTGGCAGGAAAGGTTTTGATGGTGCAAGAATGCAGGAAATCGCTGATGAAGCCGGCATAAACAAAGCCTTGGCGCATTATTATTTCAGATCAAAGGATAAGCTTTTTGAGGCTGTTATCAATGAAACCTTTCTTTCGTTTTTTCCAAAGGTAATGTCTCTGATGTCAAATCCTTCTATTTCCCTGTTTCAGAAAATTGAAAGATTTGTGGATTTATACATTACATTAATTCAGGAAAATCCTCATATACCTGGTTTTATGGCTCAGGAATTAAGCAGGGGAGGGGCCGACAGAATTCTTGATATGTTTAAGGATTCGGAAATAAAACCTGAAGTTTTCTTTCAACAGGTTGAAAAGGAGATTAAAAGAGGAACAATTATTCCAATCGATCCTGTTCATTTAATTGTAAATATGATATCCATGTGTATTTTCCCGTTCCTTGCAAGACCGTTAATTTCCGGATTTTTAATAAGGGACAGGATAGATTATAATGATTTCCTCGAAGAAAGAAAGAAGGAACTACCCAAATTCATTATTAATTCAATAAAAAAGAAATGAAAAAGTTATTGTTTTTTGTTGGTTTCATAACACAGATCACATTCGGACAGTACGTTACGGTTTTAACACTGGAAGAATGTTACAGGCAAACGATTGCTACTTATCCTTTAAAAAACGATAAAAGACTTGTGAAAGATATTTCGGCATTGAAGATCGAGAATCTGAATTTGAATTACCTGCCCAGATTTGATCTTTCAGCACAAGCAACCTATCAATCAGATGTGACCATGATCGAAATTGATCTGCCATTACCGAATATCGAGTTGCCTAAGGCTCCAAAAGACCAGTATAAAGTTTCGATGGATATCAGCCAGGTGATTTATGATGGAGGAGCTACAAAACGACAGAAGGAACTTGAGGAAAAAACACTTGATGCCGGTTTGCAACAAATTGAGGTAAGTTTGTATCAGTTGAAAGAAAGTGTGAATAAGGTTTATTTTTCCATTCTGTTTCTGCAGGAGCAGGAAGAAATTTTATCCCTGGTCAACGAAGTGCTGGTTGAAAGGAAAAAAATTGCAGAATCGGGTGTTAGGAATGGAGTTATTACGCTGAGTGACCTTCAGGCAATAAAAGCTGAGAAGTTGAAAATTGAGCAACAGTTGATTGAGCTTGAATCAGGCAGAAATACCGCCATTTCTGTTTTAGGTGAGTTAATGGATACGGTATTACCGGTTACGGTTCAGCTTGAGTATCCGGAGTTTCAAATCGATTATGATTCTGACCGACACAGACCTGAATTAATCCTGTTCCGGAATCAACTGGCTCAAATCGATGCGAGCAGCAATTTATTAAAGACCAAACGTTTACCAAAACTCTTTACCTTCGGACAGGTTGGATACGGCCGACCGGGTCTGAATTTTTTAAATGATGAATTTGACACCTATTACCTGGTGGGAGCAAAGCTTTCATGGAATCTATTTGACTGGAATCAAAATAAAAGAGAGAGAAAGATCCTGGCTATTCAAAAAGACAGGGTTGTTACCCGGCGGGATGTTTTTAATGAACGAATTAACATCGAAATAGAGAAAAAACGGTCTGAAGTGAAGAAATATGAAAAGCTTATTGTATCTGATAACGAGATAATAAACCTACGAAAAGCAATTGTTGAAACTTCCTCATCTAAATTTGATAACGGAGTTATCACTTCGATCGATTACCTGAATGATCTGAACGCCGAAAAACAGGCCAGAATAAACCGGGAATTGCATAATGTTCAATTAATGCAGGCGAGAGCTGATTACATCGTGATTAAAGGAACCAGGGATAATTAGGCTCTATTCTTAATATTAAATGGAATAATGGAATGATAGAATGATGGAACGGTTTGAGCGAACTTGAGAGCGAAAACCTCATGAGCAGGTTGTGGGAACGATTGGCTCGAACGAAGT
>JABUBO010000496.1_pt1 | contig 12726 bp, 6 predicted proteins | sample 7240361 | NCBI WGS metagenome assembly JABUBO01 (sample SAMN07256346, study PRJNA390944) | subsurface metagenome | isolation source: Methane hydrate marine sediment | place: Pacific Ocean: Eastern North Pacific, ODP site
GTAGAAACAGTTATTGAAAATGCGATCAGCACGGTTGATTTTGCTCCGACCATATTAGGTTTAATGCGGATCAATCACCGGGTAAGAATGCAGGGTGTAGACTTTTCAAAATTAGCCATGAATCCTGACAGACAGGAAAGATCAAAGGATATTACGTTTGTTAGAAGTACAGGTACAGGCAGTGACGGGAATTGGATAGGGGCATTTACCAGCCGGTATAAACTAATCGTATCAAAGAATGATGATCCATGGTTGCTCGACCTGGAGATTGATCCGGATGAATTGACTAATTTTATTTTAGAGCCTGGATACAGCTCAGTAGTTGAGGAGTTAGCTACCGATCTAAAAAAATATGTGAATAAATTTGATGATCCGTTTTTACTGAATACAAAGATGGCAGATGATTTGAATGCATTGCTTTCAAAATAATACTTTATGCAAATTCTTTGGATAAATTTTGTTTGGTGATTTATACTGATAAAACATCTACACCTTACTTAATCTTCTCAATCCTCATCCACTACCGGCGGGTATATATCGGAACGTTTAAGAGCTACCGGTATTTTTACTGTTTCTACATCGGGTTTTATATTGCAGGCAAAAGACGGTTTTGCATACCAGTATGATGTCATGGCGTAGTTCACAATGGTTTGTGCCCAATGCCAAAGTTCGATGTCTGACTGAATCCCGGAAGTAAAGGGGATAGCGTCCAGGGCCCTGTAACGCATATTAACTGTCATTCCCGGATGGAAATTGCCTGCACCGGTAGGTTGAGCAATAAATGGGTGTGAGAATTTTTCAGGACGGCACCAGGCATATCCGTAGTAATCTTCAGTGCCGGTACCGATGCATGAAGGAAATGCTTCACCATCAACGAAGATCTTTTCGTCGCCTTCACCCCACCAGGCATCGGCAGTATTAAAAACAGTAAGCGCATCACCAACATAAAGACCTTTTCCTTCGAGGTTTACGTAATTAACATCAAAATGCCAGTCGCCATCCTGGGTCGGGTCTGGTTTAGCGCTGTGGATCTGGTGGTACTCGTGCCAAGAGACTCCGAAATACATGCTCGATTTTTTCCATTTGTAGTCAGCAGTGTTAATTTCTGCATTAACTTCAACTTCCTGTTCTCCATAATTGGTTAGTTTTACCATGCAGTTGTCCTGGTAGGGCATTACCCACCATGCTGTCATCTGACCATCAGCTGATACTTCGCTGTACCAGGTTTTGGAAGGAAAGAGTTGGTAACCTGTTCCGAAAAATTCACCTACTGGTGCCCAGATTGTTTGGTTGCCGTCAAACGAAGTTGAAAGTACTGTTGACCGTAACGCTTGGTTCATGCTTTCAGCAGCGAGTTTAACCGATATTTTGCGAATGGCTTTGTTTTTGCGTTTCAGCTCAAATGTAAGATGATCCCCGGGTTTAAGGATTTGAGATCCGGAATGACTTTCTACCTTTTCATCAGTAAAATCAGGTCTGAGCAATGTTTTACACGTTTTTTCTACCAAAGGTGTAGCTCCTGTAAGTACTTTGGTTGAAAAGCTCTCCACTTCCGTACTTTTGGCATAGGTTCGATAGTTGATGTTATAGTAAATGCTTGGCTTGCGCTTATCACCGTCAATTTCAACAGCATCACATTCGTAGGTGATCATGCAATGTTCCGCATAGGGTAATGGCAGATAAAGATTATGGCCACGCCGTTGGTATTCCGTTTCGGGAGACACTGAAGCGCTTAGCGGTTCTCTGGCCAGCAAGCCACCGCTAAGGATTTTTAGCACACTATCTGTAATTACCGGTTCTTCCCCGTTGTCGATATATATTCGCAACGTACCTTTCGAAGCTCCCTGGCCTGCAAAGGTCATCCAAAACCGGACTATCCCGCCAGGACCATCACTGTCAAATAGCACAAATTCGTGTCTGCCTTCAATGGTATCTTCCCGGATAAAATGCGTATAGTCCCGGTTTGCAAACCAGCCGTTTTTATCTGGCGATAAGCTTTTCCTGTCATAGCTACTGAACTGTTTTATGGTGTAAGCAGGTTCCGGAAAATACGTAAGCGCTTCACGGTCAGTCATTTCTGCTAATAATGTTTCCAGTGTAACTCTCTCGTTAGTGCAGGAAAACAGAATAGCAAGAATACAAAAAGATAAGATGGTAAAGAGTACGTTATTTTTCATGATAATCAGGATTTTTTTCTTCAGTCAAAACTTTCTCAATAATTTTCCCACTTTTCTTTTCCTTCAGAATAAGCTTCGTCCGTCCATCGGGCATTAATTCTTTTTTAATTAATATATATTTTTCATCAAGATCGGTTGCTGAAATACTGGTTTCAACAACTTTCATTTCTCCACGCCATTCTTTAAGGTCAACGGACTCCCAATGTTTTGATTTAACAGAACGGTAACAGGCGTCAATAATGGCATTTACAACATATCCGTCATAAAAGGATTCCATTGGCGCTTTGTTATTATCCAACGCATTGAACATGTCGGCAAACATAGTTGTATAGCCAAGTTCATGTACTTCATCACCTACCGGGAAGAGCCATCCTGTATCACTTTCGGTTTTCTCAGCTACATACCCGCCTTTGGCAACGGCAGTAAACATCTCAAAACCGGTTCTTAAAAAATGATTAAGCCATATAGTACCTTCCGTACCAGCAACTTCATCACGGATATCCATGCCTCCGCGAAAAGTCCAGCTTGCTTCAAACTGTCCTATAGCACCGTTCTCAAAACGTATCAGTCCTATCCCATGATCCTCGGCTTCTATGGGATGAACCTGTGTATCAGCCCAGCACATTACCTCTACAGGTTTGACTTCTTTCCCAATAAAATTTCTGATTATTTCGATACAGTGGCAACCCATATCAACAATAGCACCGCCTCCTGCCTGCTCTATATCCCAGAACCAATCACTATGCGGTCCGCCGTGTGTTTCGCGGGAACGAACCCAGAGAATTTTTCCCAGTGTGCCATTTTTAACGGATTCCAGGGCCTTTAAGGTTTTTGGCGGGTAGACCAGATCTTCGAGATAACCGCTAAAAATTCCGGCTTTCTCCACTGCATCAAGCATTTCTTTTGCTTCTGCTGCATTACGCCCCAATGGTTTGGTACACAGGACAGCCTTACCAGCTTCAGCCACCATTAATACCGCCTGTTTATGCAAATTATTCGGGAGACCTATGACAACTACATCTGTCTCCGGATCATTAATAGCTTCTGCCATATCTGATGTCCATCTTGGAATTTCCCATTCTTTAGCAAACTGTTTTGCTTTCTCTTCATTCCGGGAATAAATCAAATGAACCCGATCATACCCTCGCTGATCATGTAGAGTTTTAGTGTAAAACATACCGATAAGACCGGTACCCAACATAGTAATTTTGTGTCCTTTTGACATTTGTAAGCTCCTTTTTTTTATTTGTAATTACTCCTGATTTATCTTTATTTTATAATATTTCCGGGCAGGGCCTGAATATTTGATCAGGACGAAATCATTAAAAAGGCCGTATTCAATCACATCATAGTTATTGCCGGGGGGTTGGTGAAGCGGGGCTGATTCAAACTGGGAAGGCCAGGCAGTACCTCTTTGCGGATTGTTAAAAAAAGGACCGAGCAGATTTTTTAATGTACCGTAAACTGTTACGGTTATTTCATTCTCTCCCTTTTTGATCTGACTGGTAATATCGAGTTCATAAGGAAGCCAGGCAATGATGCCGGCATGCTCACCGTTGACCTTAACTTCAGCCAAACTACCATGCCATTCAGGAAGGTGTACAATAAATCTCTCACTTGCAGGATCAAGGTGAAAAATATTTGAATACGAAACTTTGTCCGCATAATGAGGCATACCTTGTTTTTTCCATGGACCCAACCGGAGAGGTTGTGCAGGCACAAGTTTCCATCCCTTTTCCAGCGATTCAAGTCCGAAATCCCCAAGAATGTAAACGGGCTCCAGTTCAGCATGTATGCTCATTTTTTCAGCCACAAGGGTCAATTCATTTTTCCCTTCATAAATGTGTTTTCCAATGGAATAAACCCCAAAACTTCTGTCGAGCCAGAACTCTTCCTGATTTGATTCAACAATCTCCCCATTCACCTGAAGACTCCAACGCTCTGGTCGCTCAACAACAGCTTTCAGCCCTGCTCTATCTGTGTTTTTATCAATATGAAGAACAAATGTTGCTTCAAAACCTGAATTTTCAGGAAATGTATCTTTATCAAGAATATCTGTTTTGTATTGAACTGCACGACTCCACGGATTTCCGTTTAATCCGTAATGCCGGAAAATTTTATCGGCTGCCTTGAAAAAATAAATATCTTTTTCTTCAGAACCATTGTCTATTTTCACATCACAATAATCTAAAATCAACATATTGGGAGAGGTTCTGTTTATCTTCAAATCATCTATTGGATCAACCAATTTGACTTCAGGTACCATATTTTTTATCTGCAGATTTTCTTTTCCGGAGTTTGAAACAAAAAGCAATAGCTCTCCGACAGGAGGGAGGTCAAAATGAATTTCAATCTGACCGTTTTTTGTTTCTACAGGATATGGAATAACCTCACCATTCAGGGGTTTCAATTCAATTACTGATTTCCCCTTTGTCTGCAAAGTTCCGGTTGACCATTCTTCTATGCTTGTATTGGTTAACAACAGGATTTCTCCGTCTTTTAATTTTCTTCGATGGTGGAAAAGTTTCCCTTTTATCTTTTCCGGTTCCATGACCCGGAAATTTTCTGATATTAGTTTATCCAGTGCAACTTTTTCCTTCAGTGATTCTGCATTTGTCCATTGTTTTGGGAATTGCTCTGTCAGTGTTTTTATTTTATCGGTTTTACTGCCATTAATATATTGTGGTATTTGATTGAACGAAAGGACAGATCCACCTTGTTGAATATATTGTTCCAACAACCCAGCGGTAAATTTGTCAAAGTTTTCGAATGTTGGTGGAAGTACAACTAAATTATAGTTTCTTTCACCAATGATAAATTTCCCATCTTCAACTTTACCAAAATGCTGAATTATGTTTTCCGACCCCAGATCATATTCGATCTGATATTTTTCCAATTTAAAAACAAAATCCTGGAAGTCCTGACCCAGGTCATTGAATTTTTTATTGGATTGTTTTTGGGAATAATACATCCATGCAGTTGTGGTTGGCTCCAGTACCAGAATGTTGTATAGTTGTTCCCCGGAGGAAAGAGCCAAAGACATCCTGGCACAGTAATCGCCAAGAATCCCGTAGTGTATCCACCAGGGTTCATGGTAGGTGAAGGATTGGGGGTGGTCGCGCTTTCTTGCACCCTTGATGGTTACATACGAAAGATGCTGATTTAAGAAGTTTACGCCAAGCACATATTGCCAGTCGGCGATTCGTTTCATGTCTTCAAACCGAAGATCCCATCCTCCCGCACCATAGGTTTCGCTGAGTGTCCTGGTTCTACTCATTTGATTGGCAGCACTGATGAGTTCTTTTACAGCCCTTACATTTCCAAATTGGGCATTGACTTCTTCCTTGTATTGATTCATCAGGATGTCGATAGCCGGAATCTGATGCCAGGCATACATTGCCATGTTATCTCCACCATGATTTGGGCCAGGCCAGCCGTGCTCCCAGTAATGGCCTGTCCATTTAAGGTTATTTCTTTCGCAGTACTCATACCAGGGTTTGCTCCATCGCTCTATGAACAGTTCAAGAAGCAGTGCATAATAGTTATGGCGCACACGTTTCCAATCACCGTCTTCATACCATAACGACGGAAGACATGTTTTCAGGTCATATCCCCATCTTTCCAGGAATTTTGAAAACAGGTCAGGAGTCCATCTGATGCCTCCCGGGGAATTAATATTTGGCTCGTCTGTAAATATTCCGGGGACAGTTTTACCGAATTCATTCAGAGAATTCTTTTCATATCCCTCCATGGTAATCTCAATAAATTTTTCTGTAACTCCCTGGTACAACAGATCAACATAGGAGTATCCTCCGAACCATGGAGATTTCCGGTAAAAGGTCAGTTCAAACAGGTAAAAATCACCGGATTTACCGGATTCTTCCTGGTAATTACTTGTTATATCAATGTATATTTCTCCTTCCTTTTTCAGGATCAGGTAATAATCTTTTTCCAACTCAGGAGGAAACTTTTCCATTCTGGTTAATTTCAATCCCTGGCCCTGGTTCCAGGACTCAGGCATTTCTGCCGGTACATGACCTCCTGCAAATCCGCTTGGGTACGAGTTCTCGTCATATATCCATACATACATGTCCAGTCCTTTGGCTATGTCAACAGTATACCTGAATAATTCATGCCATTGATCAGACAAGTAAGGAGTGATGAGCCCCGGGCGGGGGTGGACAAAAACACCTCCGATACCTTTGTCTTTAAAATCCGTTAACTGTTCCTCGATCTGCTTTTCTGTCATATCATCATTCCATACCCAGAGAGGGGCACTCCTGTACATGGATGGTGGCGTTCGAAATTGGGACTTTAATTCTTTGAAAGTAACAACATGATCTTTTGTTGGGGAAGTAATCTTCTTACAAGCCATGGTTAATGAGATGGCCAGCAACAATAGGGTTAATTTTTTTAACATTTTGATATCTATATTTAGTTAATGAGTTTAATTGTTAATTCAGAATGATCTCATTAATATGTATTTTATAAATATAATTTTATTTTTTTAAAAAGAGAAATGGATTTGAAAACATTTGTAATTGCAGAATCTGACTTATATGTTTAATTTCAAATTTTGTTGCCGGATAGTTACGCCGAAAGCGAAGTTATACACCTGTTCGGATATCACAGTTTCGGCGCTTTTATTGATTGGCTGTTAGTTGTACAATAATTGAAACTACGAGGTATTCTTGGAATATTAAATAACCAAGGGAAGCTAACCGTCCGACCGCTTTCAGTCGGTCCGACGGATAGGTGGGTGGCCATAATCGGTTTTCGATAACGAACTCAGTCATTCAAATCACGTGAAACTTGAAACCTGAAACCTGAAACTTTAAACTTTCAAACAGCAGTGTTGTAAACTATTGTCAGGTTGTCTTTATTACATAAGGCTCTCTCATGACCCTCTTCATTAATTTCTCCATTTCTAATGTGGGATTGACAATTTCTTCTTCATCAGGGTCCCATTCCAATTTGCTAACTCCTGCACGGATCATTACATTACAGAGATGACTGATCGTATCGGAACGCAATGCAGTTTCAACCGGGCATATGCTTTCTTTCCCTTCCCGGACACATCGGATAAATCCCAGAAAAGGGTTCTCATTTTCATATAATAAGGTGTCATTATTACTAAACTCTATACTGAGAATATTGGGATCGCTGGCGTAAATACCTCCCCGGTCAATACTAACCCAGCCGTCCTCACAAAAGAAAGTGGTGCCATGATCATGGAATTTTCTGTATTTCTCAATTATCGGTAGTGCCATATCATCCGACATAAATCTCATTTCCACTTCATTAGCATATGTACAGTTGACATCCCAGGAGCAAATTGTATCGAATAGATTATCAGGCTTAAAGAAGGATGCGCTTCCTGAATATTTCACCGGACTTGTTTTATCAGCATTGTTTCCCCATTGAGCTATATCTAACGGATGGGCTCCCCAGCCGGCTATGAAGCCTATGGCATAATCATAGATGTAATAGGACCCTTTGCTGTTATGATCACCCTGGCATCTGTGAAAGGTATAGGGTTTTACCGGTGCAGGACCGAGCCACATATCATAATCAAAACCGTCGGGAACAGGTTCCGGATTGAATTTAGCAAAGGCATCCTTGCCTCCTGGGCTCCAGGCATCAATTTTTTCCAACTTACCAATTTTTTCATTGCGGACAAGTTGACAAGCCAGCCTGAATTTATGATCGGATCGCTGTTGTGTACCGTATTGAAATATAACACCGTTTTCGTGAACCGCCTTTCGGAGGATTTGTCCCTGCTCAATGCTCAAACCCATGGGTTTTTCAAGATAAATATGTTTTCCTGCCATGGCTGCCTCAATTGCAATTTTCACATGCCAGTGATCGGGAGTTGCAATTACAACAGCATCTATCTCACGGTCGGCAAGAAGTTCCTTGTAATCAGAATAAGCCCTGCAAGATTTGTAATTTTCTCTTTCATATTTCCTGGCATTAATCTCATCCACTTTTTTTGCCAGTTTGTCTCTCCTGTCACTAAATGGATCGCAAACAGCAAGTACATGCACCTCGTATGATTTGATAAATTCGTTCAGTAAAGCAAGTCCCCTGGGTCCAACTCCGACAAACCCAAAGTTTATCTGGTCATTGACGGATTTGCATGAGTTTAGTAAATAGGGGCTAATCAATGTGCCAGACAGGAATATACTCCCGTTTATGATAAAGCTTCTTCTTGATTGACTTTTCATAGGTTTAAAATTTATTACTTTTTTATGTGAAAATAACCAAAAGATTCACTTTACTCAAGCCTTGCTAAATAATTATTGTGATGTTTTTCTGATCTCTGGATTTACTGCCGGATATTTGCGCCGAAGGTAACGGTATATTCCTTTCCAACTATGACAGTTTCTCCCAAAGGGATGCCTCGGTAGGCGCGTTTGTAACTTGGCTGTAATTTTACAATAATCTAAGGCCGATGGCCTTGTGGATTAATTTCTTACTAACCCCGACTGGGTTTATTCGCTCCCACAGTCCTTTGCTCAAACCTGCTCATGAGACATTCCGTTCACTTTGTTCACGAAATGGTTGGAACCCTGTCGGGGTTTGAATAAACAATTATACTTTCGTTTCTTTTACAACAATGAAATGATGTAAATAAACTTCATTTAGCAATTGCTTTGTATCTATTCTTTGAACACCATCGGTGTTCGATTATTGATGAAAAAGTGATGCAGATAAGAAAACCGGTCCAAGTACTATCTTTCATTAATGATATACCGCTCCATGGACCGGACGATGACAGATACCCTTTATCGATTTTATCATTTTAGCAATAAAAAGAAACGACTCGGAGAGTCGTTCTACAATATTTTTTATCACAAATATTTTTTGTAAATTGTCAGGGTTAATAATAACTATCTTTTTTAATATTTATCAAATAAAAAAACAATATCATGAAAAAAAATTTTATTCCAACGTTACTTTTTGTTATCTTTTTTTGTTTTTCATCTTTTGTCGAACCCTCTGTCATTAATAAAACGGCAGGTGAACCGGACTGGAAAATTGGCTTTCAGGCATATACATTCCGGATGTTCTCTTTTGAAGAAGCCTTGCAAAAAGGCAAATCTATAAATTTGAAATATGTCGAGGCTTATTCCGGTCAGGTAATAAAAAAAGGTAGCGATGAGAGAACCCATTTTTCAATTACCGGTGAAAACCGGGAAAAAATGAAACAATTGCTCCGGGAAAATGATATTAAACTGGTCAATTATGGAGTGATTTCGGGTAAGAACGAAGAGGAGTGGAAAGCGATCTTTGCGTTTGCCAAAGACATGGGTATTGAGACGCTCACTTCAGAACCATTGCCTGAACATCTTGATCTGGTGGAAGGCTTATGTGAAGAGTATGGAATCAACGTAGCCATTCATAATCACCCCACACCTTCAAGGTACTGGGATCCGGATATTGTTCTCAAAGCCCTGGAAGGAAGAAGCAAGAGAATGGGTGTTTGTGCTGATACGGGACATTGGATACGGTCGGGATTAGACCCGGTGGAATGTATTAAGAAACTTGAAGGAAGGATCATTAGTCTCCATTTTAAGGATTTAAATGAAAAAGCTCGTGAAGCACATGATGTTCCGTGGGGAACAGGAGTGGCTGATGTGTCGGCTATTCTTTCAGAGTTAAAAAGACAAAATTTTAAGGGTTACTTCATGATCGAATACGAGCATAACTGGCTCAATTCACTTCCGGAAGTTGAAGAATGCGTTAAAAATTTTAAGCGGATCGCTGCTGAGCTTTAATTTTTTTGAGGGTGTATTAATTAGTCAGGGTTTGACCTGGAGTCAAGCCCTGACTATGCAAAGCTTACCAACACTAGCACAGCTAAAATTCTCCTCCTTAGACAAGGAGGCCTGTCCGGCATTTGACGGAAGTACCCGACCGGAGGGAGGGGGAGGTGGTTGGATTTCTTTATTAGCGGTTAACTTGCTCTATCGCTTTCAACATAGCTACTAAATTTCCAACAGGCATATTTGCCTGGATGTTATGGACGGTATTGAACACGAAACCACCATTTTCTCCAAATATCCGGCAGTTGTCCAATACTTGTTTCCGGACTTCTTCAGGACTTCCGAAAGCCAGAACTTTCTGAGTATCTATTCCACCTCCCCAAAATACCAGCTTGTCACCGTATGTTTCTTTCAGGTATTTTGGATCCATGCCGGTTGCATTGATCTGAACCGGGTTCAGAATATCAAAGCCGCATTCAATGAATGACTGGATTAAAGGGACAACAGCACCACAGGAATGTTTGAAGGTTTTCCACGTGGTGTTTTGATGGATCCAATCGTTGATTTTTTTATAATATGGGGCATACAAAGCGTTGAACGTAGTCACCGAACAGAATTGTGAAGTTTGAGTTCCGAAATCTGTTCCGCAGATAAAAACAGCATCAATCCGGTTGTCAACCACCTGGTAAACCTTTTCCAGATTTTTTAGTGCCAGGTTTGTTTGTGCATCGAAAATCCTGTGAATATAATCCTGTCGCGAAACAGTGGAAATATACCATTCTGAAACGTCCCTTATACCTTTTGGATTTTTCAAATTTAATCCCGGAACCAGGGCAATATCTCCAAGGGCTGTTCCCCCAAAATTGGCTATAATCCCTTTATCCAGTTTGGATAGTTTATCAACTTCCTTTTTAAAGTATTCAAGATCGGTGTCTGAAACGGGTGAAAATTCTTCCAGATTGTCTTCCGGATCCAGGGCGGCTTCGACAATGGGTTCCTGACATATAACAGCATCGAAGAAGAATCCGCCTTTGGGCATTTTTGCGCACGGAGCAGCTGTAGTATCTCCCTCAGGGTATATTAGAAGATCTCCCTGTTTGTCGATGGTCGTATTAAAATTACCAGGAACCAGAACAACCTGACCCCATCCGGTTTTGAATTCTTTCCAGTTTTCATTTGCAAAACCGAACATATTATTTATCGGGGAAAATCCAACAATATCAACACCCATGATATAAAGTAGTTCATTATCGATCTCACCAAGCATTTGGTAGGGTTCGATAACTTTTACCGGCTTGTTCTCCAGACCGAAATATTTCCGTAAATTTTCAACCGCCAGAACATGGATCCCCGTAACGGGTGTACCTCCGAAATCAACCGGTATCTTATCCGGTCTTTTATAAGCCAACGCTGTTTTAACTCTTTCCTTGCTGGTCATAGTTTAGTGTAAAATAATTTTTTTGAAAGTTAAGATTTTTTTACGATTTGCAGAGCGACTCTCAGGGTCGTTTTTTTCTATGGGTTTAATTTATTCAATAACAAACCATGTTGAACCAAATGCCGGAATTATTACCGGTTTGTGTCCGACAAGCGTAAGGGTGGCAGATATTAAAATCCAGAGTAATTGATAATTATTTCTTTTCATATAATAAAAACATATATCCTGTATGTTATGAATTAAATTCCTGTACTGCATCAAACAACCTTACAATATTTTCCGGAGGCACATCGGGCAGGATGTTATGCACGGTATTAAAAACATATCCTCCACCCTGGTTGAAAATTTGCAAACGGTCCAGTACATGACGACCTATATCTTCAGGTTTTCCATGGTTCAAAACAGAGGCTGTATCAATACCTCCTCCCCAGAACGTAATTTCTTTCCCGAATTCTCTTTTAAGTTTTTCCGGTTCCATATCACGGCAGTTGGTCTGGACAGGGTTAAGTATTTCAAAGCCGGCTTCAATAAGGTCGGGAATAAGTTTATAAATGGAACCACAGGAATGAAGATATGTGTGCATGCAGCTGTTCTTTTTTGCAAAATCACACAATTGTTTGTGGCGGGGTTTAAAGAGCTTTTGATAGGTTTCCGGGCTCATAAACGGACCATTATTCATACCAAGATCATCCCCAAATTTCACCATATCAACAATGTCTCCAACTGCATGACAAATCTTTTCAAGGGTCGAGAGATGATGTTCCATAAGGGCATCGAGAAGCGCTTCAACTTTCACAGGTTCCATCACCATATCCATCAGGAAATAATCCATTCTCCTGAGGAAAGTTCCCCATTCGAAGAGGTTACAGCCAACGCCAATGATCAGGGCTTTGTCGGTTTCGTTTCGGAGTTTAAGACAATTTGTCCTGAGATCATTCCAAAAGGTGTTTTCACCTGCATGGTCCCATGGACTGACGGGAAAGGCTGACCACATTACTTTATCCATTGCTTGCGGCAGGTCTTTGAACGTATCCGGATAACCATCGATATATGGAAAGGTTGTTTGATCAAAAAAGGTGGAGCCTGGCGGCATTTTTGCAATAATTTTTCCATGTTTGTTTGGAACCCGCCATACTCCTTTTTCATCCTGATATGGACGAAACCATTTTGGGTATTGAGCCTTAGACCCGTCTTGCAACATGATGTCGTACCAGTCTTCCTTATTTGTGGTGAATGTTCGTCCGATATCCAATACATCATTTTCGAAATGGTTGAGAATATCCCATTCAGGTTCAGCAAGTTGTTGTACCACATCATATACTTTTGTGGGTTCTTTACCTAT
>JABUBO010000497.1_pt1 | contig 12724 bp, 8 predicted proteins | sample 7240361 | NCBI WGS metagenome assembly JABUBO01 (sample SAMN07256346, study PRJNA390944) | subsurface metagenome | isolation source: Methane hydrate marine sediment | place: Pacific Ocean: Eastern North Pacific, ODP site
ATTGAAGAGACAGTCTTCAAATTCAGCTTTTCCGTGCTCAATATTGATGATACTGTTGACTGTTCGAACAAACCTATCCTCTGGTTTTAAAAGAATAATTCTTGATATCTCGGTCATTTCTTGTGAATCCAAATATGTCTGTAGTTTCTTTGTGACGTATTCAAGGTTATTAAAGTAGTCACCAGTAAGCCAATCGGCGCTTAGAACGAGATCCCATTTGTCCTGTGCGTCTTCTCTCAGAAACAAACCAAAAAGCACGAGGCCAGGTTTTTCATCAGAGATCGTTTTTTCAATGATACGGAATTTATCAGTAAAGCTGCTCATCTTACACCTTCATACCTAGAGTTCTTAAAATCGCTCTTGAAGACGAGAGCATGCCTTGTGCATCAGCTCTCTTGGCATTATGTGTTGATTTGTATCTGACCTCAGGGTCCCACTGTGCGACTACGGACCAGTCCGCCAAATATGAACTCTTGATGATCGCTTCCCTCCCTGATAATTGTAAAAGCACATCTAAATTGTGGGTACGAAAACTGGTAAAATTCGAAAATTCTTTGTTGTTTTCGGGGAAACCGGACCACCCCAATGTTTTACAGATTCGGAGTTTGAGTGCTATTTCGACCGCATACCCGCACAAATAAACGGTTCTATCGTAGCGTCTGTTTCTAAAAAGTATCTCAGAATCTTTCAAATATGCTTTGACAGTCTTCCTAAGGTCTATTAGTGAAATCATAGTCCGCTGTCTATTATAATAAACTGTGTCTCATTATATAACAAGATACGGTACAAATATAACATTTCGCTAAAATGTTACTTTCGACATATACAGCAGTCAAGTCAATGCCACGTTGCAGCGAGTATGTTCATTGCACCACAGTGGCAGACGGGGTTGCAAAGGTATATTCTTCACGTTTGCCACCAAGCTATCAAAAACATTATAATATAATATTGAGAACCTGCTTCCTTGTCCCGAGATGACTATTATCTTGGGGGAGGTTATCAATGTTCAAGAAGTTGGTCAGCGTGATAAGCTTATTCCTCATGATGGTAAGCCTGGTGGGCTGCCGTCAGGTTTCATCCCCGGCTCCTTCTCAGGTTTCACCCCCGGTTCCTTCTTCTGCGGCTAGTCTTTGGAATCTGGATTATGGCACCGTCAGTTATGACCGTAATGGTAACCAGCTTTGGGTAGCCCGCTACAATGGTCCGGGAAATGCGTTTGATGATGCTAACGCCATAGCGGTGGACAGTGCCGGCAATACTTACGTGACCGGCGGAAGCATGGGTAGTGGCAACGGCACGAGGTATGATTATGCCACGGTTAAATACGATAAGAACGGTAACCAGCTTTGGGCAGCTCGATACCATGGACCGGGATATGGCAATGATACCGCTAATGCCGTGGCGGTAGATGCTGGCGGGGACGTCTATGTAACGGGGCAAAGTACAGGTAGCGAGAACAACCTGGTGGACTATGCCACCGTCAAGTATGACACTAACGGCCGTCAACTCTGGGTAGCCCGCTACAATGGTCCGGGAAATAAAATCGATCACGCCCAAGCGCTGGCCGTAGATAGTCGTGGCGACGTCTACGTCACTGGAGGAAGTAGGGGCACTGATAGTAATGATTATGCGACCATCAAGTATGACACCAACGGTAACCAGTTATGGGTAGCGCGCTACAGCGCGAATGGCACAGCCTTGGCTATGGCGTTAGATAATGTTGGAAATGTATATGTTACAGGGTACGGTGGCACTAACAGTCATGACTACATTACTATCAAATATGATAGCAATGGCAATCAGTTCTGGTTGGCTTCATACAATGGCCCAGGGAATGGTGACGATGTAGCCTATAGCCTGGCAGTGGATGCAATCGGCAATGTTTATGTTACCGGTCGAAGCATGGCTAGTAGCACCAGCAACTATGACTATGCGACGGTGAAGTATGATGGCGATGGCCGCCAACTCTGGGTAGCCCGATACGATGGCCCGGCAGCTAGCGGTGACCAGCCTAGCAGAGTAGCAGTTGATGAAGCTGGAAATGTCTACGTCACTGGAAGAAGTAGGGGCACTTTTGATAGTCATGATTGTGCGACCATCAAGTATGACACCAACGGTAACCAGTTATGGGTAGCCCGCTATGCCGATAACAGTGCGTCGGATTTAGCAGTAGATGCGCCCGGGAATGTTTACGTCACTGGAGAGAGCGGAGTAAGCGACACCGATCGGGAGTATGCTACTGTCAAGTATGACACCAATGGTAATCAGCTGTGGGCGTCCCGATACCATGGACCGGGATACGGCCTTGCTGAAGCTCCTCGTGCAATAGTGGTAGACAGAGACGGGAATACCTATGTCACCGGGGCGAGTGCCGGTAGCAGCGGAATCTCCGAAATGACTCAATGTCCGTGGACCGATGTGAGCGTCTACAGCGATCCAAGTGAGACAATAAAGACTAAAACCGGCGATGAATTCGCTTTTGGGTTCGATACAGCTGAAAGGGTTGGCCTATCATGGGATGAAACACACGATGAGACAATGGTTTCTCTTCTAGACAAAGAATATATTATGCCTCAGCCGTATTCCGTCTCGGGAAAAACATGGTTCTTGTTCAAGGCACTCAAAACAGGTAGCACCCAAGTCACTTTCACGTACAGCCATGGCGGGACAGGCCCCGTCACTGACCGCAAGGTCTTTAGTATAGATATTCAGTAGGTTACCTCGGAATAGTCGGCGACGTCCGACCCAAGAGGATTCGAACTACAAGAGATACGGCTCGCGTTGAAGTGGACAGGCAAGCTATGGTCGGTCCTAGGTTGGATTTAAGATGAACCGGAATAGTGGACAATCCGTGGATACGATTGAGGCGACCCGAATACTCGAATTACGTTCAGGCAAAGCCACATCTGCTCGGTCTTCCCGTCCGCGAAGTATAGCCTCTTCTCTGGCAACACATTTCGCCAGAAAGTCAATGGAGGCCGGCTTAACAAAATGAGTGATTGTTCAATGGTAATAGTATTGTATGTGTATTGCTAGAGGCTTTCTACCACAATGTAATCGTCGAATGTTCCTCAGTGGCAACCAGACCGACATGCCTCACGTCCATTTCGTCACCTCCTCACACATCCATTCCGGCTACGCAGCCAAGGAAGGCCGTCTTAATATCTGTCTCAAGGCTCATTTGACGTATACATTGATAAAGGCTAATATCGTAGCTAAGGGGGTTGTTAAATACGCACCTGGGCGGCTATCGGATAATCACCAATGAGTGAAGTCAAAGCAAGAAGCAGAAAGAATCTTGAATATGCAAAGCGGTGGCTGGATAGAGCCATGAAGGATTTCGAAGCGTTCAAGGGATTAGTGCCTTTCGATAGAAAGACCCGTAGGAGCGTTAGATGTCCTGATCCGGCTTTAGCAGTGTACTTATTGCAACAGTCTGTGGAAAAGGCTGTGAAAGCTGCCGCTATCGCGTCCGGACAGTACAAAACGAACGACTTTACAACTTACTATAAGCACAACAGCTTAGCTCTGATATTAAATTTGAATCAGAAAATAATCACTAAGATTGAGCAATTAGGACTAAAGCCAGTGGCTGAACTCATGGGTGTCGATTTGCTCAACGGCACACTTAAACTGATTAATATTGAAAATCAAGTTATGGGAAAGCCAAACTCGATTGTAAAATCGGGAAAGAGGGTGGATTTCAGAGAAGAATCAATTCGTGTTTCCCCTGAAGTAATGGATAAAATACTTGACCTCTTAGATGTAATCCGTAGTTCATTCTTGAATGCAATAAGGTCTACTTTCCGACATCTGCCCGAAATGGGAATGCGCAAAGGGCACGGCACAGTTGATGACCCGGAAACATTTGTTAGACAGCTATCGGGTGAATTAACTCGAGACCTTAAAGTACGTCCACCTTCAGAAGCGCAACTACAAGCTTTAATAGAATTTGTCAGACTTCTGAGTAGCTTCAACATGCGAGAGACAGTTGAACTTAAAAGAAGTGAAACGACTGCTAACTGCTTGGGTGTCTGGGCGCTCTCAACGGCTCTTCTGTTTCTGACCTATTTTACCTTTGCTCATGAAAGTACTTCCAGATACCCGCAAAGGGTTAAAAAGAGCAACACAGCAAAAACTGCTAAGATTGGTTGCGACGACTACAATGATAGTCTCAGTATAGTGAATCGCCTTGGACGCGTTGGATATGCTACGGTTTTGACCCTGAATGATATGAAACAAGAGCTAGAAGCAATCGCTTTCTTCTTTGCCGCAAAGCCAGTTACCTTCCCGCATACGTCTGAGGTAGGCAATCATTAGATTTCACAAGTGATAGGCACCAAGACTACTATATGTGCCGGGTAGATGTATGCCCGGATTGCTAGAAGGGCCTTAGGCGTTCGCGAGTCAGTAGATGAATGAATGTCTCTTTGGCACGCGGCCATTCTCTCCCACGTACTACTTCAAACATCTGCTCCAATTCTGGACGAAGAACCAGGTTGATATTCTCTTCCTTACACTCCTCAAGGTCACGAACAAAAAGGTCTCCTTCATTCAGCGGAATGACGACAGCAGCGCAAACGTTGTAGCCTTGAAGTCTCTCTCTTAGCCGTTCCACTTGAACATTCAGCTTCCTAGCCTTTTCACCCACGTTGGGCCCGGTTGTGTATGAAAGAAGTATGGCTAATTGGTCAGGTTCGGTTATTTGGATAGCCTCGTCAACTCCTTCAGTCTCGCTTCCCACTGAAAGCTTGGTAAATCCAGCACTGAACAGTAGGCAAGACATGCCTCGGCAAAACATCGCCTCGTCAACACGTTTTGAACCTAACCCCAGCCAATCTTCCTTTATAACTTCTTCTGGGTTTATCCTCTTCCCCATGAATGACCGGGTATTGGCCACCAAGGACGTTACTAAATCCCAGCGTGGGTTTGTCTTGCCTGGAATCGGCGGAAGAGAAAACAGCTTGGTCATAAGGGGCTCAAGACCTCGATGATAATGTAAATGGAATAGATTGACCTCCCCGGACCGCACTTCCTCTGTAACGGGCAAGACATATTGTAAGATATTGAAACCTTCTGATGCAGTAGCCAAAAAATCGGACAACTTGACTTGAGCTCCGGCAACCCTGTTTCCTCGATCATCCTGAAGTCGGTATGATATATGCATATCGGAAACCTGCATTGTGCCGTGAGTCGAAACTTTGAACTGAATCTCTTTCCCCACAGAAGTAGCTTCTATTGTAGCTAATATTGGCGCAAAGACTTCCATTCGAGTTGAACGACCTTGACCTACTCGAAACCGCACGCGATGCTCTGACATCTCGGGAAAGCTTCGAAATCCTAGAGCGGTAGCTAATGCCTCAAGATTACGCGGCTTAGTCAATTCGCTGATTTCAGGCCCAGTTGCGTATAGAAGAAGATAACGGTAGTCTGAGAGCTCTGGCCAACTTAAGGTAAGGTCGTCCCAAGGTTTTGCCAATTCCATAAACTGGCGCTGTGAGAATGAGGAGGTCGTGAAAGTTCGCTCTCGAATTTGAATAGAACCTTTTGCCCACCCGTCTAGAAGCGAATTCAATTCACTAATTGGAAGTGCACCTCGTACGAAAAGGATATCTCGAACTACCGGCTGAATATCTTCTAGGGAAGCAGGAGGTTCTGGCGACAGACATGCGACCAGACTTAGAACTTGCCCTTCAGCTAGGTCAAGAATCGCTCTGACTTCTATCGATTGCCATGTCAAAAGAAATGGCGCCATCGCGCTTGTAAATGCTGTGCTTGGATCCACCGCACTACCCTGCAAGTAAGCACCCCCTTGCCTAATAGTATGCTTTAAATCCATTATAGATTAGCTGCGGTTACAGCACAATCATCGTTTAGTGTTCCTACCCGCGGTGGTGAGATAGAATCCGTAGCCAAGTGCTAGTTACGTTACCTTATGGTGTAAAGACCGCTTTTTCCCGTCACTTCTTTCACCCAGAGGATTACCCATATAATAGCTCTTTCTTTAAATTTAACTTTCTGACTTCCTGTCCAATGGATGGAAATTGCACAATAGTCAGGAATGTGCAATGGTAACGGCTTTACCATGGTAATGGGAGGTATGGACTTCTCCGCCTCTTCACCCTAGTTTATGACATATAGTCGGTTAGCTGTTATGAATTTAGGCGAAGTTCAGAGGTCTGGCTCCTCTTACGCCTGCATCGAACTATTCCCCTCCGGCCACGATATCTATTTGCCGGATTTCCTCTTCACTTATCGCATACATCTCAAGTTCACTTTCAGAATCATATTTAGGAACCTTATCAAAGTATAAAAGGTCAATCTATAGATACTAAACCCTGCTTTATTGCTATAACCACTGCGTCGGTGCGAGCATTGGCATTCAGTTTGCGTAAGATAGAAGTAACGTGATTCTTAATAGTTTGCTCGCTAATGCCAAGTTCAACCGCAATCTGTTTGTTAAGGTAGCCCTGAGCTATATAATTGAGGATATCCGTCTCCCTTGGGGTTAGCGGGGAGATAAAGGTTTCAGCTTCGTATCGCTGGGACAGCTCGTGAAACTGCTGTAACACTTGCTCAGCGACTTTTGGTCGGGTAACAAGGCCTTCATTAATCGGGTGCTCGCCATGAGCTACACGCCTAATGGTATCGATTAGTTGGTCTGCAGTAAGGTCTTTATCCATACAAGCTGAAGCTTGGGCTTTGAGTGCGTTAATAAGTTGAGCATCATCTAGGTTATAGGTAAGCATAATTATACCAATACTAGGCAAGCGCTTTTTTATGTAGGAAGCCAGCTCTAGTCCATTTTCAGAAGGAGCATCAATATCCAAGATAACTACATCAGGAGGTGACTCATCGATGGCAAATGGAACACCATCATTGAACTCAGCGGCGCTCGAAACCTTCATATCTTCCACAGTGGACAGCGCAACTTCTACTCCTAGCCGAAACAAGGGCTGCTGGCTAAGTATCAGGATCTGTATTTTATTCGTGTTCATAGCCTATTCTGGACCCCGGTCTGATGTATTCTGATAAAACAAAACAACCTACATTATAACAGTAAGGTAGTTCTAGTTAGTGTTATATGGCTAAATAGTCCTGTTTGCTGATAGTAAAGTGGTACTATACTAGACAAGCTAACCTGTTAAGCTACCAAGCAATATGATTGTTCGATGGTGCTTAAATGTGCGAATAATTAATAGTAAAGTTGATAATTTTGCCAAACTTCTGCTTTCTGACATCGCATAGCCTGCTCAACACCCAGTAACAGCTCCTTTCCTTGCCAAAAACCATCCTGATAACCTTTTTTAATTATAAATGCCCGGTGCTAAAATAGTGTTAGAAATCGCAAGGCATGTTTTACAAGGGACGTGGTTTGCTATTATTTGTTCGTGAGATGGTATAAAGTCGTTAGGCATGTACTTGAAAGGAGCAATACTATGAGAAAAATCGCAACTGTAGTAGTCTTAGGCACACTTCTGGGAATAGCCACTGGATTTGCTGTCAGAGGTCAAATCAATGTTGTCAGGCTTGAATCCTTAGTCTCTCGACAGGAAGAAACGATAGCCGAGCAGGCCTCCTTAATTGTAGAACAAGAGGCAACAATAACAGAGCAGATAGAAGTGATAGCCAATCAACAAGATAGGATTGAGGAACAAACTCTTTTCATTGAGGACTTAGAGGTAGCAAATAGAGGTTTAAGGGAGACAATAGCCGATCAGGAACGTGAGATATCAGATTTGTCTTTGGAAAAAGAGTATTTAGAAATGGAGCTACGTCGGACAACGTTCGAGTTAGGGGAGGATATGTTGGTTATGCCACGAAAGTCACCTGGATTTGATTGTGACGACAGTGCTCTTTATATGTATCTTCACTTTAGTAACATGGGCTACGAAGTTCGCATAATTGCCGGTAATCTAGATTTGGTCAATGAAAGCTGGGAGGAATGTAACCACGTCTGGGTTTGGGTAAGGTCAGGTGGTTCTGACTATCCTTATGATTGGGGGAGATACTGCCCCGATAAGCAGTATGGATGGGGTTACCCGATTACTTATGATGAGTTATTACAAGAAGCATTGAAAGATTAAACCTCAGCGGGATGAAGTTCACCACCACTCATTCTCAACTTACGCTAAACGACCTTAACCTATCCCTAACAAATCATCAAATTATTGCTCTTTGAGGTAACAAAACGCTATTATGTGCAGTCCGAAAATAGTTCATACCGTGTGTTGTTTCTTAAGACCCGGGGGACTCTTACTGATATCTGGTTTGCCTTTAAATGGTTGATACCTTGTGTGAGGAGGTATACAATATAGGCACTCTCACAATCCAATGTAACCCGCCAAACAAAAGGAGGCGACATGTCTAAAGAACTGACTCTCCAGGAACTAAAGTCCTACCTCTGGGAATCGGCTAATATCCTCAGAGGCAGCATTGATGCCGCTGACTTCAAGAACTACATCCTGGGCATGCTTTTCTTTAAGCGGTTGAGTGATGTCTACGATGAGGAGTATGAGGAACTCCTAAAAACGGTAGGGCCGAAACTGGCCAGCAGCCCTGATATGTACACCCGCTTTTACCGGCCTGAAGACTGTGCCTGGAATGACATTCTGAGTGCTTCAGTTAATATCGGGGAGAAGATTAACGATGTTTTTTCCAGAGTCACCTTAGCCAACGCACACAGGCTGAACGGTATGCTAGACGGCATACTTGACCGCATAGACTTTGCCGACAAGACTAGGCTTTCTGACGCTGCTATATCAAATTTGGTGCAGCATTTCAACAGGCACAAACTGGGCAATAATAACGTCTCCGGCGATATGCTGGGGCAGGCATATGAGTACTTGATAGAGCAGTTTGCCGATGATGCCGGGAAAAAGGGCGGGGAGTTCTACACCCCGGTGATGGTTGTCAGATTATTGATAATGATGCTCAAGCCCCACGAACTGGAAAGCATCTATGATCCCTGCTGTGGCTCCGGCGGTATGCTGATTCAGGCTGCACAGTATCTCGTTAGTCATGGGGGCAATCCCAGCAAACTATTCATGTACGGCCAGGAGAAGAATTACAACACATACTTGATAGCTAAGATGAACATGGTTCTCCACGGTTATGCCGATGCTCATATTGAACACGACGATACCTTTACTGACCCTAAACACCTGGAGAATGGCAAGCTAAAGCAGTTTGATATTGTACTAGCCAATCCTATGTGGAACCAGAACAATTGGCATCATGAGAAATGGAAGAACGGAGACCCCTATAACCGGTTTGTGTTTGGATTGCCTCCCAAAGGAGCAGGCGACTGGGCATGGCTGCAACTAATGTATGCCAGCCTGAAACCTAAAGGACGGATGGGTATTGTGATGGACAACGGCGTGCTCTTCCGGGGGAATTCCGAAGAGAAGATAAGGAAGGAATTCCTTATGAGGGACCTGATTGAAGCTGTGATTGGCTTACCTGCTAACCTGTTCTATGGGCCCAGTGCCCCAGGGTGCCTGCTATTGTTCAATGACAACAAGCCCGAAGAGCGGAAGGGTAAGGTACTATTCATTGATGCCAGCAAGGATTACCTGGAGGGTAAAGCGCAGAACTTCCTACGGGAGGAGGATATTGGAAAGACCGCCCAGACATTTGATACCTTTGAGACAGTAGAGCGCTACTGTACAGTAGCAGAACTCGATGAAATCAAAGAGAACGATTATAACCTTAACATCAGCCGGTATGTGGATACGACGGAGCCAGAAGAGGCTGTAAACATCCCTCAAGTAGTGAAGAACCTTGAGACTCTGCGGGTCGAAAGAACAAACGTACAGAACCAGTTGGGTGGTTTCCTTAAAGAGTTGGGATATTGATGGAAACAAAGTTCAAAGAGACAGAGATTGGGCGGATACCAGACGACTGGGATGTTGTGAAGTTGGGTAAACTGAGTGAAGTCGTGACTGGAAGCACTCCAAGTACCAAAGAGGAAGAGTATTGGGGAGAAGATATTCCCTTCATCACACCTACTGATATTGGGGATTCTAGGACTGTAGCTCACACGGAACGATATTTATCACATAAAGGGGCAACTGTCTCCAGACCAATTCCGCCTTATTCAGTTTGTGTCACCTGCATAGCGTCAATCGGCAAAACATGCATTACGAAGACAGCATCGGCAACCAATCAGCAAATCAATTCAATAATACCAAACGAAAAACTCAGCAGCGAATACCTCTACTATACGATAGTGCACAACTGTGAACGACTAAAGTCTTTAGCGGGTTTTACTACTGTCCCTATCGTGAAAAAGTCGTCTTTTGAGAAATTCTTTGTTGCCATTCCCCCTCTTGCAGAACAACGCAAAATCGCTGAAATCCTCTCCACTATTGATGACACCATCGAAAAGACGGATGCCGTCATAGAGGAGACCCAGCAACTAAAAAAGGGCTTGATGCAGAAGCTCTTTACTGAAGGGATTGGACACACCAAGTTCAAGCAGACCAAGATTGGACGAATACCGGAGGAGTGGGGCGTGGTGAATTTATCCGATGTTTTTCAGGTAATTGATGGTGACAGAGGTGTCAATTATCCAAAATCAAATGAAATGCTTGATGACGGATATTGTGTATTTCTCAACGCCAAAAATGTAACTAAATCAGGATTCAAATTTGATGAAGTACAATTTATTACTCAAAATAAGGATGAGATTCTGGGTAAAGGAAAGTTAACCAGGGGTGATTTAGTATTAACAACAAGGGGTACTTTGGGGAACTTTGCTTATTTTAATGATGAAGTCAATTTTGAAAACCTCCGAATTAATTCAGGTATGGTTGTGTTGAGACCATTAAACAAAATTTTAACAAATTATTATTATAGGTATTTCAATTCCTATTTAATGCAGTATCAAATTGAAAGGCTTTCATTTGGTACTGCGCAATCACAACTAACCGTTGGTGGAATTCAAAAGTTCAGACTTTTAGTACCACCGAATGACGAACAATGCAAAATCGCTGAAATACTCTCCGAAGTCGATGCCAAAATCGAAACAGAGCAGGCTTTCAAGGCCGAATTGGAGCAACTCAAGAAGGGCCTGATGCAGGTGCTGCTAACAGGAAAAGTCAGAGTGAAGGTCTGATGTATTCAGAACTGAAACAGGTCGAAATCCCATTAGTCAAGACCCTTCACCAGAAACTGGGCTGGGAGTATATCCCCTCGGCTGAACTGGAGGAGCTCCGTGATTCCTACAATAATCCCTTCATTGTCTCATATCTCAAGGAAGCCATCGTCAAGCTGAACAGCCGCAAGGGTATCACCGAAGAACACGCTGATGCCATTATCCACAGGCTCCAGCGCATTGAGAGCAACGAAGAATTCAGCAAGTGGCTCAAAGGCGAGCAGTCTTTCAAACCGAGCCAGTCGGAAAACGCTGTGACTATCCGCCTCATTGATACGGACAACCTTCATAACAATCGCTTCACCGTCACCAACCAGTTCAAGCAGACCATTACCCAGGGTGTCATCGAGAATGAAAAGCACATCAAGCCGGATATAATGCTGTTCATCAATGGGCTTCCCACCACGGTCATCGAATGCAAGGTGCTTTCTACGGAGGATTCCACTTACCACGAGGGCATCAAGCAGTTGGAACGCTATCAGAAGCACAGTCCCAAGCTGTTTACCTCGAACTGCTTCAATGTTGCCACTGATGGCCACATCCTCAAGTATGGAGCAACAGGTTCGGCCTCAGGGTATTTCTTCGAGTGGAAGGATGATAAGGGCTTGCCAGCTGATTTTGATGAATCCCGGAGCGAGTTTATGGAACTGGAGACAGGTCAGGAATACAACCCCTACATCGATAGAGCAGTGTACGGGCTTTTCAATCATCAGGACTACATTGACCTGATTCATAATTTCAGCGTCTTTGAGACCGCTGAAAACGTGACCGTCAAGAAGATTGCCCGTTACCAGCAATTCCGAGCTACCAACAAGATTGTGAACCGGGTCTTAAACGATGAAATGAGGACGGGTCTTGTCTGGCACACACAGGGCAGCGGGAAATCCCTTACCATGCTCTTCACTGCTTGGAAACTGCGTAAACACCCGGCATTGAATAATCCCACGGTGCTCATCGTAGTCGACCGCAAGGACTTGGATAACCAGATAACCGGCACCTTTATATCGTCAAAACTGCCTAACACTGTCAGAGCCAATTCCATCAGAGATTTACGGGATAAGCTAAAGCATGACCGCCGGGAAGTCATCATCAGCACCGTTTTCAAATTCAGTGAGCTGAAGGATATCCTGGTGGAAAGGGAAAACATCATCGTGCTGGTTGATGAAGCCCATCGCAGTCAGGAAGGGCTCAACGCTATTGAAATGCGGGGAGTACTGAAGAATGCGTGCTTCATTGGCTTCACCGGCACTCCTATTGATAGGAGTGACCACAATACCCACCGCAATTTTGGGATGCGACCCGATGGGCAGATTGAGCGGTATCTTGACCTCTACAACATCCGTCAGTCGATAGAGGACGGAGCCACGGTTCCGGTTCATTACCAACTGCGTAACACGAAATGGCATCCGCCCGATGCAGACATGGATAAAATCATCGAGGATGAGTATTCATATCTGGATGATGAAACCCTCGACGAACTGAAGACGAAGGCAGCTACCTACGGCACCTTCATGATGAAGCCGGAGCGGCTGCGTTCCATAGCTGAAGATATTGCCACCCATTTCA
>JABUBO010000498.1_pt1 | contig 12712 bp, 29 predicted proteins | sample 7240361 | NCBI WGS metagenome assembly JABUBO01 (sample SAMN07256346, study PRJNA390944) | subsurface metagenome | isolation source: Methane hydrate marine sediment | place: Pacific Ocean: Eastern North Pacific, ODP site
AGCTTCATAGGTGAATTGAGAGTTATTAAGAGAATGCCAATCAGCAAGACACGGCAGATAAGGTATCACAACAAGCTGAAATTCAGAAGCAAATCAATGAGACTGAAGTCATCGTGGCCTCTCTGGAGAGACAAGAGCAGGATTACGCATCTACGCCAGCTTACATCGTTATGGCCGAGAAGAAAGCAGGCATAGAGATGGACGTTGCACAGCTCAAAGCTAGTGATCAGGGGGCTGTCGAAGCCCTGAGGTTAGCTATCTCTGCGATTGATCAGAGGATTGCGGATTGTGAAGCGACACTGGCTCGAATCCAGCAACGAGAGAATGGCTTAAGGCGTATTGAGGAGCTGAAGACTGAAGAGAAAATGCTTCTTGCGGAATTTGAGAAGCTAGAGCATGAGCTTTACTTGGCCGAACAGTTTATCAGAACGAAAGTGACACTCCTAGAGGACAGAATCAACAGTAAGTTCACGATGGCTAGGTTTAAGATGTTCAATCAGCTTGTCAGTGGTGGGATTGAGGAGTGCTGCGAAACGACTTACCTGGGCATTCCATACAGCTCTGCGCTTAATAATTCTGCCCGAATCAATATTGGGCTGGACATCATCAATACCCTGAGTGAGCACTTTCAGTTTGTTGCCCCTATCTGGATTGACAACCGCGAGGCTATCACGAAGATGACTCCAATGAAGGGGCAAGTCATTTCCTTGATAGTCACCGAGCCAGATAAGAGGTTGAGGGTGAAGAGAGGAAGAGAGGCGGCAGCAGCATAGGAAATAAAAGGAGGAATTAAAGATGGAAAACAAGACGGATACAGCGATAGCAAAACCCTATGCCTTAGTAACACAAGTAGCTGCACAGCTACGGAAGTATGAGGAGAGGAAAGAGCTTATACTCCCGCCTAATTACAGCATCGAGAATGCACTGAAAAGCGCCTGGTTAATTCTCCAGGAGACCACCGACAAGGACAAAATGCCAGTCCTTCACGCGTGTTCGCAAGCCAGCATAGCCAACGCCCTTCTTGATATGGCAGTTCAAGGGCTGAACCCCGGCAAGAAACAGTGCTATTTCATCGCTTATGGGAAGAAGCTCCTATGCCAGAGAAGCTACTTTGGCACAATGGCGGTGGCTGAGAGAGTGGCGGGAGCAGTAGATATTTGGGCAGAGGACGTCTACCAAAATGATGAATTTGAATATACGATTACCCACAACCGAAAGACCATCGCTAAGCATACTCAGAGGCTAGGGAACATCAAGCCTGGCAATATCACCGCCGCCTACTGCGTAATAGAGTTCGGCAGTGCCAAGCCTAGCTATACCGAGATAATGACAATAGAGCAAATCCACACAGCATGGGCTAAGTCCAAGACGAATCCCGAAGCACCTACCTCAACGCATTCACTTTACCCCGAAGAGATGTGCAAGCGGACAGTGATAAACCGAGCTTGCAAGAAGCTAATCAATTCCTCTAGTGATGATAACCTATTCTTGCAGAGCTTCCAGAGAGCCGATGATGAGACAGCCGAAGCTGAGATAACAACGCAAATCGAAGAGAATGCCAACCAGGAATTCCTTGACCTGGGGGCAGGTCCTGACGAGATTGTAGAGGAACAGCCAGGAGAACCACAGTCTCCCAAACCAGCACCGTCCACACCAAAGCCGAAGCGAGACCCAGCAAGCATCAAGACCATAGCGGATATGGAAAAGGCTTGCAAAGATGACTTCGGACTGTCAGAAGCTCAGGTAATGAAGGAGCTTAATGTCAAATCAAGCTCAGAGATTGTAAAATCTCCCTGGGATTGCTATCTGCAAATAGCGGCAGTCATGCCACGGCCGCAGACCGGGGGTGAGCCAGGGTTCTGAGAGGCGATGGTTATAATAAAGGTGCTGGCTTCCAGTAGTAGCGGTAATGCTTACCTTGTAAGCGATGGAAATACACCATTGCTATTGGAGGTTGGCATTCCATTTGCTGCCATTCGGCAAAAACTGGACTTCGGAGTGTCCCGATTAGCAGGCTGCCTTATTTCACATGAACACCAGGATCATGCAAAGGCAACTAGGGATATGATGCGGTCAGGGATAGATTGCTATATGAGCAAAGGCACGGCTGAGGCTCTAGGTCTAGAGGGACACAGACTACACGTGGTCGAGGCGTTACAGCAATTCCGCCTCGGCACGTGGGCAATAAAACCTTTTGAGACGGTCCACAACGCCGCCGAGCCTCTCGGGTTCTTGTTGGCCAACCGATCAGGGGAGAAGCTTCTCTTCGCCACTGATACGGCTTATATTAAGCACAGATTCAACGGATTAACTCATATCATTCTAGAGGCTAACTTTAGTATGGATTTGCTCAAAGGCAACACAGAATCCCCGGAGCTTAGACAGTTAATAATTCAGAACCATATGTCGCTCGAAACGCTGATTGATATGCTCAAAGCCAACAATCTCTCTAAAGTCGAGGAGATCCACCTGATTCACCTATCCGACAGGAACGCAGACGCAGAAGCGTTTAGAAGAAGGATACAGCAGGTCACCGGGAAGGTGGTTTACGTATCTGATAAGAAAGGAGAGAAATACACATGATAACTTACACGGGTTTCCGGAGAAAATACTTCATCCCTCCACAGGTAGTCTTAAGGAATGGAAAGCCCCTGTCGCCTAAGGCCAGCTTCAAACTGTATCTTCACTCACCCGATGGCTTCAACTGGGGATATGGTGGGAGCGGACCGGCACAACTAGCGTTAGCGCTCCTTTTCAACGTCACCGGGGATAGGCACTTAACCCTGATTAACTACCAGTCTTTCAAGTGGGCCTACGTAGCCGGCTGGGGCGACTCCTGGCAAATCACTGATCAGGAGATCCTGAACTGGCTTGGTCTCACCCCAGCTTCGCAGGCGGAGCAATAATGAGAACTCCCTATTCAACCCTAAAATCGCCGGCTTGCCTTGACCCCACGGTCCTTTCACACATCAACGCCTGCGCTGATGACCACGTCCTCGCCACCATGGAAGGCCAGGTCGACTGCGACTTCTGTCCAGTCAAGGCACAATGTCTCGCCTACTGCGACAACTTCATAGCGGGCGGTCACGACACCCTATCCCACGCCCGCCGCATTGACTCCTTCCGTTACCAGAAGCTCATCGCAACTTTGATTCTGACACTAACGCTGTTTGAGAAAGGTCTTACGCCATACGAAGGAGAGAAATGCCGCTGCTGAATCCTATTCTAACTGAGAAAGACCTCGACCGCCTGTGGAGCAAGGTGGTGAAAGGCCCAAGCGAGGACGATTGCTGGGGCTGGACAGATGTCCTCTCAAAGGATGGCTATGCCTATTTCGGCGTGGGCGGTCGGAAAGGCGGAAAGTTCCTTGTTCACAGGCTCCTCTGTGAGTTGCAGATTGGGCCCATACCGGACGGTAAAGAGTTGGACCATCTCTGCAGGAACCGCTGGTGTATTCGTCCAGATCATCAACAGATCGTAACAAGACGCATTAACTTACTTAGAGGGCAAACGATTACGGCTCGCAATGCCGCCGCCACTCACTGCTCCCAGGGGCATCCCTTTGATATGTTCAACACCATCTTCTACCGCAACCGTCGCTACTGTAGGATGTGCCAGAATACCCGCCCACGTGCCCAGAGGCGCAGGCGGGCTAAGGAGAGTGTTAAATGAGCCCGGTGTTAGACTACACTACTAAAATCCCTTGGGAAAGGTCCTATGCCGAGGTAAAAGCCCTCCTGATTACCCACGGCGCTAAAGGCTTTATGGAGAGGGTAGACGACCACGGGTATATCACCGACTTTGTATTTAGCTTAGCGACTCCCGATGGTGAGATCCCGATTAAAATCCCCATCGATGTCGAGTCAACCCTCAAAATACTAACCAAGCAATATCGCAACGGTGAGATTGGGAAGCAATTCACCGAACCCAAGCGTGCCAGAAACATAGCCTGGCGCATCATCAAGGATTGGCTCCAAGCCCATGTCTGGCTCGTGGAGACAGAAATGATGCAGATGGAGCAAATTCTACTTCCCTATATGATGGTCGACAAAAAGCAAACGCTTTATGAAGCAATGAGAGGAAAACACTTTCTGCTCGGCAAAGGTGAACAAGACAACGAAGGAGGTTAACGATGCCATTACGTAACCCATTATGCTGCGGCTGTGAGATTACCCCGGGTGCGCCAGTCACTCCCGATACCCTGAAGCAACACTACCTGCATACGATTCAGGTCCTACTCTTCTGGGAGCTCCTCGGGCGCCAAGCCACACCCGAAACCGCCGATAAGTTGGGCCTCAGCCAAGCCAGGACCGACCTTATGAAAGCTATTGAGTCGCTGTATCCGGAAGTCAATGAATGAGATAGCCACTCAGAAAGAAGCCATGGATGGACTGGTCCTCAGCGTCTTCCCAGGCCTCGATCTATTCGGTCGGGAATTTGAAGCCGCGGGCTACACCGTCCTCCGGGGCCCTGACCTACTCTGGGGCGGCGATGCTAGAACCTTCCACCCGCCCCCAGGCATCTTTGCTGGCGTAATCGGTGGTCCACCCTGTAAGTTCCACAGCGTCACTACTCACCTACCATCTGTCAGGCACACCAAGTCAGAGGATCTAACATCCGAGTTCCTTCGGATCGTCGACGAGGCTGAGCCCAAATGGGCTGTCATGGAGAATGTTCGCGGAGTCCTCAATAAGAAACTCATGCCCTCCACCTGGTCCTGCGTCAGATTACGTGACTGGGACTGCGGCGGACGGACTTTCAGGATCCGGTATTTCTGGATCTGGCCCAGCACCCTAGTGCTTGCACCGTCCAAGCGTCCAGGCAAGCCCGAACATTCAGTGCTGGCTAGCTCCTGGAAAGACCACAATGGCACCAAGAAATTTCATGGACACAGCCATATAACACTGGAAAAAGCCGCTGAATTACAGGGCTACAGCGATTTGCTGCCGATCCTCGAACCGCTCGGCCGGCAATTTGGCATCATATTACTGGGCAACGGTGTCCCCAGAGCCATGGGCAGCTACGTCGCTAAAGCTACCAAGCACTTTCAAGGAAATGAAACAGATAGCCACTGAGAAACAACCACGACTCTGCCAGCACCCTGGCTGCTCTGAGCTCGGGACCCAAGACTTTGCCCCAAATGGCGAGCCCGGCAAGGAACTTCAATCTGAATACCTTTGCCCAGCGCACGCCCAAGCGCACGGCTACTGCTATAAGTGCGGTCGCTTCTACGGTGGAGTCGAGCGGTTTGAGTTCTCCAGTGGCCTATGCCCTAACTGTCAAAGTGAAGGAGATGAACATGACACAAATAGCTACTGAGAAAGAAGTCGTGAAGGAGCCCACTGCCATAGGCGAAAAGCTCCTCCATTTCGCCGAACATGGCGCCATCTGCACCCTTCTGGCCAAAGCAATCTGCACCTCCTGTGACGCCTCCAGTTGTGACGATTCTGACTGCCCTAGTAACTGCCCGGGCCTCGCAATCCTGGGCCACCTCGAAAACCAGGTTGGCCAAGAAGGCATCAAACTTATGAGACTTTTAGTAGAGGAGTTCAGCCAAGAACAGGCCCATGAAACAGCTTTGCACTGAGAAGGAAGCTAGGCTGACGGAGTTGAAGCGGGAGTTGCTAAGGAGAATCTCTCGATCGAAATTCTTTGACAGCGACTGCCACTACACAGCCCCTAAAGCTAAGATGCCAGTGCAAATCAAGAAAATGATAAAAGAGGTCGACGAACTGCAACGAGAGGTAGACGGTGACTAGCCAAGAGCAACTTTTCAATTCTCCTTGCTGCGCTGGTGACGGACACACCATCAGACAGGGCGGCAGCCATATCAACATTATTACCCTGCGTAAAGCTCCTACGTGGCCATATCTAGCCCTTAGCAACTTCCTTGTCCCTGAGTCAAAGCATCACCCTCTAGCTTGTGCCGTGGTATGTGATTCCTGTCTCATAGCGAAGAAGGAAATCAAATATGCCATGGCCGGCGTTGACAATAACGGCGGAGTTCGATATTACCGCGTTCCTCTGATTGAGCTCCGGGAGCCAGAACTCTACTGGCCAGACTACTACCCCGGTATCAGATGGAGATAAGAAATGATAAGAGTTCAACAGTTCACTATGCTGTCTCCCACTCTTTTACGGCAGATTGATGCTGAGATAGAGCGGGGCATCAAAAAGTGGGGCGCCATTGATAAACATCCCACCATTCTGCTTAACGCCGCTGTTGAAGAGCTCGGCGAGGTAGCCCATGCCGTCAACCACGGTGAGGGAGCACAGAAAATACATCAAGAAATTGCTGAGGCGATAGCCATATTGGCGAGACTCTACGCCATGGTTATTGACTGCGAGAACACCAACCTCGGGGAAGGAGACAAGCGATGATTGAAGATAATCTAAACACCATCTTTGAACAGGACGGCAAAGTATATGCTATTTGCGCTCATACTGTGCCACCAAAGTATTTAGCTAAATTCATTCGACAAGAACTTATTTATGGCACAAATCATATTCCCCGCTTTCAAATGAGAGTCGTGTCCACTGACGACTTTAGGGAAATGCCCTTTGGTAAGCCCATTGAGGCAAAGAAGGAGGCAAAATGAAGCTACGCAGAGTTAGGAAAATCCTTACCTTCAAAGCGATGCCCTACTTCTGGAGGTTGCACAATAGTGGGGAGATGCCCTTTACTGTGAGACGCTTCGACCCGGAGGATCGCCGCTTTCAGCTCTTAGAGGGCGACTGGCACCAGTGCAAAATTAAGATCAGAAATACAGACACCAGCGAGTGGATCCTAAGAACTGTGAAGGGCTATGAGCATGTGCCATCTTGTGGTGCGTTTGTCCTGATTCACTTCTAGAGAAAGAAGATGACAAGGAGCCAAAGTGATATATGACGCGTTAATTAGATGCTGGAAGTGCCATGCGTTTGTAAGATTGATATTTGAGAGGGTGCCAGACATGGGAAAGCGGCATTGGAGGGGCACATGCTCTACGTGTGGAGCAATAAACTACATTCATAAACCTAGTTGGGATAAGGTAGAAAGTGGCAGCATTAAGTAAAGAGCTAGAGAAGGAGATAGAAACAATCATGATGAGGAGCGAAAACGGTGCAAAAACTCGATGCTGAGAAGATGAAGGCCATCGTGGCCCATTACTGGCGTTACGATAGGCAATGCCCTTTTGTTGCTCTTGAGGCTAGCTGCTCACTTGAGGCATTCAATGATGGCGGCCAAGCCGACGTGCTAGTCGTAACAGAGCGCCGTTTGGTGATTGAGACAGAGATAAAGCTCAATCTCGCAGACCTTCGCCGGGACAAGCATAAAGCCAAGCACAGGTTGCTTAGGTCTAATGATAGGCGACTTCCAACTCATCACTTCTACTTTGCTCTTCCGTATGCCATTGCCAATCAAGCATGCCTGATTTGCGGCAATCTCTATCCTTATGCTGGGGTCTTGGGAATAAACGGGAGCACTGTGGTGGTTTATCGAGAGGCGCGATTCTTGGCACGCCCGAAGGCATCTTTGCATCAGTTGAGAAACATCGCTCGAGAGCAAAGTGCTACTGTGTGCCGGCTGGCGCAACAAGTTGTTGAGCTTAAGGATTCCTTGAGACGCGAAAAATGAGAGTTCTCTTAATGGACCTAGACATAACCAATAGAAGACGAGCTTTCCCCAACCTCGCTCTGATGAAGCTGTCAGCCTACCACAAGGCTAGGGGAGATCAGGTCCTCCTTAATTTCCCTCTCTGTCGACCCGATATCACCTATGCCTCATGCGTCTTCACCTGGAATCTGACAATGGCTAAAAAGAGGGGAATATTTCCAGAGAATGCTACTAGCGGCGGATCAGGCATAGAATGGATCACTCCGGAGCTCTATATCAAAACCGAGTTGCCATCCGAAGTGGAGCATATCATGCCAGACTACACTCTATATCCCAACGTCGACTTCAGCTTAGGCTTTACCTCGAGGGGCTGCATAAGGCAATGTCCATGGTGCGTCGTTCCTCAGAAAGAGGGGCACATTCAACCCTGGTCACGCATCTACGAGTTCTGGGACAGGCGACACAGAAAAATCGTCCTCCTGGACAACAATCTCCTAGCCGCATCCAACTGGCTCGGGACCATGCAAGATCTGATAGCAGAAGACATCGAAGTCGATTCCAATCAGGGCCTCGATATAAGGCTGCTCAGTGAAGAGAACGTTCCCTATCTCAAAAAAGTCAGGACCAAGCAACTCCGATTCGCCTTTGACCACCTCTCCGCCGAGGGCGCAGTTAGAGAAGGCATTCACCTTCTAACCGACTACGGCATACCGGCCAGGAAGCTGTCATTTTATGTCCTAGTCGGATTCGATCATGACACCACTGCCTTGGAGAGGATGAAGATACTCAATTCGCTTGGCGTAGACGTCTTTCCCATGATCTACAAAGGTCCTGACGGCAAAGAACCAAAGCTAGACTTTCAGTATCACGGGGCTGATATGTGGCACGGCAGCAGACGCAATATTGATAAATTCCTCCGCCTGGCCGGGAGACTACCATGATTTACATAGGTCTGCTCACACACACTCAAAAGCAAGCTGGCTACTTTGTGGCCCAAGATGATGATTTCATTTTCGTATTCCACCACGGTGACGGCAATCCAATCCCAGTTGCCGTATTTTCCTATGAGACCGCCACCGTCAAGGAAATTAGAGACGCAACTGAGCATCACAGAATGAAACGATAGGAGATTAACCGTGAAAGAAATAAAAACATTCTGGTTTACCAACTCCACCGGGGTTATCGGCGTCGTGGTGGGTGAGGATGAGGTGACCGCAGAGCGGAAAGCATACATCGGGATTTCCTCCGGAGGAAATGAGCGGGCCGATACTGAGATGATTAAGAACTACGGCTCGCCCGTATCCCAAGCATTCTTACAGGGGATGATGATATTGATGAAAAAACTAGGACAGGAATAGCGTTCCCAGGCAGAACACTGAAAGGAGACTAACTAAGGAATGAGAAAAGAAGATAAGCGCCAGCTACCTCCCAAGCTGAAGCTAAAGTTGCCACAGGGCCTTCACCTTGAGCGAAAACCAAACGAATATGTGCTTTATGCCTCGTATCCAGTGGTAGATAAAAACCACCATCAAAAGGGCACGATGACTGACCTAATGGGTGTATTTAGCAGTGATAGCAGACCCGAAGAAATTGAGGAATACGCAAGGAATGCTGTTAAAGAATTAGCGAAGAGATTGGAGCATTCACACCCCTCTAAGGGAAACGCTGAGGAGGTAAAGCGATGGTGACAGCTTTTCAAACTTGGAAATGTCATGTCTGTGGTGAAGAGAGGCCGGACGATAAGATTTCTGTTCTATCTCAGCCCCTAATTATCAACGGCCAAGCCTGTGGCCAGCAAAATATTAGATACTGCAATGATCGGCCTAGCTGTATAGAGAGAGCAAAGGACTATGAGTTTTTTAAGCACAAACGATGACAGCGTCATTATCGAGAACGCTGAAAGGAGGTAAACAATATGTCTGACCATGAGCATGATAGGTTCCTCTATGAAAAGGATGGCTTTCTTCACTTCGGTTGCCTTAACCCCTTCTGTGGCCATGGTAATCCAGCCTTGCCATTTCACCACAAAATTCCGCTGGATAGCGAGGATGTTACCATGAAGTTAGTTAGCCACCGAGACCGGAAGATGCAAGTTGAGGTGACGCCTAAAGACCCCCAATATGGCCCAACTATACTTGAGTGCGAAGACAACCTTGAGGCGTGTGGGCAAGCCTTTGGCGAGCTACACTTCCCTCCAAAGCAGCCCAGCACTTCAATGAACCCTGGGCGGCATGCTAAGAACGAGGTAAAAGAATGACAAGGCATAAGCAACACAAATCCCAAAAACGAGCAAAGATAAAGCAGAAAGAAGTTAGAGCGCATCGGGATAGCTACCGTGTTAGACATCCGGATGAAAGTCTGGCACACCCCAAACCCTTGAGCAAGGACGGAATACTTGCTCTGAGGAAACCAGTTCCATCAAAACTTCGAACGCCATCTTCAGGTCAAGAAGCTGCTGAAGAAGCTATACCAGTAAGTGCCGGCGAAAAAGGCGAGTGATGATAACCTTTGGCCTAAACAAAAGAGTAAGGCTACCAGAAGGCCGAGAGGGCTTTGTGGTCGGCGGCGCATACAAAGGTGACCGAACCCTGAGCATAACAGTAATGCTGGACAACTACATAGAGGTGGAATGCCGCGAGGACCAACTCACCAACATAAAACGAGTCGGCGAATTGAAAGAATATGGCCAAGATAAAAAGAAGTTATTGCCACTGGAAATCGCTAACCATGAGAAATTACGCTGCGCTATATGGCATGACCACTGGAGCCGCTTTGGCCTAGATCCCGGTTTTCTAAACCCAACTTACAACACGGAATTCAGAGCGGGCAGGATAGTATCCCTTCCCGGGAGGGAAGATATAAGACAGGCCGATTCATCGGCCACAAGGCAACTAACATTATTTTGACGCTAAGTAGGTAAGAAGCGATTGGAAAGGAGAACCATGGCAGACACGAACAAAGGTAAAGAAGAAATGACCGGATCTCAAAATACCGACAAGGAACTCTGGCGAAAGGAGCCAAGCAATCATTACTCGCCATCTATCCATGTGACCGTGAATGGCGACATTGGAATGAACGTCGGGGGCCACGTATTAGTTGCCCCCATTGAAGCATGGTTTAAGGCGGGCATACGAGCCTTTACAGTAGCTACGAGACCCAAAAAGCACTGGTGGCAGAGAAGGAGAAATTAGATGACAGAGAACAAGAAAGGCGAACTATTAAAAGCACTATCCGATGGACCAGGCCAACCCTTGAGGCCCGATGGCCTCAGAAAACTCTATGAGACGTGGGCAGAGCTCTATCTAGCCTTCAACATGCTTATGAGTAATTCCCCAACGGAACAAGCCCAGTTGCGGGACTTGAAGTTCAAACTGGCTGAGGCTCACGAAATAATCGTATCGTTGAACACCATCCAGGATGCCATCCATCCGGAGGAAAGGAGGTTAAAGCCATGAATAGTATTGCTCGCATAGGTCCCCTTTTGAGGGAAAAGAGGCGACAAAGGGCGCTCCGGGAAGTTGCTGCCGAGATAGGTGTAAGTTCGGCCACGCTTTCAAGAGTCGAGAATGGCCAATTGCCTGATCTGCAAACATTTTCCAAGATATGCCGCTGGCTTGACACGGACCCGGGCGCCTTCTTGGGTTATCCAACTAAGCAGAAAAGACTGCCCCTGAAGGTCCTTACTTACCGATTGTTAACCTTCCTGGTAATCGCTCTGAGCATCCTTCGGGAAAGGATATGTCGCCATGCGCCCTGGGAGCTCCGGAAGGATAGAGATGAGAGAAACCTGATTTCTGGCTCTTGGCTTTCAAAAGACAGCGGAATTCTTCTTGAGTGCTGCGACTGTGGTTTGGCCCACAGGCTCTATGAGGACAAGAGCGGGACACACTGCATACCACAAAGACCAAAAGAATACGACTATAAATGGAGGATCGGCAGATGAACCCAACAACAATTGAATGGGCGCTTAACCCAGACGGCAGCCCAGGATTTACCAGCAACCCGTTCACCGGCTGCCTCGGTCCCAGGGGAGACGGCATCAACTGCCCCTACTGCTATGCCAAGAACCTAGCCAATGGGCGGTTGACGCCTTTATACCTAGCTAATAGAAATGTAGCAGATAAATTAACTCTAGCTGAGAATTTAATGGGTAGAAAGTATAATGACCCCTTCTATCCACGGTTCTGGCCGCAGCGCCTGAAGGACTTCGATGTCAAATCACCCAGGGGCATCTTCGTCTGTGACATGAGCGATTGGGCCGCACCCTGGTTGCCCATGGCATGGAAAGAGGACCTTATGGCCGCAATCCGAAGGAATCCACAACATCGGATCTATCTCTTGACCCACCAGCCTCAGGAGCTCCCGCGGTGGAGTCCCTACCCAGACAACTGCTGGGTGGGGGTGACGGCGACAACCGACGCCACTTATATGGCAGCATTAAAAGGATTGAGAGATATACAGGCAAAGGTGAAATTCTTGTCTATTGAGCCATTGTTAGAAGAAGTGATTAACAATGACCGAGACCACGGTTTCTGTAACTTACTCTCATATTGCCATATCACCTGGCTCATCATCGGTAGCATGACCGCCACAACCGACGGAGCCTTGCACCTCTCTAACCGATACCCTGACCTAACCCTAATGCGCTACGGCAAAATGTGGACATTGCAGCCCGACCGCCAGTGGGTAGCAAAAATCATCCACGCTGCCGACAAAGTTCAGATTCCGATCTTCCTTAAGAATAACTTGAAGCCACTATTCCCCGAAACGTTCAGGGACAGAGAGTATGCAGCACCGCCCTTCTTTACACCTGACTGGGATTACCGGCAGGAGATGCCAAAGTGACTAACTGGCTCTATGGCAACCCACAAGGCAAGGTCTCCCTATATCTTTTCGACCCCTTCCGGGACATGCGATTCAATGAATTACGTGGAGAACGCCTCATGCCCTTAATCAGCTTCCAAGAGAAAGACATTTTGGACCAACTCTGGATCCTATATCAACTTGGTGATAATGGAGTCAAACCGACCAAAGCTTTCAAGCAATCCAGATTACAGGCTCCGTTAAACCTCCAGGAGATGCCAAGGTGAAGAATCGCCCACTATTGATATGGGT
>JABUBO010000499.1_pt1 | contig 12698 bp, 15 predicted proteins | sample 7240361 | NCBI WGS metagenome assembly JABUBO01 (sample SAMN07256346, study PRJNA390944) | subsurface metagenome | isolation source: Methane hydrate marine sediment | place: Pacific Ocean: Eastern North Pacific, ODP site
AGAGCTTCCGCCGTGTCCAGGTCTTTTGCTAACCGCTTGTCCTCACCCTTGCTGGTAGCTGAGGGGATATGCCTAACGAAGTCCACACACCCGGAGTGGAGGAAGATATAAACGCCATCAATGGCATCTCGTTCCTCCCTAGTGAGTGTCTTCCCCATCTCCTGCCTCAGCTTCTTACACGCACCCTCAAAAAGTTGCCACCGCTTTTCCAGTCTCTCCTGCTCGGTTATATCCTTTCGCACCTTTCCCAACTGCTTCTCCAGTTGGGCTATCCGGGATTGCCTGTCAACGGTCTTTCCCTCTTCAAGAGCCCTGTCCACAACGGCACTACTGAGTGTCTGTGTCATCTTCTTCCTCCTCTCTGCCTTCTACGAAAGCTTCGTCAACGGAGCCGATTATCTGGAGATGCTGGAGAAGGGCTTGACGGTCAGTATTCTCATCCAGGTCGTTAATGATGGCATACATAACCGCTTCCTGAATGAGAAGCCCCTCTACCACGTCCTGAGCTGCCACCAGTAGTTGCCTGGTGGAGGGAGCACATCCCACTTTCGGGTTACGCCTGACATCCCTGGCGAACTTCGCCAGCTTCTCGGCTGTTTCCTTGTCCACCCCTGTCCGCTTAACGAGTATCTTGGTCTCCACACGCATCGGAGGCCAGGTCAATCGGATTGTCCTGCCGAACCGTTCCCTGATGGCTTTGTCCATGGGGTTTGTCCCGATGTATTCGGCTCCCTCGTTCATACAGGCGAAGAAGACGACTCCAGGAGCCACCCTTATCATCTTGCGGAGGTCGGGAACCCAAGCCGCTCTCCGCCAGTCCCACAGGGCAAAGTTCGTGTTCAGGACTTCGGGATGACAGCGGTTAGGCTCATCCAGAATGATGACGCATTTCGGGGTTTGGAGGGCGTCCACATACCGAGCCTGCTCGTAGTAAGTGCCCGTCTCCATAGACAGCCTGTCTTTACCCCAGACCTCGGACGGCTCCTGATACATCCCCCAATGAACCTCAAAACAAGGCCGTTTGAAGGAAGCGGCAAACTCCCACCCCAGCGAGGTCTTTCCCACACCAGCGGGGCCGAGGACTTTAATGTTGACGGCGTCCCCTTTATCGGAGAGTTTCCCGATAATGTAGAGTTCCCTGGCCACCCGCTCGGACACCCAAAAGTCGGGCTGGGGAGAAGGCACAAAAATGCCCGGAGGGAGTTCTGCTTCCCCTTCGGGCTTCTCTAGCTTTGCCGTCTCTACTTGCGGGGAGACTTCTTCTGTGGGAGGGGTTGCCTCTACCTCTGGAGGCGTTTCAGGCGGTGGGGATACCTCTTGGGGTTCGGACTTTACCTCTCCCTCTTTTCCGCCTGTGTCCCCGTGAGCGAACCGCTTATGGTCATCCAGGTCTTTCTCCGACCAAGCCTCGTATGGACAGTAGGGGCAAGGATACTTGTTCACTGTTGTCCTTGGCAATTGTTTTCCCCCTTTCGTAGTGCTGTCCGGGATAGTCGACCTCTATCCCTGGGGATGTTAAGACCCCCAACTCAAGGGGAGAAAACCGTCTCCGTATCCTCTCCCCCTGACTTGGGGGTTTTAAGGCACGCCTTTGCGGGACAGGGTGTTTCACCTGTCCCGCTAGCTTTGGACTATTCAATTGTATTCAGCCTCTAGCTTGTCGGCTTGGCTGTCGGCTTGGCTGGTGCTTCGGCTGGTGCTTCGGCTGGCTTCTCGGCTTTAGCCTTGCGGATAATCTTTTTCTGCCAGTCCGCACTTAAGCGGTCATAGCGGTTGTGCTTTGGGCGATTGGCTTCTGGCACTCCGAGTGCTTCCATCGCCTTCTGGACACTCTCAAAACCGCCTCTGCCATCCGCTAGGAAGTATTCGTATTGGCCGTTTCCGTTGCCGTTGCCAGTGGTGCGGTTTCCGTTACCGCTGGACTTGCGGGCTTTGGTTACGACCTCAGCGGACAGCTTCCCGCCGTCATCCACCGTCAAGGCGAAGAACTTCCCGTGAAGAACCTTGACATCCACCTTTGCCTTGTCCGCCGATTGCTGGACAAGGGTTGCCACATCCGCCCCGATACCATTCAGGACTTTGGTGGCTTCCTCTTTAGCCTTCTCGGCGTCAATGTCCGCCTCTAGCTTGCGTTGCTTCTCAAGTAACGCTTCTAGTCTTGACTTTTCAGGCATTTATCCATCCCCCTTGTTCTTTAGTCAAGTGTCTTTTCACACTTGCCAATGTAATATTACAATAATATTGAGTAGCTTGTCAAGCGTATAACAGACATTATACGCACACTATAATCAAGCTTGATTTTGTTCTTTTCACGCCTACACCACGAGGTAAGGCTAAAAGGCAAAGCCTGTTTGAAACTGAAGGCGGCAGCTCTTCAGGGCGGGCATCGGGTCGGTCTAAGATGGGGCAGTAAGGGGTTTGACGGGTGGCTGGGGCTACGAGTGGGATCAAGATGTACTAAACCATTCAGAGAAGATTTTAGGGGCTAGATTTTGACTACAGAGCGTCGCTCAAACGGCAGAAAAACAGAATCTTGGTCTAACTTATCTGGCCCGTGGCAGGAGAATTTAAGTGAATGTGACGCGTAGATTAAGTTTCTGTGACTATTGACAGCATGGGAAGGAATAGTTTATCGTTCATACCAAAAAGGGAGGTGAACGGATGCAAGCATACTGTGTAAAATGTCGTGCCAAGAAGGAAATGAAAGATGCTAAGGCCATAACCATGAAGAATGGGAGGCCAGCGACTCAAGGGACATGCCCCACATGTGGGACTAAGATGTTTAGAATTGGAAGAAGCTAGATCCTAGCGCCACTGTTGTCTAACTGAGCACTTCCCGTTTCTTCTTTCGGTCCTAACTACCAGCTAGGTGTCTCTTTACAAGAAGAAAGGTATCTTGATAAATCGAGCTGAAGCCTGGGTAGGCCGCCGCAGGGTGCGGTAACACATAAATGTAAAGCCTCAACCCGTTAAGCAAGCAACTAAATTCCTTGCGCAGAACTGTATCCACTTGTTTCAAATCTTGTCGACAGTATCTTCGAAGGAATACCTGTGCGGCCAGCTTACCAAGGAGAACTATGATTTGTGGCCTCATAATCTCTATTTCTGATACTAGCCAAGGTAAGCAAGTGGCAATTGCTTGGGCTGTGGGTTTGCCATCCCTTCCCCCGGGAGGTTTTAGGCCCGGATAGCATTGAACAATATCCAAAGAATAAACCATTTGCCGGCTATCATTGCCGAGATGAGGCATACAATAACCTATCTTCTGTAGATGTTTTTCAAGCCTCTTTCCAGCGGGGCTCAATTCTTCGTTTGGTTTGGTGTAGGGGATACCCGATAACCGCTGTGTCTTCCCGCCCAACGCTTGTCCGACCAGAAAGACCTTCGAGCATAATGTGCCCGGGACTAACACGCGCTGCACTTTCTGCGAATCAGGTTTAATATTACAGGAAGAAAACTCATAACACTTTGTGCATTGGTGTATCCTCTCGTAAAGCTGTTTCAACTCCTCTAGTTTCGACACTGCGAAATCCTCCCAGAAATTATACCCTTACCTCGTCTCATTGGCAACCTGATTATATGCTGCTATTACTAACTGAAGCAAAAATTCCACAGCGAAAAGTGTCCTAAATAATTAACTCGTAATGACTTTTCTCTGGTCAGTTTTGCAAAGTGCTGGCGGAAAACGTCTGGTCGACGGTCTTTCACGGATATCCGTCGACGGCTTGTCGAAGCCAGTCAACTTCGAATAGACGACTAGCTGATATGAACCGCAGCGTATAATCCATGTTATGCGAGAGTTGGTGCCTTGTCGATCAAACAAGCAGACACTAGATTAAAACCCAACCGGTAATTCCGCGATCACATTCCAAGGCGGTGAATCTGGATGCCGCCAATGAGTTCCTACTGTCATGTCGCTGCCCATCTTAAGAAGAAGGACGTATAATGGAACCTGGGTCATGTTGCAGAACAAGTGGTGGATAGATTCAGAGGAAGAATGGTATGGATTCTGCTGGTCAGGGTTGTCCTCAAATTGCCACCTACCATCGTTACCTGAGCTAATGAGGCAAGAAAGGACTAGTTTAGATGTAGTATAAAGAAATTCAACGACAAGCTTGGCGCGCTCAGTTCGTCTGACGAGATCTGCCCCAGCTCCTGCAAAACGATCTCCACCTATATCCTTAACCACATCATAGTCTCTCCAATCTGTAATGAAGCAGTTTGCCGAATTGACGAGTTCCTGACCATTAGCTTCAATCACACGTTGGGGACCTTTCTGTGAGCTGAATCGGAGTCTGATGCTGCGATGCACCCCATTCAACAAGTATCCACTAGGCAATTTATCAATCTCACAGTCTCCATCATCATCCCCGAGGCGGGACACGTATTTTGTGAACCAAAGCCAATGGAGTTGATTGCAGTGTGAAAGAAACAGAGGTACGACAATCCGGCCGAGCACTTGCTCATACCAGTCTCCTGACTCAAATGGAGGTGTTGATGGCACGAATATTCTGGTTTGCCTAGCTTGTTTCCATAGCATTTGACTCCTCCTCTGTTACGTTGAAACCTGCACTTGAAATTAGTTACGAGACGTTTATCTATCGCCTGTATCCTGCTTTCTGACTTCATGTAATAACAATTCTGTATTATTTCTGTCCCATTTCAAGCATAGACCGCCGCTTACTGCAATTATTCATGCTTATGAGCGGCAAGACGCCTTAGCCCTTGAGTGGTTGCCTCGTATTGAGCCATATGCTCAAGCACCTCTAACATTTCGTCTGTACTAATTTCAGCAATATTATGAGGAAGGCTAAGTTCTAAGCGATTAAACAGCATCTCAACAAGAGGTCTAATATTTGCCGTTGGATGTTGGTTCTTTATGTGCTCAGCCAAAGCTTGGCTGTTCAACCTACGACTGACTTGAGTCTCGCAGATAGGACATGTGACTGTCGTAAATATTGTTGGGAATTTCGCCATTTTTAATTCTCTTGCTGTCCTAGACTAGATACTCTCAAAGACATCTTTTACTATTAAGATTATACCACTCTGAATGCGGGGGATGGAATGAGGATAGCTTAGTTTCGCCGGATTCTAGCGTATAACTGCAATTACACGCCTCAACGAGGACAGTTTGATTGAACTTCCATTTCCTAATACAATAATGGATAGGGAGGATTTGCTTCTATGGAATCACGTGACACATATAAATATCATCTGAAGCTGGGCAATAAGATAGTTCACCGGGGTATTACTGATGACCTAGAGCGTCGAGAACAAGAGCATCAGCAGGAGTTCCCAGGGTCTCATATTGTGCAGATAGGTCATAGGACTACACGAGGGGCAGCGTTGCGCTGGGAACGCAGAGGCGGTAAGGGCTAGCGGGCAATGAGTTGAGCAGTTATTGCTGCAATCGCACCAATTAGAGCAGCCAGAATCATACCTTTAATGAGGAGCATGTGGGTTTTGGCTTCTCGTTGAAGCTCCCCACACTCAATAGGGGAGTAGCTAGGGTTGTATGGGAAGAAATAGAGGCACTTTCGCTTTGAATTTACGAGTTGGAAAATGACGCCTGCTGGTTTATCTTTCATATCTGAACCGCTCCAGACGTGCCTTGTGCAAGTCAATGTGCTGGGGGCTTTGTGTGTGCCGTTAGCTATGTGGTCTCGTCCACGCTGCGTGCATTCGTGGCTACCCAACAATTCAAATTCCTTGAATAACCTAAGTTGTTCTAATGTGCTTGGCTCAAGGGGTGCAGGTATGTCTCCATGCAGAGCTAAGAATCCACAATTACAGCATTTGACCCGTTTTCTAAACATGGCATTGATATTGTAGCACACTAGCAACGGGCAGATAAAAAGGTGAAGTCACATTAAGGTTAGATTGGAGGCTGACTGTATGATATAATTCACAAGATGGGAGGTGCAGAATGGAGCGACGGGACACATACAAATACCAAGTAAAAGTGGGCAAGAAAGTAGTGCATATGGGCATTACGACTGATTTAGAACGCCGTGCGAGGGAGCATAAAAGAGAGTTCCCAAAGGGTAAGGTCGTGCAAATAGGTCGCAGGACTACACGAGACGCAGCAATGAACTGGGAACGAGAGAAACTAAATAAATACAAAATTGAGCCAAAGGAACTTCGAAGTCTTTCTCAGAACACACGTTCGAAGCTATTAAAACATAGAGACAGAATTTACAAAATACTAGATAAGCGGGGCTAGTGTAGGAGGACAGTGTGTCTGTGCCTCAGCACAAAAGGCTTGGAAAAGCCATAGGTAGCTACGGGTTGGCGGTAGATGATGCCCTTGCAGATTTACGCCGTCCTTTTATTCTGGATGGTGTATTTATTGTCATTATTCCTGCTGCCCTCAGTGTCATAGCTTTCATATTCAGCAATGTTGTGGGTTTGTTAACTACGCTCGGTCTTGGAGGGATTAACGCTGAGGAGAGATTACGTCGCGGTCAAACTGTCTTGAAAAGCTATTGGAGCGAACGCTCTAAGCTAAAGAAGAGTGTTAAAAGATTGGAAATTGAGCTTCTGTTGTGTAGTCCCTCAAATACGGCTGGCCTAAAAAGAATTGAAGATTTATTGCGAGAATACTTGGATGCTCTACCTTAACGTCTGGCCACTTTGTTTGATACTATTGCCTCACTTATCCTATTTGCCACCAGTCTGAATAGTTTTCCACCCTCTTGGTGGTTTCCGTGACTCTAATTCATGTGCCTTGTCGGTTGCCTTTTTGGGGGGAAGTCCCTTGGCTATAGTTCTCGTAATAATTTTGTCTTTCCTCCAATTCCAATGGCTAATCGCTTGTGTCTGACCGGTTGCGTGTTCCTCCCTCCGTTTCGGCACTACTCTTTTGGTCTTGCCGTAATAACGCTCCTTTTTTGTGTAGTTATACATACCGTAGGTTTTAGCCATCTGTCCACCTCCGCAGCCTAAATTAAAAGCATTCACATTCTTGCTAAGGCTTCTTTTGCTAACCTGTCTGCCCTAGCAATAAACCGATTACCTCGAGGAGTAAACTGATATATTACTTCATCAAAAAGCTGTGCCCTATTCTCAAGGCATAGCTTTAGGAGTTCAGCCTTCTTTATTCGATATTGGCCATTTAGCTGCTTAATCAGTAGCTCATTATCTGAAAAACAAATGACTTTCCTCCTGCATATCCCAGTAGCTAGCTCTAACCCTCGTATTGGCGCACGATATTCAGCGCTATTATTTGTGCTATCACCAATGCACTCTTTACAAGTTTTTAGCTCTTGATTGTTCTCGTCTAAGACAATCACCCCTACTGCACCTGGCCCAGGATTGCCAGAGCATGCACCATCCGCATATATCTTCACAACTGTAATTGTTTCGCCTGGCATTACAATATTATCTCCACAGTCCTGTAGCTAATAAGCTACCACCAACGGCATTGCAAGTCAACAGATAGACGCAGCCATATTTGACAAGGCCCTCCAAAGCTGAAGCTAAGCTAGCAGTTAGCAAAAAGCCACATTGGTCAGTTCGCCCTGCTTGCACCCTTAGCGTATAAGTGCAATTATACGCTATCGGGTGAATCTACAACTTCCGATTTAGGGCTACACACTTTGTCAGTTTATGGGACAGGCTCATAACAAAAGGTATATAATTGAGGCATATTTTATTATGAATGAGGATCTGATTAGGCAGATACTTCCAAGCTGATGAATTCGGGTGTTAGCCATCACATTCAGCAACCTATGAGCGAGATATTACCAAATGCTTTGATGAAGGGACTCCATAGCCGGAAGAGGAGTCTTCTGATAGAGCATTTTCCCATGCTTTCGAATTGCCCACACAATTACTATTTGTCCCTCTTCAATTACATCGACAGAATACCGGAATGTTTCTTCTCAGAACAAACTTTCCAACAGTATCTAACTTGGCTGGAATCCCAACATAAATTTAACTCACCAAGGTTAAGAGATTACCTGGCAGAAAATGAAGATGAGTTTAATAAAGCATTTCTCTTCTTAGGAGAGATAAACCGATATAGCTGGCATGATTCATTCGAAGAAATCGATGACTATGAGAGTATTAGATTCATTGACCAGCAAATCCATCCTGTATATCTTCGGTTAATCGAGGCCGTTTTTTGTCCTTTTACTCACTTACTAGCATTTTTCTCACGAATAGACCGGGGTAAAGGAACCAATGGACTGGATATCTTCAATACAGTCGAGGAAATTAAAAATACTAATTTTTCTGGTCTTGCTGATCTGTATGACAATACTGTACGGAATGGGATAGCTCACGGAGGCATTGCATATGTCGAGAACGAGATTCGATATCGAGATATAAAGGGAAATGAGGAGATATTGTCAAACGACCTTATTATCAGGCTCGTCGATGACTTGATTGATGTCTGTAACAGCTTTGCTCTTGCTCTTAAAATTTTTATTTTTTCTCACTTTAGTGATGGCTACATCATTCCCAGACAAATCTTGCTAGAGCAGCTTCAAGCAGAAACAGATACACCTTGGTGGCATATCGTTGGATGCACACCCTCCAGATTTTCTTCACAGAATCAATTGATTATATACGCTAGGCCAAATTCTAGAGATTATTATAAAGTGCTATATTCCACTTTCGCATCAGGGGTTCTTGCTGAATATTTTGCACCTGGGTACGACAGATACTTTTTTTCACTGAGAAGTCAGAAAGCATTGCCAGGCTGGGCAGCATTTGATGGTAGGAAACTACTCGAAATAAGGGAAAAAGGTAGTAAGATGCTTGCTGATTACCAGGGGGCATTAGAGAATAATCTAGTGTTTTATAGCCCGAAACCAAGACTCCCAAGATTCTTGGGTCTACTGGATACGTTTATTCATAGTTTTCGAATTCACTGGCCGTTGATGCTTTCAGATATAAGGAGTAAGTTTGGGTGGCCTGATGTTCGTGTAAGATTGTCAAAAATACATCGTTCCGGTTGGGGGTGTGTACTGAACGGGGCTGTTGTTATATCAGCAACTCGAGAATCCTACGGTCAAGATGTAATAAGAGCAAACTGCGGAAGAATTATTCGAGCTGTTCTCTCTGATGCACGTAAGAATGTTTCTTTAACGGATACTACCCGTTATTTACCTCTACGATATGCCAGGATTTCAATCTTCAGACAGAATTACAGGAAAAGAAGGCTCCGCAGTTTTGGGTTAGGTGCAGACTTGGTGGCCACCGTACAAGTCAAACGAGTTACCAGAATTAGGGCACCTGATATTTACGGCTCGCAAATTGAAACAAGGGGCAGATACCGAATTGCCTGGAATGGTAATTGGCTTGCTGCAAAATGATCATTCTACGGTTCATCTTCCCCCAATCGCTTCCCCGTACTGAGTGCTGACATTTCCATGGCTTGCCGTCATCTTTGCCAAAGGCGACTTCTTGACGCCGAAACCCGGCGTATAATCCATGTTATACGCAGATCCTGGCATGCTAAGTAACCCGCCTAGTAAGACCCTTAACATTCACTCATTTCGTTAGCTTTGAAGAAGTGCCAGCGGGCAGTAAACCTATGGTCTCATTCAGGATACCCGTAATAATCGCACGGAACCATGCAGTTCCAATCCACAATCACTTGAATGATGGATTTATGAGACCGCTTGTCGTGTCATTCAGCGCATCCCGGTATCTGAGTTTTGCCTGTGGTCAGTATATCAAAAGGCTAGGTCGGAGAAAGGGTCCGCTACCTTGACAAATCTTTCGCTATGGATTAGATTGGCGGCATGGATACGTTTTCGTGGGTTTGCCCACACTGTGAGCACGCAGCAACCATAACGAGCGAGAACATTAGCGTTGATGATTCAATACTGACGATCAAGAACAAGGATGGTTATCGATGCCTAACTAGTGTTTTTGTCGTTTGTCCAAATCCAGAATGCCAGAGATTTACTCTAACAGTAGCCCTCAAGGATGTTAAGAGCGTATTTCGCCCAGACGGGTCGCCTCGCCCAGACTATAGCAACCTGCCGGTTCTAAGACAATGGGACCTAATACCAGAATCCAAGGCAAAGTCTTTTCCCAACTACATACCGAAGCCGATTCTGGATGATTACAGTGAGGCTTGCTTGATAAGAGACTTGAGTCCAAAGGCTTCTGCCACCTTGTCCCGTAGATGCTTGCAGGGAATCATACGCGACTTCTGGCAAGTTAAGCCGGGCCGGTTAGTTGACGAGATAGAGCAGATAAAGGATAAGGTCGACGTTGATACGTGGAAAGCTATAGATGGAGTAAGAAGCGTAGGCAATGTCGGTGCACATATGGAACAAGACATCAATGTTATAGTTGATGTTGAGCCGAACGAGGCGCAGCTGCTGGTGGAACTGATCGAGATTCTGCTCAAAGACTGGTATGTCGCCCGTGAGCAAAAGAGGTTGCATCTGGAAGCCATAGCCAAGCTTTCTGCAGAGAAAAAATCCGTTCAAAAGTGATCCCCGATCCAGCAACGACCGTCTTTTAATTCTATCCTGACCCTCTTCAGTATCGGCATTCTTGTTGACTCAATATTAACGGTGTATTATGCATTTCGTGTACTATTTCCTAAATCATAAAGTAAAGGTATCCGTTCACTTATTAAGGTGACTTAACAAAGAAGTACATTGAGACCTGCGAAGAAGTGGGGGGGTAAATTCCCAACGGACGTCCTCTACAAGTTTCATTTCTCAGTTGTCATAGATAAAACTTCTTACCCAGCAAGTCGGGCACTAGGTGGTATGTCCGCCGCGGCAGGGGAATATGCGTATAAGTAGTGTTATACGCAGATGCCCATCCCAAGCGATTGTTCAACGAACTACTTGCCTATTCATTCAACGGAGCATATGCTTCAAACCACACCTTCGTAATTAGTAATGACTAACAAAGGATGTGACTACTATGTGCCATTCTGATCACTGCCTCGCGCACAGGGAAGGGGCTAAAATGAGCTTAGACAGTTGACTGGAGCTGGAGATCCTGAGGCGAGAGGTGTTCGGTGGGCATATGCAAGGACTTGAAAAGCAGTTAGTAGCGGCCTAAAGGGAGATAACACCTCTTCTATAGTTATTCATGTATCAGCAACGGTTCGTATGGCCCCATCATCCCCATCACATTAAAGTTGACCCAGCATTCGACGACTGCGCCGTAGAGCCTGGCAAGCGTGAGCCGACCTTTGCTCTCTATCTCCATGCTTTCAATAAGGTCTGACCATTTGTCGCCGCTTTGGCTATGCCATGCCATCGCTATCTTTGACTGATTTATCCGCTGCTCAAGCAGGGTCGCATTTTCCCGTGCTACCTCTTCGCTCGGGTTTAAAAGTGCTATTGCCAAGTAGTAACCATCCTTGTCGATACCGGCACCAGTAGCGAATGCCTGATATGGTTTGAGCCGAAGCTCTCTCTTGATTTCTTCGACAAGAACCTGCCGTCTTTCATTATTGTCCGGGTCTTCAATTATCTGCTGGTAAATTTCGCTGACATAGCTTCGCGATTGAGACTCGGCGGAGAAAAGGGCGGTTACGGTATCAAGCTCTTCAAGCGCTCCGGCGAGCAACTTGTAGTCTTCATTATCCGCCAGCGATTTGACATTATCCTCGTAGCTGTCTATCATCTCCTTCATACCGTCGGTCCAGCGAACCCAGAAGATGAAGTCATCCACCAGCGCCAGCCTGAATCCCCTTCCCAGCTGGCGCACGTTACTGCGCATTGACATGTTGATATCATTATCTCCGCCCCAGCTGTAGAACTCGTGCCCTTGATAAGAAACAACCTCAAGCATGTCATTCCCCGGCCCTGTCCTAGCAGCATTATCAACATCGTCCCGGCTGAAACGGCCGCGCACCGCCTCGTAGTAATCTAAAGGAAGCTCACCGGCGTATATCCTCTGGTCAACATCGGCAGAGACAAATCCTAGGGTCTCTTTCCACTCTTCATCGCTGTAAGCCTTGGGGCTATCTCCGGATAATAATGGGTGATTGCGGATTATTGCATACTCTGAAGAAATCTGCGGATATTGCTGCTTTTTCTCCTCCAAGTAGGCATTATCTTGGAGAAACGCCGCCTTAAGAGCAACCTCGTTTTCCGGCAATATGCTTAGAAGCTCCAGCCAGCGGTTTGACTCTGATACAGGAATTCCAGTATCCTCAGTCTCATGAGTACAGCCGGTTTGGGGCGCAATAGCAGACACCACCAATAGTGCCAGCACGGCAATGGTGATTAGTCTTTTCATTTTTACCCCCTTGTGCCCTCAGGGTGTCGCTAATCCTGGCTTCCCTTGCTTTTAAGTATTCAGCTATACCACACCCAAGCACCCCTAAAGCTGATGCTGGAAATGAAAGACAAATGACTATATCCCACCGCTGCGGTATAAACCGAAAAAATCCATCAGCGAAGGTCCCATAAAAAAAATCAAATAGGAGAATTGCCCCCAAGACCATCTGAGTAATAGCTAGCTTCATCATTCACCCCCTTTGCTCGTATTCATCTCAATTTGCCGGCTTGCTGCAATGACTGCATTATGTCGGGATTGGGCCTGGGGTCCTCACCACTATAAAAACTCTCAGAAGGGTAGCTAAGCTCAAGCCGGATAGTATGTCGGTCTGGGAGAAGGGGGATGAGTATCGTGACTCCATCAAAGGACATGGAAGAATATATAGCCCAGAAGGCACCCCAGTAAACTGGCTGGCGACCGACACAGAC
>JABUBO010000500.1_pt1 | contig 12687 bp, 17 predicted proteins | sample 7240361 | NCBI WGS metagenome assembly JABUBO01 (sample SAMN07256346, study PRJNA390944) | subsurface metagenome | isolation source: Methane hydrate marine sediment | place: Pacific Ocean: Eastern North Pacific, ODP site
ACTTCGCTCGACCCAAAAGACAGTGGCAGACACCTTGAGGTCGACGGGCTACTGATACACTAACCTACTCAGAACAGGAAATTGAGCGTATTGTCAGGGTTGGCTTTGAGCTAGCACGAGGTCGGCGTAAGAAACTGGTCTCTGTGGATAAAGCCAATGTATTGCAATCTTCCCGACTGTGGCGTCAGGTAGCCACAGAGGTGGCTGGGAAATACCCTGATGTAGAGCTGGAGCATATGCTGGTTGATGCCTGCGCTATGCGGATAATCCAAAATCCTACCCACTTTGATGTGCTGGTTACCGAGAACATGTTTGGTGACATCCTTACCGATGAGGCATCAATGCTGGCTGGTTCTATGGGGATGCTGCCCTCGGCCAGTCTAGCTGGGGTGCCGCAGGAGGGCGTCAACATATTCGGTATGTATGAACCCATCCATGGCAGTGCCCCACGGCGTGCCGGACTGAATATGGCTAACCCCATTGCCACCATTCTCAGTATAGCTATGATGCTGCGCTACTCCTTAGGTTTACCCAAAGAGGCACAGACGGTTGAGGCAGCGGTTGAAGAAGTATTACAACAGGGCTACCGCACCTATGATATAATGAGTGAAGGTAAAATAAGGGTGGGGACGAAGGAGATGGGTGACCTAATTGCCATGAAGGCAGGAGGTTAGAGATTGCCATCAGTTCAACTTTATGACACTACACTTCGGGATGGGGCACAGCGAGAGGGTATTTCCTTCTCGGTGGTTGATAAGCTACATATTGCCCAAAAGCTTGATGAGCTGGGCATCCATTTTATAGAAGGCGGCTGGCCTGGCTCCAATCCCAAGGATGTTGAGTTTTTTAAGAAGGCTCGGAGCCTGCACCTGCCTCACTCCAAACTGGTTGCCTTTGGTAGCACCAGGCGCCCCAAGGGTAAGACTGAAACAGATGCTAACCTTCTGGCTCTGGCTAATGCCGGGGTAACAGTGGCTACTATTGTTGGCAAAAGCTCAACCTTGCAGGTTACCCAGGTGTTGGAAACCACCCTAGACGAAAATCTGAGTATGATTGTTGACTCAATAGGGTATCTGAAGACAGGGGGGATGTCCGTTTTCTTTGATGCCGAGCACTTCTTCGACGGCTTTAAGGCCGACCCAAGCTATGCCTTGCGGGTTGTGGAGGTAGCCGCTGGAGCCGGGGCTGACTGTGTGGTGCTGTGTGATACTGATGGTGGCACCCTGCCCGGTGAAATAGCGGTGGCTGTGGAGGCGGCAAGGAAGGTAACTAATGTGCCCTTAGGTATACACGCTCATAATGATAGCGAATTGGCAGTAGCTAATACTCTGGCGGCGGTAAAGGCTGGGGTCACCCAGGTTCAGGGTACGATTAACGGATATGGTGAGCGCTGTGGCAATGCTAACCTTTGCTCGGTTATCCCCGACTTGAAGCTTAAGATGGGTATTGATTGCGTTACTGATGAGCAGTTGGCTAAATTGACCGAGGTATCCCGCTATGTAAGCGAGGTGGCTAATCTTATTCCTGATGCCTTCTTACCCTACGTCGGAATCAGTGCCTTTAGTCACAAGGGCGGACTTCACGTTTCGGGCTTGACCAAGTGGGCGGAAAGCTATCAGCATGTAGACCCAACTCAGGTAGGCAATCTGCCGAGGACAGTGGTATCTGAGCTGTCAGGGAAGAGGAATATTCTATACAAGGCAAAGGAAATGGGCTTAGATTTACCCTTAAAAGGTAGGGAGGCACAGAAGCTGCTGGAGCAGGTTAAATTGCTGGAGAGCCGGGGGTTCCAGTATGACAATGCCGAAGCCTCCTTTGAGCTACTGCTCCACCGGGCTGAGCCGGATTACCAGCCACCCTTTGAGCTGGTTGATTTCATGGTGGTGGTAGAGAAGAGACGGCGCTCACCTACCAAAAAGAACCTCGAGGAGATGCTATCCGAGGCAATGCTAAAGGTGAGGGTAGGCACCGAAGTAATGCACACCGCGGCTGAGGGTAATGGTCCGGTTAATGCCCTGGACCAGGCGCTACGCAAGGCTTTACTACAATTCTATCCCAGCTTAGCTCAGGTCAGGTTAGTTGACTATAAGGTTCGCATCCTTGAAGAAAATGTTGGCACCGGGGCTCAGGTTCGTGTCCTTATTGAGTCCAGTGATGGGGTTGAGGAGTGGCGAACGGTAGGCAGCTCAACCAATATCATTGAAGCTAGCTGGCTCGCCCTGGCTGACAGCTTAGAATACTGGCTACTAAAACAGGAGGATAAGTAATGCCTCAGCGAAAAGTTGAGAACTTGGCGAAATCAAAAATCCCAAAGGGCAGAACCTTCTCCTATTGAGTTCTATGAACGAAGTTCAAATCAAACCTGTTTAAGAGTACTCGCCTCTGCCAAACTAACTGCGTGATAGAGTGAAGCCAAGGCGAGCCTTATCCACATAATTGACACTATGATTCCCACACCGAAGCAGATCAGCCCGGCAATACTGATAAGAATTGCCAGTAAGCCGATAAGAAACACTTTCCACGCATGACCACTAGTCATACGCCAACTCTCCCTAACTGCCTCGATTACTTCCATTTTTCGGTCTACCACAAGGTAGGGTGTAAAGACTAACTTACATGCAAATATAATGCCTGGTACTATCAAAAGAACTAGCCCGACACCAACTATAACAATGACAAGTAGATTAGCTAAAACTGCATTCCAGTAGTTTCGAAAAGCTTCGAACATGTCTTTTATCTCTAGCTTATCGCCCCTAGCTGCCTTAAGATGGGCAAAGGACACACCGTAATCTGTAGGCCCAAGAATCAGAATACCATAGATAAATCCAAGAATACCTAATATTGTGGCGCCAGCAGCGCCACCTGACCATCCACCCATCCCAGAAGGTATGCCAATTACGAAGCCTATGATGCCTATTAGGAATAGCTCTAAGAAATACTTCCACAGTTGTCGCCACCCATTTCCGTAGCACGAACCCACCCCTGGCACTAACACAACAGACTTCTGCTCCACACGCTCTTCCCTCATGCCAACCTCCTTTTTACCTATATGTTGACCTCAAGCCGTCTGGGAGTGTAAAGATATTAAAGCTAGGTTATCCACCATTTTACATTACTATGGTACCCTGTACCTTGTCAATATCCAAAATAGAGATGCTCTCCTGTCCGTAGGCAATGTAGTTATAACTCTGGTCTGCCCACTGGCATAATGTACAGGGGCTTATATTGCTCATCCAGCTGTAAAACTTCTCTCACCTGTTCATCGTGAAAGGCACCGACGGCAAAGGTAGCTAGACCAAGAGCGGCAGCTTGAAGATAGATATTCTGCCCAGCATGCCCCACCTCCATATGCACATACCTTTCCCCTCTGCTGCCATAATTCAGAGTCGTCCGCTCAAATATTGCGCAGATAACTATATCTACCGGGGCTTTATAAATACCTTCTTCACCCCGTGCTGCTCCGGCTAAGGCTAATCTTATGTCCCCTCCGTAGTGCAAGGTCAATGAGTGGCTATCCATATTATAGTGGTATATGCCAGCGTCTATTTCATCAACGCCATTCGTGCCGCAAACTACAAAAATTTCCAAAGGGTAGGTAGCCCCAGCACTGGGCACAGTTCTATATCTCCCCCGGGTATCGGTAATACCCTGGGCAGCCCAAAGTATCTGTGATAGCTGTAATTGGGAGATAGGTTGGGGGGCAAAGTCTCTTATCGACCTTCGCCTGGCAATAGCTTCTGCTAACGGCATGCCCCCCTTTTGGCTTGGCGAAGGCAGATGAATTGGCATCCGTCTACCCCTTAATCACACCTATGGGTGTTGCCTTGGCTACCTTGTGGGAGATGCCGGCGTTATGGGTTACATCAACCACATCAGTAACATCCTTATAGGCTTCCGAAGCCTCCTCAGCCAATGAACCCATGTCACCCGTCTTAACCGTAATCCCCTTGGCTGCCAGTGCCCGGGCAACATCAACACCTCTGAGGCTACGCTTAGCCGCCGCTCGACTCTGCACCCGACCGGCACCATGACAAGTGGAGCCAAAGGACTCCTTCATAGCTGTTTCTGTGCCCAGTAATATGTAGGAACAGCGCCCCATATCTCCAGGAATGAGAACCGGTTGACCTATATCCCGGTAGACATCAGGGATATCGGGGTGTCCTGCGGGGAAGGCTCTGGTGGCTCCCTTGCGGTGAACACAAAGGGTATGCTTCTTACCATCAATGGTGTATTCCTCTATCTTAGCGATATTGTGAGCTACATCATATACCTGCTCCAGTCCCAGTTCACTCAGGCTCTTGCCAAATACCTTAATGAAGGACTCTCTAGTCCAGTGAGTGATGCACTGTCGGTTAGTCCAGGCATAATTAGCGGCGCATGCCATAGCTGCCAGGTAATCTCTGCCTTCTGGTGAGCTTACCGGGGCACAGGCAAGCTGTCGGTCGGGCAGGCTAATGCCATATCTTTTTACTGCCTCACCCAGCAACCCTAAATAATCACTACAAACCTGGTGCCCAAAGCCCCGGGAGCCGGTGTGAATCCAGACAACCACCTGCCCAATATCACCGATACCCATAGCCTTAGCTGCCTCTTGGTCATAAATCTCAGCCACCACCGCCACCTCAAGAAAGTGATTACCGGAACCCAAGGTTCCCAATTGTGGGATACCACGCTCCTTGGCTCTACCACTTACCTTATCCGGGTTAGCCCCTTTGATACCGCCTGATTCTTCAGTAACCACGATGTCCTCCGCCTCACCATAGCCTTTTTCTACTGCCCACTGACTACCCTTTATCAGGACTTCATCCAGCTCCTTTTTATTCACCCTTATCTTGCCTTTGGAACCTAACCCTGATGGGATATTGACAAAAAGCTCATTAATTAGCTGTTGAATTTTGGGTCTTACCTGCTCCTCGGTAAGATTGGTTCGTAGCAGCCTGACACCGCAATTAATATCAAAGCCGACGCCCCCGGGCGATACCACACCGTCCGTTATTCTAGTTGCCGCTACCCCACCTATAGGGAAACCGTAGCCCCAGTGAATATCAGGCATGGCTAGTGAATGGTCAACAATACCCGGTAGGAAAGCCACATTGGCTACCTGTTGAAAGACCTGCTCCTCCCAGATATGGTCGAGCATAGATTCGCTGGTAAAGATTAGACCAGGTACAGACATGCCTTGTTTATAGCTCTGTGGAATCTCCCAGCGGTAGTCGTCTATCTTATGGACTATTTCTTTCCAGCGTGCTGGCATTCCCCCCTCCATTAAATATCAAATAATACCTGAACCTTGCAGCCGTCGCCTCTGTCAATCTTTAGCATATGGTAGGTGGCTGCCTTGACTCCTATTTTTAGTTTATGCTTTGAGCTATCTACCTTCTCTCCATAGCTTCTAGCTTTAAGCTGTGTATTATTAAGCTGGGTAATATCAAATCTCTTAAAGAGAATATTCTCAACATCAAATAAATAGATAAGCTCGTTCAACCATTCTACCAGCAGGCTTTCCTCATCAGAGGCGGTTAACTCGGTATCCCGATGCAGAACCTCGTCCACATCATCAAGCTCGGTTATCAGGCTGAACAAAGCCCTAGCCGCATTAGCAAATGCCTGACTCATGTTGGCGCCATAGGCTATAATGCCGACATCAGCCGTATGGTTTACGATTTCAAAGTCCTTCTCCATAGCTATCAACTATTTAATTATATCATTTCACTGTATAATTCTCTAACTCTGGGCGTGCGGAATGTAGTCATAACCTTTAAGAAGGAAGTGCCGTTGGTGAGGCGAAAGTAGCATCTTAGTTGACGACATTTTCAGAGAACCAAAACACAATCTATCATGCGAATTTCTATTATAGAGCCATCGTATTTGCCCTGCACCGTTACCGTTTGTCCTATTGTCAACCGATTCAGTACCTCTGCATGTTTCTTATCAAACAAGCAGCGTACACTCTGTAAAAGGTTTCTCTCGGCACCAGTCAGCCTAATATAGTGAGTGTCAAGCATTTCTTTGACGTCTATCATGGCCACTACTCCCGTTACCTTAAGAAGCTTATTCGCAAATTTTGCATCCGCCGCTACCCCGTCTGCCTCATACGCTGAAAACAATTCTTCAACATTTAGCTCCATTGCTACTGGTGTTGGCTCAAGTTCAGGCTCTGGAACCAGCTCAGGCCCTCGTTGAGGCTCTAGAATTGGCTCTCGTTCAGATTCCAGGGCTGGTTCAGACTCTAGTATTGGTTCAGGCTCTGGCTCAAGTTCAGGCTCTGGCTCAAGTTCAGGCTGTGGCACTGGTTCAGGCTCTGGCTCAGACTTTGGCATTGGCTTGGGCTTAAATAGCCCCTCTTCTTTCAGTTGTTTGTAAGTCTTCGGTATCCTTTCATAAGACCTCGATAACAGGGGGTAACCGCACCATTGGCATGCCCAATCTTCGGTTCTTGTCGTCTCCAGCCCACAATTAGGGCACTTTAGCATTGAACACCTCTTTCCCAAGATTATACATGAAAGGGCGGTGTGTCAACATTGGTGAAACGATGCATCATGTCCAATAAAAGACGAACCCCTAGGCGTGCGGAATGTAGTTATGACTCTGGGGAGGGCGAGGGGTGGTTCAGACTGATTAACTAGTCTACCAAAGTGTTTCCCAGAAAGACACTTTTCTTATGTAAAACGTGCATGGCACTTCTAATTTAGCTATTCCAATTCCAACTGTACGCGCATTAAGAATTCCCCTCAGATGGATGCCAATATATATTCTGCCGATACTTCTGTCACCGGCAGGTTCCAGCTTGCAAGTTACCCAATTCTTCTTATCCAAGGAAATTTTTATATGGTCGCCCCAATTAAAGCCCTGTGGTTTATCGGCTTTATGGATTCTAACAAGAGACTTACCATAGTCGGCTTCATCAGCCTCTTTAACTCTTAAAAAGAGTGTAGAAGTTCGTGACATAAGAGCTTACCTTTTTCTTGGTAATGGACATTGTAACCAGTTGACTTGTGTTTATCAATATTCATTCCCTACACCCCACTTCCCTTATCAACGGAAGAGGTCAGGGAATAGGTTGTAAAAACAACTACGACAGCTTTAAGCTTGCAAAACTATTTAGTATAATGTTAGTAAGAGTTGAGGGATGTAGCCGGAGGAAGTAGATGGGTGAGATAAAGAGTGCCCGTGAGATAGCTATGGAAAAGATAGAAAAGTTAGGCGAGGTGACCGATGAGGAGCGCCTGAAATGGAAATATGTCCCAGAAGGGGAAAAACTGGCTGCCAGGTATATTAAGATAGGTTGCAACCTGGTAGATGAATTGAGCCAGTATGAGGAAAACGTTAAAAGGTGTATCATCACGGGGGCTGGGGATATACTAATCAGAAATATTAGTCTGCCCACGAGCAACCTAGCTAAAAGAAATAATAAAAGGGCAATGGAGGGTCTTAAAGTTATAAAGAGTAACAAGGTGGATGTGGAGAATGTCTATAGCAAGGTAAGGCGCCTGTTTAATCATTATCTGGAGCAGGGTGAACAGCAGAGAAAGCAGGCTTATGAGAGTTTAAAAATTGAATTTGAAGCCAAAGTACAACAGGCAGTTCAACAGCAACTAGGCTCACTGGTGAGAATCAAGGTAGATGTAGAAAAACAGCCGCAGTTCCAAGAGGAATGGCGTAAAATTCAGGCTCAACTAGATTCACAATACCTTAAGCTTTTGGACGAATATAAGCAGGAGCTATTAACTATACATTAGGCATAATGATTGATGTTTAACGAGGGCTCCAATGGATATTGATGACGAGAGAATTAAATACGCAATTCAGCACACTGAGATATTAAGAGTGCCTAAGCAGAGCCTATCCACCTTCGGCGCTACCAATATATACTACTACCTGGTTACTGAACCGGCTTACTCGGAGCTGGTAAAGAATGTCACTGAGACAGTGGTTAGAGAGGGCAGGGTAATTGCCCAGAAGCCGAGGATTGTAACGCCCTATTATCTTTCTCGACTTGAAGGGTTTAGCCCAGAAGCTAGAAGATACTTTGAGGCACTAATCAGGACACACGGTCGTGATGCCCCAGGGCTCTTTTATACTTACAAGAATGAGCCTAAAGAGCTTAACATTGTATCTGATAATTTGCCATCGGTGGTAAATAAGCTAAATGAGGAAATTGATAAGCGTGGTGACCCGCTAACCTCTATAATTCGGGGGGAAGATGAGCTCTGGGACGTGTCATTGATGAAGTTTATTTATGAAATGACCAGAAGCTCTCTACGAAATAATTTGATGCAACTGGGCTCCAGAGGACTTTTAGATATAGACGCCAGTGGTATTCCAGTTGACGCCAGAGTAAGGATTGACGAGCTTTTTATGAAGGTGGCAAGGGGTGAGAGTGAACCCCACGAGCTAAAAGCTGAGCTTGACCGCTGGAACCTGTTTGAAGAGTATGAGGACAGATTCTTTAATATTTTCAAGAAGGAACGATAGAGGAAGTTGATAAACAACATTCAGGAGGAAATGATGCATAGGCGGTGGCATAGATTTGGCTTTAGCTTCTCTCCTTTTGGTTTCTGGTTTAGAGGTCCCGGCTACTTCCCCCGTAGACATGAGTATATTCAGATGCTTGAGGAATACAAACAGGAGTTGGAAGCCGAGCTAAAGGAGGTAGATAAAGAGCTAGAAGAGATGAAGAAGAGAGAATGAAAATTTCGGTAATTGAAGCTAGAGACCTCTCCGAGGCATGGTTTCTTTGCCTGCGTAAGACCTTGACTGAAGGCTACGAGTATAAGATTGAGCGAGGAAGCTATGCCGGTCAGCATCGCAAAGAGCTTGACTTTGTCATTCTCCAAGTCAGGAATCCAGGAACAAGACCTTTGATACCTGACGTGCCCCAGGGTGTGCCACCACCTACCACTATGGAGTATATAGAAAGCTATCTTCCTTACCTCATGACGGCACATAAAGCTGAGGGAGAGCAGTATACCTACGGTCAGTATTTAGAGCAGCAGATTCCTGAAGTAATCAGGATGTATAAGGAGGATGGTTATAATACCAATCAGGCTTTTATGGCAGTGGGCGATGACCAGTCCATTAAACTTCCTGACCCCCCATGTTTGAGGGGGATAGATACCCGAATCCGTGATAATAAGCTCAACTTTATTGTCTATTTCCGGTCATGGGATTTGTGGGCTGGCTTTCCCTCCAACCTGGCTGCCATTCAGCTTCTAAAGGAGTATATGTCCAGTGAGATAGGGATTGGCGATGGGGAGCTGATTGCCCTGAGCAAGGGCTTGCACCTTTATGAGTATGCCTGGGAGCTAGCCAGAATTGCGGCAGGTATGAAATAGTCATACGCATGCTAGAATCGCACCGAGGGAAAGGAAAGTGAACGGAAGACTAAGTTGGTCAATATTTTGGGCATTAGTCGGCATTTTTGTTGTAATAGCCAGTGTATTTTTCATTCCTGCAATCAGAGAATTACTCATGGGTTTTCTTTTTCTTGCCATTTCTGGGGCTGTTTTCACACTGTTAGGTGTGGCATTGATATTTTTTACTGTGAAGGAAAAAGTGGCAGGAATGCTTAAAAAGTTCTTAATATTGACTGGAGCTTCCGCTGCAGGAATTTCTGTCAGTGGCTTTTTGCACAATGCCTTTTATGGTCTGTTTATTTACTGGTTTGGCGCAGACTTCTGGGATAGAACTGGTCTAGGGGATGAACCTTTCTTCTTCATCATGGCAATCTTTGTATGCCCAATCGCTTTTTTAGTCGGGGCGGTGGGTAGTATAGTTCTCGCCATCAAGCGTTCTAAGATGGCGAAAAAATTACTCTCCAGCCCATAGTAGCCGTAGCTGCCCGGATTCTAGCCTTGACGCCTCAAATTGACAATGTTACACTTCTTTTGCACTCGTAAGTAATACTTGGTAGGCAGGCTATTGTTGTGAAAAGAGTTGGCATTCTCTACCACCCGATGATTGAAGCTGCCTATACCCTAGCTAAGGAACTAGAGAAGTTTTTAGGCTCTAGTGGCATTTCTGTTTGGCTATGCTCTGCCTGGGAGGGGGAGAAGGCGAGGGCTCAGGTAGGTGGTACTGATTTAATTCTTAGTATCGGTGGCGATGGCACTATTTTGCGGGCAGCTCAGGCCGTGGTTCCTGAAATGACTTCTATTACCGGGATAAATTTGGGCAAGCTAGGCTTTATGACTGAGCTCAGTGCTGACGAGACTCTGGCTAAGCTACCTGCCTTGCTGGCTGGAGAGGGCTGGATTGATGAGCGGGCTATGCTTGAGGCAAAGCTTTCCCCTCCAGACAAGGAGCCCGGGGCACCTCAGTTATTTTACGCCTTGAACGATGTGGTGGTGGCACGGGGGGCAATGGCTCGGATGGTCTATATAGAAGCCACCATTGATGGTGAGCTATTGACCACCTATAAGGCTGACGGGGTGATTGTGGCTACAGCCACTGGCAGCACCGGTTATTCGCTGGCAGCCGGCGGTCCTATCCTTCACCCGCAGGCCAAGGAGTTCCTGCTATTGCCAATATTGGCTCACCTTAGTTCGGCTTACGCTTTAGTATTACCATCCACTGCCGTAGTCAAGCTGCGCATTAGCACTGCTCATCAGGCGACACTGAGCATTGACGGTCATATAAATATACCATTGCCCAGCGGTGCTATTATTACAGTAAAGCATAGCCCTACTGTGGCAAGATTTTTAAGAATTCATCCAGAGACCTCCTTCTATAGCTCTCTGGAGCAAAGGTTGAAAGGGAAGCAGTAGATTGAAAGTAGAAAAAGCCAGAATAAGTGATGCTACCCAGATGCACAAGTTGATTAACTACTTTGCTGACAAGGATGAGATGCTAGCCCGTCCGCTGAGTGAGATATATGAAAATATCCGGGATTACTTTGTGGTTAAGCAGGGTAAACAGGTGATTGCCTGTGCGGCACTACATGTTAGCTGGTTAGACCTAGCTGAGGTAAAATCGGTAGCGGTGGCTGAGGATAGCCAAAGACAAGGAATTGGCGACCAATTGGTAGACGCCTGCCTCAGGGAGGCTAAGGAGCTTGGTATTGACACTGTTTTTTGCCTGACCAATAAGCCAGCCTATTTTGAAAAGCTCGGCTTTTCTCAGATAGATAAGATGAAATTACCCCACAAGGTCTGGGCTGAGTGTTACCGCTGCCCCAAATTCCCTAATTGTGACGAGGTAGGCCTTATCTACCACTCAAAGTAAGGAGTTTAATTTGGTGGAGAAGACATTATCCAGCCAACTGGTCTATGAGGGGCGAGCAGTAAAGCTAAGGGTTGATACAGTCAAGATGGCTAGTGGCCGGGAAACTACACGGGAGATTGTGGAGCATAGTGATTGTGTGGCTATTATAGCCATTGATGCTAATGATAATGTGCTGCTAGTTAATCAATTTCGCAAGTCTATAGAGAAGGAGCTACTAGAGATACCGGCTGGTGGTATTGAACCCGGTGAAGACCCGGTAACTACCGTTCGCCGTGAGATGCGCGAGGAGACGGGCTACCTACCCAGAAAAGTGGAGAGGTTAGGTGGCTTCTACTCTACGCCCGGTTACTGTACTGAATACCTTTACCTTTATCTGGCTACTGACCTTATCCCTAGCCAACTGCATGCCGAGGATACCGAGAATATTAGATTAGTCCGGGTGCCGATTAGTCAGATTCCCAGTCTCATTACCTCGGGCAGCATTTGTGATGCCAAGAGCATTGCCGGGTTGCTTACCTTTCTGGAGTATCAGAAAGCACACTAAAAGCAGTTTCGGGTGAGCCGGCTAATTAGCCAAGCTCATCTGAGAGCCTTCTCCCACCGAGAAGGTGCATATGAAGATGAGGCACTAACTGACCGCCCTGCTCACCGCAGTTTATCGCCAGGCGATACCCACTTTCAGCAATACCCTCCCTTCTGGCTAGCTGATTAGCAATGTTTACCATGCGTCCCATAAGAGGTAAATCCTCTTCTGATAGGTGAGTAAGAGAAGGAATATGCCTTTTGGGAATAATAACTAAGTGTATAGGCGCCTGAGGATTAATATCGCGGAAGGCAATCACCTCTTCATCCTGATAAAGGGTTTCACTGGGCACCTTGCCGGCTACAATTTGACAGAAAATACAATTCATTTCCCCTCCCTGGTTCTTTTCACCTTCGGTATCTGGCTTTACCCTGCTCAAACAGGTCATTCCCGTAAATATCGTTGGCGACGATAGCCGGAAAGTTGTCTACATTGAGCCTTAAGATAGCCTCAGCCCCCAGGTCTTCATAGGCTACAACCTCTACCTGTTTAATGGATTTAGCCAGTAAAGCGCCAGCCCCGCCTATAGCGGCGAAATAAACAGCTTTATACTTTTTGATAGCCTCTTTTACTTCCGCTGAGCGGCTACCCTTACCAATCATAGCCCTAATCCCGCCAGCAATAAGGCGCGGGGTATAAATATCCATACGCCCACTAGTAGTAGGACCGGCTGAACCAATAATGTGGTTTGGTCTGGCTGGGGATGGTCCCATATAATATAGGGTTTGCCCGGCAAGGTCAAAAGGCAGTTTATCACCCTTATCCAAGGCCTGAATAAGCCGGCGGTGGGCGGCATCGCGAGCGGTATAGATAACCCCAGAAATCAGAACCTTGGTGCCTACGGTCAATTTCTCTATCGTTTCAGCATCAATTGGTGATGT
>JABUBO010000501.1_pt1 | contig 12676 bp, 13 predicted proteins | sample 7240361 | NCBI WGS metagenome assembly JABUBO01 (sample SAMN07256346, study PRJNA390944) | subsurface metagenome | isolation source: Methane hydrate marine sediment | place: Pacific Ocean: Eastern North Pacific, ODP site
AAATAAGCCGATGTAAAATAACGGTATCATAGCTACCTCTCCGTCAACACGGCGCCGGATGGCGCATTTCTATTCGAAAATCTTTTTCAAAAACCACTCAAACCTTTGAGCAATGTGTTTGGTTGCCTGCTCGATGTCGTCTGACTTCACATAAATCCAGTGAATATATAGAAAACCATCGTCTGTCAAATCCACCGTCAAAGTACCCGGGGTCAAAGTAATTGAATTAGCTAATGCAGTGATTCCGGATTCTGTTTTTAGAGTTGTTTTTATTTTTACGATTCCAGGCTTTATCGGCATCTTAGGATGCAGGGCGCGATAGACAACATCCAGATTAGCTTTCATTACATAATAGAAGAATACCGGTATATAAACCAGCAACCAAAATATCCGTACCGGTGAAATAAATAGGTGGTGTTCCTTAGGCAGTATTTCGTGGAACAGAATCGCGACGATCACAGAAGCTATCAAACCCGCTATTATAACCTGGAGGTCGATTTTGCCATTAACAAAAGGCCAGGTAAGCAGTATCCAAACAACAAAAGCCAGAACAAAATAAATCAATCGTCTCATATTAGCACACTCTTAGTATCACATTCCTATTACATTAGCGGAATACCTAAGTCCGTCAGTCAATACTTTAACAGCAGGGTCAAGAATCGCCTGCTTTAAGCCGGGCACCAGCACGAGCAAGCCCATAAGCGCACATAAGCAGGCCAAAAATACCATAGCAACGAGCATAGAGCCTTTACTTTCTTTTGCCTGCTGGAGATTTTCAGGCAGTTCGCCAAGGAAGACATATCGCTGAACCTTCAAATACATTATTAAGGTACATAAACTTACGAAAACAATTATTGCTGCTATCCAGTAAAATTGCGCCTGGACCGCTGCAATTACAAGAATCAGCTTGCTCCAGAAGCCGCTAAACGGCGGGATACCGACTATGGAGGCCGATGCAACGGTGCAGGTTGCGCGCGTTAAGGGTAATTTTTCTGCAAGCCCGCCCATCTGTTTCATCTGCCTTGTTCCGGTTGCCATTTCCACCGAGCCGCTGGTTAAGAACAACAAAGATTTATAAACGGCGTGGTTGACAAGGTGGAACAACCCGCCCAGGATAGCCAAAGAAGCCCAGGCTATGTTGGCGCCTCTGGCAATTAAAGTTGCGCCAAGACCGATACCGAGGATTACATAGCCTATCTGACTAATACTCGAATAGGCCATGAGCCGCTTGAGGTCCCACTGTCCTATTGCCAGAAAAGCCCCGGCAACCATACTTAAAAGACCGAGAACGATTAAGAGCCAGCCGATAGAGACCGAAACTCCAAAAACATTGAAAAGCACACGAGCAAGGGCATAAACGCCGAGGGTTTTTATGAGAATGCCTGAGAGCATCGCAGATATCGGTGCAGGAGCCGATGGGTGTGCATCAGGCAGCCATGCGTGGAACGGCACGAGGGCGGCTTTTAAGCCGAAGCCGACAATAAACAAGGCCAGGGCAAACTTAAGACCGGCATTTAAGCCTGAGTCCTGGATTGCCTCCGAAATATAGGCCATATTAAGCGTGCCGGTATTACCATAAACAAGGGCAACCGCAAAAAGAATGAATATAGAAGCGATAGTGCCCAACACCATATACTTAAAGGATGCGAGTGAAGCAATTTCCAGAAATACAAACAGATTGAAGATGTCTCCGGAGAGTACGACACCGTTCATCCCCGCGACCATAAGCAGAAACAGGCTCAGATATTTTGGCTTGGCGGTGTACTGCTCCATATACCTGGCGCTAAAGAGCATTGCAGCGGCACTGACAACACTAATAGCCAAAAGAAGAAGTGAGCTTAAGCCATCAAGGACAAGATTAATCCCGAGCGGAATAGACCATTTGCCTATTTCATAAACCTCTGTCTTACCTATAGAAGCAACGGCAAATACGAGCAGCGAAACGGTTACCAGATTGGCCAGGACCGTTGCAGCAGTCTTGCCTTTTCGACCAAACATTGGAAGCAAAAACGCCATTACTAAAGGGACAGCGATAAAAAGAGGCAATGGTATCCTCATCCTTTTAGTCTCCTTATTTGAGTGATATCAAAGGTGCCGTATTTTTCGTAAGTCCTGATGCATATCGAAATCATAAGAGCCAATGAACCCAAGCTAATAACAATTGCCGTAAGCACAAGGGCCTGAGGCAGCGGGTCAACAGAGCTGCTAATAAATTGCTCCATTCCTGCTTCGAGCTGGCCCTGGTCGATTATGGGCGCTGTACCGCCGGAACGATAGCCGAGCATAATCAGGAAAAGATTGACGGCATATTCCATAACCATAATGCCTATGACAATCTTGACCATATTCTTTTTGACGACCGCACAATACAGCCCGAGCATAAACAGTAAAAAGCATAGTGCATAAGGCATTAGTTTTACTCCGTTAGAAACTTTACATTTTCAAACCACACAGATTACACAGATTTATCCACAGATTTCAACGATTTATCTGTGTAATCTGCGATTTTTTAGCCGGCGTTTCCCGTTTGAACGTCGAAAGCATAAAAATTACCAGAAACAGTGAGGCGCCAACCTTCAGGCCAATGGCGATATTCGATAAAGGTATAGTCCCGGCACTTATGAGATGCAAAGGTTTGCTCGGCAGGTACTTTCCTTGATATAGGAAATTAACAAAGAAGACCCCGCTAAAAACCAGTCCCAAGATCGCTATCAGGGCAAACATAAATACCCCCAGACAATCAAGCTTTGAGTCAAGTGCCAGAGGCAGGTCCTTTTGTACAAATTCTCTGCCGAATGCCAGCATAAGCAGCAAGTAGGAAGAAGCTAAAATCACACCGCCGGCAAAGCCGCCGCCGGGGGTAAGATGCCCGAAAAGAATGATGTAAATGCCGAAGAGGACAATCAGCATCTTAACCCAGCTACTGACAGTTTTTACTATTATTGTCATACCTTTCACAATTCGGGTTCCTCCAGCAGTTTTTTGGCCTTTTTTCGCAGTATTACAGTTGCGCCTATAATCGAAGTAAACAAAACGGTTGCCTCACCAAGTGTGTCATAGGCGCGATAATCCAGAATGACCGATGCTACGATGTTCGCGGCTCCAGTGTCGTCCAGCCCCTTTTCGATATAGGTCTGGGAAGCAGCGCCAGGGGTCTCGGCAAAAACGGCGGTTCCGAAATCGGGCAAAGTCTCAAAAACTTTTACGCCGGCCAAAAATATTACGAAGATAATCACGACCGAAATAACCGTCCCAAAGAACTCTTTATCACCAGTGATAAAAGTCAGATCGCGGGAGATTGTAGCGCGAATCAGGATAATCAGACCCAAGACTTCCACCACAATCTGAGTTATTGCAATGTCCGGCGCCCGCAAAAACAGAAACATCAAAGAAGCGCCAAATCCCAGGGCACCGATGCAGATTATGGAACTTAACAGATTTTTGGTTTCTATCGCAATAACAGCAGCGATTATCATAAACAGCAGTAATATGTAGAATATAGCCATATTAACCTCACCGAATCTCGCACACTACAAATATAATTATCAATAATCCCAAAACCACCCAGGTCAAATACATCGGCAGCACGCCGGAATGAAGCCATCGCAGAAAATCTGTCAGGCACAGCCCGCACCTTCCGCCTTGCTCGTATGGGTCGAAATATCCTTTTTCCTGGCCCGTGTAAAGCTGTCTCAGGCCGCCCATTCGCGAAACAGTCTTGTAGAAATGCGTCCCGGGTATTCTCATATCTTCATTATTCTGCACCTCGCCACAGGTCCAGGTGGGCACGATTCTAACATTTCTCGACAATTTCGCAACAATCCAGATGAGCACGCCAAGACCAATGCCAATTATTATCAGGATTGTAGCCAGACCGGAATCCCAGGTGCCGAAGATTGCAGTACCTGGTTCTATACCCAACGCAGGATAAATGAAAAGTTTGAGCGGAACGTGGTAGAAGACACCGAAGAACACACACAGCAAAGCAAGTACCATCATCGGAATTGTCATCGCCGGAGATACTTCCTTTACGTCTTTTAGTTCGTCCGGCAGGCGGGAAAGGAATATCGAATGTATAAGTTTAACAAATGAAGCCAAAGTAAGCGCACTTCCAAACATAGCACAAGTCAGCCAGATGGGCCAAAGGCCGGCGGCTACTCCTGCTTGTTGAGTACCCATTTCAATTAGACCCTGATAAATCATCCATTTGGAAACAAATCCGTTGAGAGGGGGTATTCCGGAAATACTCAGAGCGGCAATCAGACAGGCAGTAAAAGTGATGGACATTTTTTTGCCCAGGCCGCCGAGTCTATCCAGTTCAGCCGTTCCGGCTGCCTGCTCGACCGCGCCGCCGCACAAGAATAAACAACATTTATAAATTGCATTGTTGAGCATATGGAATATACCGCCGGCAATACCCACAGGCGTGCCTGTTGCTATGCCGAGTATCATATAACCGACTTGGCTGATAGCATGATAGGACAGTAGTTTTTTGAGATTATGCTGAACCATCGCAATCATCACAGCGATAATAATCGTGGCGGCACCTATGATTGACAGGACGATAGTTAAAGCCGGAGAGTTAATTATAAATATTTCCCTCACGATAATTACCAACAGATAAATCCCCAGAAGTTTATCAATCGCGGCAGGCAAAAGTGCCATCACTGAGGCCGGCGCATACTCACCACTGGTAGGCACCCATGTATGTAAGGGCAATGCACCTGCTTTGGTAATGGCGGCTGTCATAAGCAGCAGGAAGGCTATAATTGGCAGTGCTGAAGTGGTCGCCAGGCTAATATCTGAGATGATGAAAGTCCCCGAAAGTGACCATATCATAAATACCCCGAGCATAAAAGCGGCATCGGATGCACCTATCATTGCGAAACTTTTTGTCGCTGCAAAATTGGAATTTTTACCGCCTGTTGTTATTAAAAGATATAGCGAAACAGTAACAATCTCCCAGAATATCAATAAAAACAGTAAGTGATTGGAAAGCAGTATTCCAGCCGAGCCGCCTATTGTAAGCAGAATCGCACCATAATAAATATTCGGCGCTCGTCGCTCGTCGCTCGTCCCTCGTGATTTTAGTGAATATAAAGTTATTAACAGGCCAAAGCCCATCGCGAACAATAACACAAATTTGCCCAGGGGAGTGGTACTCAGCAACAGGTCTATGTTCACATTACCTAATTGAAGGATAGGCCAGGTGTACCCAGACTCGCCGCCGGTAAATATCTTGATACCCAGAATAAACGTGATAACCGAAATAATAAACGTTAATGTCCTTGATACGGACTTTAGCTTATTCGGCAAAAACAGCAGCACAAAGCCCACAATCAGCGGCAAAAAGACAGGGATACAGAGAATGTTCACTTCCAATTTAGAAATCCTCCAGCTTTAGTTCGGACGCGCCGATTTCCTTTTTAATCCGTGCCGTTTTCTCACGGCTCAATTTCAGCAATGCGTCATAATCTTGCACAACATTGTTATGCCCATCGACAACAGCCAGCCTTTCGGTGCAGCTATAGCAGGGGTCAACCGCGGCGAGCGTAATGGTAACATCAGCAATATGCTGACCAATACACGAGGCCCTAAAGGAAGGCACATTAACGAAGCTTGGTGCTCTTACCTTGTGGCGAATCGGCCTGTTGCCGCCATCGCTGCGGACGTAATGAAACGTCTCACCTCTTGGAGCCTCAGCACGGCCACAAGCCTCACCCTCCGGTATTTCCTTGACATCCACGGCAATAGGGCCATCAGGAAGTTTCTTTATTGCCTGCCTGATAATCTTAATAGCTTCAAAAACCTCGAGAAGACGCACGACGGCTTTGGCAAAGACGTCCCCTTCGGGCTGGCTAATTACATTCCAGTCCAAATCGGCATAGACCGCATACGGGTCATCGCGTCTTACGTCGATGGCAACGCCACTACCTCTGGCGGTCGGACCTGTTACCGCATATTTGATAGCATCTTCTTTACTCAAGATACCTACGCCTTTGAGCCGGGCGTGCAGAACAGGGTCGTCAAGCACCGCCTTGGTCAGCATTCCGGTTTTCTTTTCGAGTTTGTCCATCTCCTTCAATATTTTGGGCTTAAGCTCATTGGGGATGTCCTCACGGCAACCGCCAACCTTGACGTTTCCGTAGTTATTTCTGTTGCCTGTTATCTCTTCTAACAAATCAAGCACCGGCTCGCGGTATTTCCACGACCACATAAAAACAGTGTCATAACCGATAAAGTGCCCGGCTAGACCTACCCATAACAGATGGCTGTGAATTCGTTCGAACTCGTTGATAATTACACGGATATATTGAGCACGGTCAGGTGGTGTTACGCCGGCAAGCTCTTCGACTGCATTGACATAAGCCAATGGATGCGAAGCTGAGCAGATTCCACATATACGGGAGACCAAAAACGGAACCTGGTCGAACTGCAGGGATTCGCTGATTTTTTCTATGCCGCGGTGGTTATAAGATATTCGCATATCAATATCGGTTACAATTTCACCATCGACGGTGAGCTGGAAAAACTCCATTTCCTCCTGCAGCGGATGAAACGGGCCGACCGCAACAACGGGTTTCGAGAGTTTGACAGTTCGGCAGGCGGGTGATTGCGATTGGACGGTTGGACGTCCGGATGGTTCACCGTCCGGGCGTTTTACCGGCATTTCCGCATCTTTCCTCAACGGATAAACACCCTCAGGCCAATCATCAGACAGAATCAACCGCCGCATATCAGGATGATTATTGAAATCTATCCCCAATATATCGTGTATTTCTCTTTCTATCCACTCGGCAGCCGGTAAGAACGGTGCAATAGATTCAATCGCCGGCTTTTCGCGGTCACGGATAAAAGCCTTCAAAGTAACCATACAACCGGTTTGGTCATACGAATAATGATAAAGAACTTCAAAGCAATCGTCAGAATCAATTCCCGTAGCAATTAAAAACCTTAATGGCACTTCTTCAAACAGGAACTTGTTGACGGCGTAACTGTTTTCGGCCTCACATAAAAGGAAGATTCTATTATCCGCCTTTTGCTCTACATCTATGAGCTTATCTTTTATTTCCGACAGCCTGTTGTTTAGTTCTTGTTGGTTCATATTCGTATCCTGTTATAAAACCGATAGCGCCTTTACCACGCCGGATATCATGGCTTCAGGCTTCGGGGGGCAGCCCGGCACATAAGCAATAATTGCATCGGGGTCAATTTCTCTGATTATTTTATCTACCGGCCCAACTATATGGTAACCGTCCGCAAATATCCCTTTGTCACAAGCACAAGCTCCCATTGCAAAGACAACGCAGGGCTTTGAAGTCTGGCGATATACTTCCCGCAGTCGTGGAGCCGCCTGAGCGGTAACCGCACCGGTTACCAGCAGTGCATCAGCATGCCGCGGTGAGCCTACTAATTTCATACCAAATCTCTCAATGTCAAACTTCGGCGTTAGTAAATTAACAATTTCGATATCGCAATTGTTGCAAGCGCCGGTATTAACGTGGAAGACCCACACTGATTTTTTCAATGACCAAATTTTCCAGCTCATAAATTCACCCCTTCGGCCCTTCGACTACGCTCAGGACAAGCTTACAGCCAGTTGATGCCATAATTACTGCCTATTGATGCAAGAATAATAGCGACAACCAAAGCAATCCCGCAATACACCCAGAAGAACTTCATCGCCTGGTCAATCCGTACACGCGGGTTTGTATTCTTTATCAAAATCAACAAGACCAGAACCAAAACATATTTTCCGATTCCCCATACTAAAGGCCAGCCTGTCGTGCCAAATCCGCCGAGAAATACCATCACCAAAAACAACGGCAGAGCTACAAGCATCATTGCCTGCATAACCTTCCAAACTGCAAGCAGTACTCCGGAATACTCTATAATCATGCCGCTGGCCACTTCAGTTTCCGACTCGGCTATATCAAATGGGACAAAACCGAGTTTTGCCTGAACACATAATAACGCAGCCAGAAAAGCTAACATTCCGGAGATGCTAAGGACCGGCGTATATTCGGCGATTGCAGCTAAATTTAGCTGGCCGCCGGTCTTTATAATCACCACAATGAAGGCTAAAACAAGCGGCAGCTCGTAGCCCATTACCAGTTTCATTTCCCTGCTTGTGCCGATCATCGCGTGGGGGCTGGCACTGGCGCTGCTACCGAGAATCAACGCCAGCGAAGGCAAAACCATCAGATAAACCGCTACAATGATATCGCCGACAAAGGTCGTTTGGGTGATAGTTATCCGCCAGAGCATTGTCGAAAGCAATAGCACACCTGTCAGACCGACAAGCGGAGCCGCGAGGAAAACAGTTCGCTGAGCGTCCTGCGGTACGAGTATTTCCTTGCCCATCAGTTTCATAATATCGTAGAACGGCTGGAAAAGCGGCGGGCCGACACGCCATTGCACCAGGGCACTGACCTTGCGGACTATCCAGCAGGCAACAAGGCCCAAAACAACAGTAAACAAAAAACCTGGAAAAATCAGGATCCAGAATACATTCTGTAATGCTTCAATCATTTCTCTGCCTTTTACTTATCCCTCAAAAACGGCTCCCATAAACCACCACCGGAGACCTCAACAACGATATCTTCGAGAACCTCTACCAAATCACCTTTTACCTCAACTTCTCTGTAATCTATACTTTCATCCTGGCAGGTATTCACGCATAACGGTTTTTCCTCCGGCGACAACCTGCCTCTGCACACATCACAAACACTGCTTGGGAAAGGTATCAAATCAGTATATATCGTTCCAAACGGGCAGGCTATTGCGCAGCTGCCGCAGCCGGTACACAACATATTTGCCCGCTTAAGAATACCGGCATCATTATTCTCGGTCGGCACTTTCTCCAATGCACCCTGAGGACAGGCGTTGATACACGGTGCAGCTTCACATCTGCGACATATCAAGGCAAAACGAATCATCTCCAGTAAAGAGTCTATCCCTTTGTTCTGGGGATGATGTTTGTATGAACATTGCACTTCAGATTCATCCTGAAGTTTGCATTTTGCCAAATCGATTATTAACTTCGCTCCCATAATTTCGTGTCTCGTATTTCGTATATCGTATTTCGCTTCACATGCGACGATTTTCAATCCCAGATATTTGGGTAGCTTTTTATCTGGTCGTAGGTAAAAACAGGGCCTTCCTTGCAGACATAATACTTGCCTAACATACAGTGGCCGCACTTGCCTACTCCGCAGCTCATATTCTTTTCCATTGAGAGATAAATTTGTTCAGGACCGAACCCGAATTCCAGTAATTTCAAGGTCGAGAATTTCATCATAATCGGCGGACCACAAACCACCGCCACTGCATTTGGAATATTCACGTCATCACGGGCCAAGATAGTAGTTACCACGCCGGTATTACCAGCCCAGTTGCCGTTTGCGTCGTCGACGGTCAGTTTGATATCCACGCCGTCAATTTTTTGCCATGAGTCGAAAAGTGTGTTCTTGTAGATAAATTCATCAGGTGTTTTTGCACCGAATCGACAAACCACAGATTTGAAATCCTTTATTCTCTCAACAAGGGTCAAAAACAAAGACCTTATTGGTGCCAAGCCCACACCGCCGCCGATGATATAGACTTCTTTGCCAACAAAATCATCAATCGGATAGCCCTTACCATAAGGCCCGCGAACGCCGACTTTTTGTCCCTTTTCGCACTCGTGTAATAAAGCCGTTACCCGACCGGCCTTCATAATCGTGATTTCCATCTTCTTAGTATCTGAAGGCGACGAGGATGGGGTAAACGGTGCTTCACCTTCGCCGGGTAAAGTCAGCTCCACAAACTGGCCGGTTTCAAACTTGAATGTTTCTTCCAGCACAACGACAAAAGTCTTAATCGTCGGGGACTCGTCTATAATATCAACAATTCCGCCGTTTATGGGTTGGTAGAGATTTCGATTCATTTTGCAACTTCCGCTTTTGTCTTGTCTTTACCTTTGAGTTCTTCATTCAACTTTTTTAATACCTTGCGGATATCCACCTCGCCCGCCTCGGCATCAACGCATCTGCCGCAGCCGACACACATATCGATGTTATACCTATCGAGAAAATAAGAAAATTTGTGCATAAAACGATGTCTGAGCCTGTCACCGAGCATTTTGCGGGGATTTGCACCGCCGGCCACTTCAGGATAAGCAAGCCTCATGCAACTGTCCCACATCTTCATCTTGGCAAAGTAATCCTTCTGCTTAGTGTCATAAAGATAGAAACAGTGGCAGGTAGGACAGACCCGCGTACAGGCCTGACATTCGACACAGGTTGTCGCTTCCTCATCATAAACATCGGAATCCTGGCTGTTTTCAACAATCTCGTTAACCGGCTTATCGAATTTGAGGTCGGCGTTATTTTGCTCAAGCTGCTTTTGTGTCTCAGCCCTGTTTTTGTCTCGGTCAGCCAACAGGGTGTCAGTCGTCTCGGTGAAAAGTCTGGAGTATTTTTCTACAAAATCTTTGCCCTTTTGCGAGCCGACTTCGATAATAAAGCCATCCTTTACCTGCGAAACATTCAAATCAAACCCACTCCGGGCAAAGGGCCTTCCATCCAAAACGTTGCAGAAACAACTCTCAGCCGGCTCGGAACAATCAGACGAGATGATGAACATTTTCTCCCGCCGGCTTACATAAAACGGGTCCTCAAATTCCTCTTCCGTGAAAACTTTGTCCAGAACTTCGATGGAGCGCAAATCGCAATCTTTCAGCCCAAAGACGGCAAATGGCTTTATATCCTTTGGCTCAAAAGGCTCGGGAAAAACCGCCGCAAGCTCTCGCAGCGGGAATAAAAACTCTTTTACAGGCGTACAAGTGCGTATGTTATTGAATTCCACGCAGGTCTCGGTTGAAGGGTCGTACCTATTATATATATAATGCGTTCCGGTCTTTTTCGGAACATAGAGTTCCATCTGTTCGGCAACAGCGTCCAGAAACGGCTTTAATTCATTTATAAGAACAGTCTGCATTTTGCTCACCCGAATTTACTCATTAACTTATGCAACGCTTTGTAAACGGCCGAATGCAAATAGTCAAATAGAATTTATTATTTTAAGTGACCAGCAAAATTATCCAATTTAACATTTCAACTTGCCGGCATATAGTAAGGCAAGCAAGCCAGGTCCATCGCAATATCAATGGTTATTACCTTTACTTTCTTAGGCACCACTATATAGCACGGAGAAAAATTCAGAATACCCCTTACACCTGCTTTGACCAATGCGTCTGCTGTCTCCTGAGCAGCCTGACGTGGAACGGCCATAACTGCAAGTTTGATTTTCCGTTTCTTTAGCGTCCAAAGCTTTGAGACGTTTTCAATCGTGATATTCTTTATTTTCCTGCCGACCTTTTTAGGATTAACATCGAAAGCGGCGGCGATATCGAAACCATATATCCCAAAGTCCGGATACGCCAAAATCGCCGTTCCCAGATTGCCCACGCCAACCAGGGCCGTCTTTTGAACAACATCAAGTTTGAGAATTCTTTTGATCTCCTTTGCAAGCGTTTCAACATTGTAACCCACTCCGCGAGTGCCGAAATCACCAAAGTAAGAAAAATCCTTCCTTATCTGCCCGGGATTAACACCTACAAAATCGGCCAGCTTTTGGCTCGAGATACTCTCTCGGCCCTTTTGAGATGTAAGCAGCAGCCCCCGCAGATAAATCGGCAGCCGCCGGATGGTCTCATCTGGAATTCTTCTGTATCTTATTTTACTACCCTGCGAATACTTAGTGCTTGTGTTCACATTCACAAACTACAAAACCAAGTTTTATACAGATGATTGTTGCACACGTCAAGTAAAAACACATAATTTTAATCGGTCCCACGAAAATATCCATTGGCTTAATTGCTTTATAGACAAGAAGTTACTTTCCATGGCACCAAAAAATAAAAATATTAAAAAAGATTTGTGAAATTTAATGTCGCAACAATATCTAATTGCAACTTGCAGCGTCACAAAAATTCCATATTTTTAAAAGTCGGATTCACAACTGTCTTCAAGAAGATAAATGTTTGTAATTGTGACGGAACGCTCGAACTTCATAATGGACAATAACAATCCATTCTTATTGCTGAAGTATCACTACCTGCCTGCCGGACATACACAAATGGTGTTTGCTCTTCATGCCGGCTTTGGTGTTTGCTCTTCATGTCGGCTTTAATGCTGAAACTTTGGGCAGGCTCATTTACCCTTAATCTTCTTGCAATACCGGCCTGCCGGATGTAAAATTAAAAGAAATTTATTAGAACTATTTTCTTTTAGGTCCGTTAGGCCGGGCTCAAACAAAACTGATATTCTTTAGGGTAAAATCTTTGTTTTCTGTGAATTTGTCACTGTCAAAAAGCCTTGCGCCCGTAGCTCAGTAGGATAGAGCATCGGTTTCCTAAACCGAAGGCCACAGGTTCGAGTCCTGTCGGGCGTATTAAAATGAGGTTTTTAGGCTAAAAACGACTAAGGAATTGCAAGTAAAACGCAAGTTCCCTTTGCTTTTTCGGACGTGACAGATTAAGTTAAGGTGAACGACCGTTAAGAAAAAGAAAGGAGGTCAGCCATGGGTGTGACCGTAATAAAAGAAAAGAAGAGTGGAAAACTTTACATCTGTATCCGGCAGGCAGGAAAAAGGACAAGTAGATGTTTGGGTAAAATCGATTCACGCACCAAGG
>JABUBO010000502.1_pt1 | contig 12673 bp, 9 predicted proteins | sample 7240361 | NCBI WGS metagenome assembly JABUBO01 (sample SAMN07256346, study PRJNA390944) | subsurface metagenome | isolation source: Methane hydrate marine sediment | place: Pacific Ocean: Eastern North Pacific, ODP site
AAGTTTTATTTGGGGTTCGTCATTGCGAGCAATTCGCAGAATTGCGCAGCAATCTAAATACTAACGTCGAGGGGCCGGCTCTGGCGGGACTAATTTCGCACGAACCACAAGCGACGAGCGACGGAGTAAATTGTAGGTTTACCCGCTGCAGACCACCTTTTTATCTTGACGGGATGGACTGCTTGTGGTATGCTAAAAGAACTTGGCAGGAGTTGTTTTAGGTGGACACATCTGGCTTTGGATTCGCTATGTCTCCTAAAAACTGCTCGAGAAGGATAAAAAATAGTTGGACTTTTGAGATAGTTGTGTTATACTGGACAGGTTCAGCATAGCAGTCATTCCGATTAAAACGTGATACGTCGAAGAAAGAAAATCGCGAAAGCAGCCTGTTGGCAGTTGAGGAAGCTGCCGATGTTCTCATCATACCAACATCCGGAATATCTTGAGAAAAAATATTGATTTACCCAGATTTATAGGAGACAAGCAAATGACAAACCGCAAAAAAAGGGCCACTAAGCAAATGGCAAAAGGCTTTACGTTAATAGAGCTATTGGTCGTTATTGCTATCATTGCCGTACTGCTGGCGATCCTAATGCCTGCGATGCGGAAGATCAAGGAGATAGCACGGGAAACAGCCTGCAAATCAAATTTGCGGAATGTGGGATTGGCTGTAGCAATGTACTTAGACGACTACGAACGCAACCTGCCTTATACGGGCAGCTCCAACGGATTTCTGTGGTTCGAGTCAGATGAAGTTACTTATCGAAGACCCGGTTCCGGCAGCGGGACTTATTGGGGTACTTTCTACAAAGACTACCTGAAAGAAACGAAGATATTCGGCTGTCCGAGCTTTCAAAGTGCTACTAATACCAGACTGATATATACTTATAGTGGAAACACTAAAAATTCCGACTCTTCTTATTTAATTAAGCACGCAGCGTTTGGTTTGAACCATCATGAGAGAGCCAGGGGTCGAAATACAAATGATATATACCGTACTTCAGAATTCATTTTTTGCACCGACCACGCTGAACCAAGACCGGAATGTGGAACCAGCGATGGCTTTCATAATAATGACAGACCCGGCGCTATGAATCTGACCAGCTATCGACGAGGGGGCAGTCGTTTCTTCAGCTATCGGCAAATTTTCAGACACAATATTAGATACGCCGCCGACGACAGAACCGGCGGAAGAGCTAATGTTCTATGGCTTGACGGACACGTTACCGCTATTGAAGAAACTACAGGAGACGATGTACCAAGCAGGTGGTATACAGGCGATAAGCCAGAATAAAAATATTGCCCAGCGTAAATATTCAGCCCCGCAATTATACCGCGGGGCTTTTTTATGTTAATTCCCAGCAGTCGGCCTGCCCCAGCTTTGTTCCAATCAACTAATCACCAATTGACCAATTCACTAATTACCCAATTAACCACTCACCATTCATGCCGTTTTATGGTCCATGAAGCCTTCGAGTTTGCGTGAACGGACGGGGTGCTGGAGTTTGCGTATAGCTTTTGCCTCAACCTGTCTGACGCGTTCGCGTGTAACTTTGAAGATTCTGCCGACTTCTTCCAGAGTATAGGTATAGCCGTCGCCGATCCCGTATCTCAGCTTGATAATCTCGCGTTCGCGATATGAAAGCGTCTTCAGTACCACATCGATTCTGTCCTTAAGCATTTCCTGAGTAGCGGAGGCCACCGGCGAATCGACATCTTCATCTTCGATAAAATCGCCGAAGTAGCTGTCCTCACTTTCGCCTATCGGCCTGTCAAGACTGATAGGATGCTTGGAAATCTTGAGCACTCTGCGGGCCTCTTCGATACTCATCTCGGCCTCTTCGGCGATCTCTTCGATAGTAGGCTCTCTGCCTAATTTCTGATGCAGCACTTTGCCGGCCGTTCGCAGTCGGCTCATCGTCTCTATCATATGAACCGGAATACGAATCGTTCGAGCGTGGTCGGCTATCGCACGAGTGATCGCCTGTCGAATCCACCACGTGGCATAGGTGCTGAATTTATACCCCCTTCGGTGCTCATATTTGTCCACGGCTCTCATCAGGCCGGTATTGCCTTCCTGGATTAAATCCAGAAAGCTCAGGCCACGGTTGCGGTATTTCTTGGCAATAGAAACGACCAATCTAAGGTTTGCACTAGAGAGCGTTCGTTTAGTGTTCTCGTATTGGCTGAAGACTCTGTCCAGCGAGTTCAGTTTTTTGCTAAGCTGCCTGGGCGTTTCCATCACCAATTCCGTAAGGCCGTTCAGTTCCTGCCTCATCGTATTGATATCATCGACGGTTATATCGTCGTTATGGCCTGCCGTGATTGTTTGTTCTAATTGGCGCATTTTACCGCAGATACCGTGAAGCTTATTTTTGACCGGCTGAATTCTGCTGGTCCGCAGGCTAAGCTCTTCGAGCAGCGTTGCGACTTTTCGTTTATTTCGGCTTATTCGCTTCAATGCCGTCTTGGTTTCCTTCTTGTTGTGGTCATTGAGTGTTTTCTTAAACAGGTCATGGTTGATTTTCAGCAGTTTATCTACGGTCCTGATGTTCTCAGGGAGTCGCTTTTTTATTACGCTTTTAGTGAGTTGCGGTGAGGTACTGACTTTGATTGTTCTATCGAACGACATCATGCCGTTATGCACCTGCTGTAGTAAATCGAGGGAGTTTCTGGCGCAGTAGTCGTTTTGGAGCATTTTCCTTCTAAAGGCCATTCTCGCCATTTCAATTTTTCGTGCGAGAGAGATTTCAGACTTTCTCGTCAGCAGAGGTATCTGGCCCATCTGAGTCAAATACATGCGAATAGGGTCGTCAATTCGTCTGGCGACTTCCTCGCCGACGAGTTGTTTTTCGAGCAGCTCGTCCTCTTTTAGCTGCTGTTTTTTGTCGTCATCTTCATCTTCGGACGTTTCAAATTCCTCCTCCCGGGCTTTTGCGGCCTGCCGGGATTCGACATCAGCCTCATCGAGCAGACTGATGTCCATTTCATCGAGGGTTGCCAGCAGGCGGTCCAGACGACCTGGGCTGATAGCATCTTCAGGCAGCTCATCGTTCATCTCCTCGTAAGTGAGAAATCCCTTTTTCTTGCCCTTTTCGATGAGCAATTTTATCTGCTGCTCCGGGCTTATGATTTCGGCGCTCTTTGAGGAGCCGTCATTAGAGCTCACTTTATCGGGGATAATTTTTCTGGCTTTCTTTTTTCGTTTTTTTGCCACAATTTGTACCCTTTTATATATTTTATAAAATTAACCCATAATCTTAGCGTGGAAGAACAAAGCATTCCTCGCGTTTGCACCTGCGCCCAAAGTGCCCCTGCTTCGCCAGGGCTTCGCATGGCAGGCGGTGCTAAGAGCCTATCATAATAAATCCCCGGCTTCGAGAAGGCTGCATCGGTCGTTCTCCGGCGGACGAGTAGTTATCATTATAGACTCTAAATACTTATGTTACGGCTATCTGCCGACGGTTGTTCACTATACCATACCCACGTTGTGGGGGTTTTCCTTTCCGGTATTATCATAAACTTTGCGTAGAAACTGTCTGGGGTCCTCTATCGTTTCGATGCGGCTGTTTTGTTTCTGTGCCTGGTATCGCTCAATCGCATTTAGGGCGCCAGTTAGGCGGGCCTGGAAGTTGCCTTTTTCCTCTCCGGCCTGTGTTAATTCCACAAGAGAACTGCCGAGCTCTACAGATTCGGTTTTGGCTAATATCTCTGCGAGCGAAGCATCAATATTGGTATCCAACGTTTCAAAAAGAATCGCTGCAATTTGTCTCAATATCGGTACATCGAAGAGGTCTGCTGTAATTTCCTGCTTTACAATCTCAAAGAGCTTCGGCTCATTGAGCAATACTTCGAGGACCTCGCACTGGGCAGTGGCAAAGAGGCCCCGGCCGTAATCTACGGTCCGGGCTTTTTGGTTTTCGGCGTTATAACTTGCGGTCCTTTGTGCTTGTCTGAGTCTCTTGTTCAGCTCGGCGTTAATTTGCTTACCGTCAAGGCCTATAATCTTCGAAACCTGGTTCACTATCAAACCGCGGTCTATCGGCGTGACATTGCCTGCCCAAAGGGCGGTTGCTATCGTCTGTAAGTACTCTTCAATCACTATCCTTTTGCCGGCGAGAGTGTCATCGCTGCCGAAACTTGCCGTCAACCTGTTCCATTTGAACTGGAAGACATCGACAGCGTCGCTTATGAGCTGTTCGAATTGCTCTTTGCCGGCGGCCAAAAGAAAATCGCAGGGGTCTTTACCTTCCGGCACCGAAGCAAGTCTGATATCTATTCGCTGAGAGAGGCAGACGTCCAGGGCCCTGTTGGCGGCTTCAATGCCGGCAACGTCACTGTCGAAAAGCAAAACCACTTTTTTTGCATAGCGTCGTAAGATGCGTCCGTGGCCTGCGGTGAAACTGGTCCCCAAGGTCGCAACGACATTGTTGCAGCCGAATTGATGCGCCATTATGCAATCGGTGTAGCCTTCCACGACAACAGCCGTCCCCGTGGAGACAATCTGATGGCGTGCCTGCTCCAGGCCGTACAGCGAATTGCTTTTGTCGAACAGAGGCGTCGTCGGGGAATTTATGTATTTAGCGCCGGTTTCGTCGAGCGTGCGACCGCCGAAGCCAATGACTCTGCCGGTTACATCGGTAATAGTAAACATCAGGCGGTTTACAAACTTGTCCTGATGTTGGGCTGTAATCAGGCCTGCCTGTCCCAGCAGTTTCACCGGTATATTTTTAGCCTTAGCTGCCCTGAGCAAATCGTTGCTGGAATCAATTGCTAAGCCGAGCTGCCATTTTTTTATACTATCGGGAGTTATCTTTCTTTGGGCGATATAGTCACGGGTTTGTTCGCCCTTTTTATCATCGTGAAGGTTTTGCTGGAAGTATTTAGCGGCCCAGGCATTGACCTTCGCCAGCTTGTTCGGGTCGATATCTTCCGATGGCATTTGGGTTTGGCCATTATCTTTGGCAGGTCTGGTGGGTTTTAGCTTTATTCCAGCGCGCTCGGCCAACCTTTGAATCGCCTGGGGGAAGGTGAGGTTCTCTCGCATTTGTAAAAATTTGAATACATCGCCGCCGGCACCACAGGCAAAACACTTGAATATCTGCTTGACGCTGCTGACATTCATACTCGGACGATGGTCGTCGTGGAAAGGACACATGCCCACCATTTCCCGGCCTTTTCTCTTGAGGCTTATGTGCTCACCTATCACGTCAACAATGTCGTTGGCCTGTTGAACCTGAATAACTAAACTATTGTCAAACATCCCTGCCATATTACTTTGGCTCCGCCAGAAAAAAGGCGATTCTTGATAACCCTCCGAGAAGCCCGCTCACGATGGGTACTCCTATTGATAACTGATAAAAATTACCGTCCGACTACTTAAGTATAGTCGTAATCGGCTAAAAGTCAAGTCGGGCAATATAAACACGTTTTAATACTGTTAAAAGCCCTTTTTGACCTATTGGACACTTGGTGAAATCAGACAGGATTCGGAAGACTCCAGACCACAGACACAAGACACAAGACGAATGGTGAGGAGTGAGCTAAAGTGAACTAAAGTGCCTAAAGTGCCTAAAGTGAGCTAAAGTTGGATGACAGAAGACGGAAGGCAGACAAGGAGGGAATATCGAATATCGAACAAGGAATATCGAATGATGAAGTGAGACAGAATGCGAAAGGCAAGTTGTGAGTAGTTAATTGGTTAATTGGTGAGTCCACTGGAACGCCGGGCGTGCGGAAGAAAAACAACTATATATTTGGTTAGTCCAGAAGTAAGGGAAATGGTTTGGAAGTGAGGTGTCTGTTAAGATATAGATGTATATACATATTTCACGAGTGAATCAATAGACTGTTTGTTATTGGCACAACTCACCACTCGCCAGGGCTTCCAGTAATTCGGCTGCTCGTGTTGGGGCATCATACTTGGCGAAATCAGATTGAATACGTCTTGCGTTCTCACGATAGACCGGGTTGATGAGTACCTCCTTGACGGCGTCTCTCAATTCACCAGGCGACGGACGTTGCTTCCTCAGATTGATACCGGCTCCCGCCCATTCTACTCGCGCGGCGACCTCCATTTTATCATCGGTGTTACCGGCAACCACCAGCGGAATGCCCTGTGCCAGGGCCCTTTGAGTTCCGCCGTATCCACCGTTTGTTACCATCACGTTTACGTGAGGCAGCAGATGACCAAAGGGAATGAAAGGCTCCGCTTTCACATGTTCGGGTAGTTGTCGCAATTGACCTTCTTTGACCGGGACAACGACAATGAACATATGTTGATCATTCAATCCCTCGATGGTCGGCACGATCAGATCATCCAGGTTCGTTGCTACAGTGCCCTGGTTGACTAGCACCACAGGTTTTGTACTGTCCAAATCGGACCACCAATGCGGTGGTTTAAATGCAGGATCTGGTTCGGTTAAAACTGGCCCAATGAAATGAAGATACTCAGGTTGATCACTGCGAGGGTATTCGAAAGTAGGTGTTGAGATTTGCATAATCAATGAAGGTTTTTCGAACATACCGCTGAAAAATGTGCCATTCAGCGGCTCAAGCCCTAAATCTCGTCGGATGTGATTTGCATATCTAGTGAGATCGCGAAGCAAGACATGATAGATCAGAAAGTTGAGCATTTGGTTTCTTCCCCTTGTGATAAGGTTATTTCCTGGCAGCAGACCTAAACCGAAGGGAGCCGTATCACGGCTGGGCAGGGATAGAGGTAGAAGAGAAATCTGAGCGCTCGGGAGGCCTCCCATTTCTGACCTGAAGTAAAGACCAAATGCGATGGGATCCCCTACAAGAACATCAGCCTGAAAGTTTGTCAGGACCGTATCAATGGCCTCAATTTCTCGTGAGCAGGCATCAAGGAAGACGTGCTTTATGTAGTATCTGATTTGTCTGAGTCCCTTTAGCTCCTTCAATTTGGGACGAAAATCATAGAACTCAATTCCATTTGGATCAAGTTCCTTCGGGAGAGGATGAAATCCTGCACCGATAGTTTCAACTTTATCTCTATACAAACGACCTGTAATCCATACAACTTCATGTCCGCGTTCGACCAACTTCCGTGCAATTGGTATTGTTGGAGTTACATGTCCGGGATACGGTCCGGTCATAATGAGAAAACGAGCCATGATATAATCCTCATCTTTCTAAATAGAACAAAGGTGTGCTGTGCACACCCTACATTACCGCAGTGGTGATAAAATCAATGAACGTCCGCACGTCGATGGAATATTATGGTGTGGGAGGGGGAAATGCAAGAAAAAATTTACAAGACACAAGACCACAGACTCAAGACACAAGACGCAAGACGAATGGTGAGTGGTGAGTAGTGAGTTAAAGTAAATTAAAGTGACTAAAGTGCCTAAAGTGAACTAAAGTGCCTAAAGTGAGCTAAAGTTGGATGACGGAAGAAAGAGGACGGAAGACAGGAGACGAAAAGAATATCCAATATCGAACAAGGAATGTTCATTGATGACGGGTCGTAGGCGATGCACTGGATGTATCAGATTAAATCGCAGGCCTCGATGGGCATCCAGTGCGGGTCCTTGCCTTCCCATTTGACATTGCAGCCGATGGGGTTTGTAAGAGGGACACTTATTGTTTTGCCGGCCAAGTGTTCTTCCAGCGCCCTTTCAAGGTCGTTGGTAGTAATTTTGCTCGTTTGGCGAGGATTATCGACGCCGCGGCCGGTGTAAATGAGCCTGCGCTTTTTGTCAAATACGAAAAAATGCGGGGTCCGTAAAGCACCGTAGGCCTTTGCGACTTCCTGGTGTTCGTCATAGAGATAGAGCCAGGGGAATTTATATTCATCCATCCGTGCGACCATGTGTTCAAAATCATCTTCGGCGTAGGTGTTCTTGCTATTGGAATTTATTCCGACAAATTTGACACCTTGAGGGGCGAATTTTTCAGCCTTCTGTCGAGTAACCTCGTCAGAGCCGATGACATAGGGACAATGGTTACAGGTGAAGAAGACAACCAATACCTCGTCATCGTCAAAATCAGACAGCCGGTACGTGCTGCCATTCGTGGCAGGTAATTTGAAATCCGGCGCCTGTTCGCCTAATTGTAATGTAAAAGCCATAATTTACGCTCCTTTTGATAATAATGGTTGATAGGATTAGCAAAGAATCATTTTATCCAATCCGTGAGTTCAAGAGAAGCCAGAAATAAGAATCACCATATCAAAGCTACGCCAGTTTCTCATATCTGTTCGCTTCAAAAAATGGTGTGCTGTTCACACCCTACGGCTGCCACGGCTGCAGAGCATAATCTACGGGTAAGGCAAGTTGAAGAAGGTTTTGCTGGTGGCGGTTACGGCATTGGCGAAATCGGCCGGGTCCATCCCTTTTAACTCGGCTAAATATTCAGCGGTGTGGAGCATCAGGGCCGGCTCGTTTATCTTTTGCTTTCGCATCGGCTCCGGCGACATATAGGGGCAATCGGTCTCGAGCATCAATCTATCGGTCGGTACAACTTTGGCGGCCTGTCGGGTGGCTTCGGCGTTTTTGAAAGTAACCACGCCGGTGAACGAAATATAAAAACCATAATCGAGGACAATCTTTGCCTGCTCTGCTGAGCCGCTGAAGCAATGGAATACGATTTTTTTAACACGGCCGGCGTGATTGTCCAGTACCTGCATAGTTTCTTCAAATGCCTCCCGGCAATGAATGATTACCGGCAGATTCAATTCCGAAGCGATATTCAGGTGCGCGGCGAAAGCACACTTTTGGTCAGATTGATTTGACAAATTATAATGGAAATCCAGACCTGTCTCGCCGATGGCGACGACCTTCTTGCTTTGTGCAAGCTCTTTTAATTCCGTTAGCGTATCAGCGGTCAGGTCTTTGGCATCGTGCGGATGGATTCCGACAGCGGCATACATATTCTCGAATTTATTTGCAAGCTCGATGGCTTTGCGGTTCTGCTGCGGGTCTGTGCCGACGGTGAGCCAGCCGACAACACCTGCGGCCATACTGCGAGCCACAACGGCCTCAACATCGTCGGCCAGTTGCTCAAAAGTCAGATGACAATGTGTATCAATCAGTTTCATTGGCGGCCTTTGAAGTATAATCAACAATTGCGTTTTCGACAGCTTCTTCCGCTTTGTACAAACATTGTTTATATCTCTGCTATTATTATAGACGCAAAAAGCAACAAATGGTTATACTCTTTTTGCCAGATTCCTCAGAAAAACATTTTTAACCGGCCGCTTACGCTCCCGGCCCTGTTTATATGATATTGCTATGGTACGAAAGCGTTTTTGTAATATCTTAACTGTGGGGTGCCTTTTGGCCCGAGGACTATCGTAACAACATCAAAACGGAAAGGCCTGTCATCAATTTCGTGTGTTGCAAGAAAATAACGGGCGGTCCTTAGCAATCTGGTTTTCTTGGCGAATGTGATAGACGATTCGGCTGAGCCGAAAGTTTCGTCGGCCCTGGTTCTGACCTCGACAAAGACAATGGTCCTGTCGGTATCGACCATAATCAGGTCGATTTCGCCGGCATTGCAGGAGAAGTTGCGGGTGAGGGTTTTGAGACCTTTTCTTTTTAGGAACCTCTGGCAGCGTTTTTCACCCCATTGGCCGAGCAGTTTGATGTCGGCCAACAGCTTGCGTCTGTTCAGCAGCATATCGTTGTTTGTATAAATTAGGGGTTAAGTAAAACTTGCAGTAAAACTACAGAATATATTGCGTCACCCCTTCGACTGCGCTCCCACCTTCGCTATTCTAATTCGCCGGAGGCTACCCCTTCGACCCTTCGGCTATGCTCAGGGCAGGCTTTTTTCGCTCAGTGCAGGCTTACCGGCGACGGCTAAACGACCCCCAGGACAGGCCTGGAGGCTAAACGATTATTATTTTGAGACGGTATGTTTGCTGTGCCGCTGAGCGAGCCTGACGGCTTTGCCGGTTCGCTTGCGGAGGTAATATAGTTTTGCCCGCCTTGTTTTTCCGCTTCGAATGGCCCTGACATTGATTACATTTGGCGAATGAAGCGGGAAGATTCGTTCGACGCCCTCGTTATTGACAATCCGCCGGACTGTAAAGGTTTCGTTAATGCCGCGGCCCTTGCGGGCGATTACTGTGCCGGTAAATATCTGCGTGCGCTCTTTGTCGCCTTCTTTGATAAGGCAGTGGACATCTACAATATCGCCTATTTCGAAGTGCGGTTTATCTTTCTTCAAACTTTTGCTTTCAACCGCATCCAATATTTCTGTTTTCACTGATTTATCTCCTAACAAAAAGTGCATAAGAGCCCCCGGCTTTAGGAACATGGAAGCACATCCGGGGATAAACTCCAGAGCACAAGCGTACAAGAATACTCATAATTTATACAGTTGCCCGGAGTATATCTTTTTTTTTGCTAAAGACAAGCAATTTTTGGAAATTTGTGGTTTTTGCACTTCGGCAAAAATTTTGGCAGAGTCGAAACCAGCAGCTATTCGCCCGGCTATTTTTTCTTCCGGCCTGATTAAACAGGCCAGTTCGGTGAGTCGGTTCGGGCGGTTTTTAGATAGTCCTCAATCTTAGCGATCACATCGGGATGCTCGGCGGCAATGTTGTGCTCTTCGGAGATGTCCTTATTCAAGTCGTAAAGCTCCAGCGGCTTGTTCGGGGCCGGGCGGACGGTTTTGTAGTTACGCCAGCGAACCACCTGCTGCAAATCGCGTCCGATGAATTCCCAGTAAAGAAAGCGGTCGTCCGTTCTCTGTGGTCTGCCAAGCAGCGCGGGCAAAACGCTTATGCCGTCGATGTTTGGTGGAGGCTCGGTGCCGGCCAGCTCAGCAAGTGTCGGCAGCAGGTCGGCAAAGTACCAGACGGCGTTGCTGGTCTTGGCTGCGGGCACCTTGCCCGGCCAGCGGACAATCATAGGGGTGCGGATGCCGCCCTCATATATATCACCCTTCTTCCCCAGCAGTTGGCCGGAGCTATCGAAAATCCCTTCCCATCGACTGGCTGCTCCGTTGTCCGAACAAAAGAACACAAGTGTCCGGGTATCGATTGCCAGTTCCTTCAATAGCGCCATAATACGGCCGATGTCTGCGTCCATTCGTGTAATCATTGCCGCGTGCACCTTTGCATCGGCAGGCCAGGGCTTGTCGGTGTAAGGTTCTGTGCTCGGGATTTCGTATTTTGCGTGCGGGATGGTATATGGCAGATACAGGAAGAACGGCCCGCGCTTGTGGCGGCGAATAAAATCGAGGGCAAAATCGGTGAACATGTCGTGGGAGTATTGTTCTTGCCGGCCGTCGGCATTGCCTTCGAGGATTAGCTTTTTTTCGTTGTGCCAGAGGTACGGCGGATAGTAGGTATGTGCACGTCTTTGATTGAGATAGCCGAACCATTCATCGAAGCCCTGTCTATTGGGGATGCCGGTGTTACCCGGCTCGCCGAGGCCCCACTTGCCGGTAATGCCGGTGACATAGCCGGCCTGCTTAAGCACTTCGGCAACGGTGACATCTTCGGGTTCGAGCGGGACGCGTCTTTGTGGTGAGCCGTTGTCCAGAACGAGAGTGCCGCTTACCTTGCCGAAATTACCCCGGACACGTGTGTGGCCGGTGTGCTGACCGGTCATCAGGACGCTGCGTGACGGCGCGCAAACCGTATAACCGGCGTAGCACTGCATGAAGCGTGTGCCCTCGTCGGCAAGCCGGTCGATGTTCGGCGTTTTTATTTCCTTCTGGCCGTAACAGCCGAGGTCGCCGTAACCCAAATCATCGGCCATGATGAAGATGATGTTCGGGCGTTTTGCCGCTGCTCCTTTGTGTTTGGTAAGCTGGTTATCGCAGCCGGTTGAAGGTAGTGTTGCGGCGGTAATACCACCAACGACGAGATTAAGAAATTTTCGTCGGTTCAAATTTATCATTTTTTCTTCGCTCTTTGGGTGTTCCATTTGTTAGATTCCTTCGGCTTTTTGGGCAAGTTCGTTGCAGCGTTTTCGTAGGGAGGTCAGGGTCTTCTGGTATTTTTCGTCTTTGGCCAGGTTGATTGTTTCGGTTGGGTCGTTCTTCAAATCGTAAAGCTCCTCGTAATCGTAATCAATATAGCGCGCATATTTCCAGCGTTGAGTGCGGAGGGCTTCAGTGCGGGCGATGGTTTTGTGCTCAAACGGATGCTCGTAGAAGAATTCGGTACGCCACTTTGGCTTTCGGCCTTTGAGCAGCGGGAGCAGGCTTCGGCCCTGCATTTGTTGGGGGGCAGTCAGGTAAGCCAGCTCCAGAATCGTCGGGGCGATGTCCACGTTGAGTGCCATCTGGTCGAGGACGAGGCCGCGGAGTTTAGTGTCTGCTCTGGGGTCAAAGACGAGTAGCGGTACGCGGATAGACAGCTCGTGGGGGAACCATTTTCCGGCCAGGCCGTACTCGCCGAGATAGAAGCCATTATCGCCGATGAGCATTATGACTGTGTTGTCATCATAGTTGAGCTGCTTTAGCCGGTCGCGAATTTTTCCAATGACGACATCGACGCCGGTAATAAGACGGTAATAGCCCTTGACGGATTCCTGAAACTTTTCGGGGTTCGGGAAGCGTATCTTCCATCGCCTGCGGGCCTCGGAAGCTCGTAGGAATTCCGGCAGAGCGTCGAAGTAGCGAGGGTCGGCCGTTTCGGGAGTCGGGATGGTGACGTCTTTATACAGATTCTCGTAAGCGCGGTCGTAAAGAA
>JABUBO010000503.1_pt1 | contig 12664 bp, 19 predicted proteins | sample 7240361 | NCBI WGS metagenome assembly JABUBO01 (sample SAMN07256346, study PRJNA390944) | subsurface metagenome | isolation source: Methane hydrate marine sediment | place: Pacific Ocean: Eastern North Pacific, ODP site
AGGGAGAAGGGAAAATCAGTGCCCGTTCATTTTCGTTTTTCCTTCGCGTGCGGTTTCGGGTTTTACTGGTCCTTCCCCTCGCCGTCCCCCCCCCAAGCCGTTTCGCGCGCTATTTTTTTCGAGGGGACGGGACGGGTGGAGTGAAGGAAGGGAAGAGGGAAAAGGGAACTCATCATATCCTGTCCCTTTGAGGCGTTACGGCGTTCGAGCCTTGAGCCGAAAGTATCCCAGATATATCCCAGAAGTATCCCAGAAGTATCCCAGAAGTATCCCAGAAGTATCCCCGGAACATGTCCACCCGATGTTTTGACGGGGCGGGAAGGAGAGGGAGAAGGGAAGAAGGGAAGAAGGGAAAGCGAGGGGAGAAGGGTCAAGAGCCCGTTTCATCATCCCTGTCGCCAAAAATCCGTGTGCGCAAACGGGTCGAGAATGTCCAGCCTGCGCATATCCACTTCTGTACACCAGGGCGCGTTTTTTTTGCACGGTAACCTTCCATTCTGCGCCATTCTTGGGATTGTGTGTAATTTGAAATCTGTCGTCGGGGCTCGGGTGGGTCAGAGAAAGGGAAAATGTGAAAAAGGGAAACATCCGGCATTCAGTTCCCTTCCCCTCCAGTGCGAGCCGCGGGGAGGGGCCACTTTCGTCAACCGTGAAATGGGAGGGGGCCCCGTTCGACAGGTCTCGGACCGCAGAGAATGGGGAGGGTGCGCATTGCTGACTCTGCAGAGGGGTAGCTCAAAACAGTTCTGTGGTGCGAAGGAGGGGATTCGAACCCCTGATGCCCAAAGGACCACAGGTTCTCCAAACCCACCTATCGCCCTTAGACGTGGACGGGTTACTCATTTCCTTTAAACAGTTCTGCGAAGTTGACCTACAATTGCGTGAGAATACGGTTAAGGGGCACGCGCAGAAAATTAGGCGCTTCTTCAAATCGGTTAAGAAAGGCCCCGGCGACTTCTTGGCCCGGGAGGTATTGCCGAACTGTGTCTCGCCTTGATTTCAATATTCAATTATTTTTATGTCATTATCTGTCTTTTCGTATCCCCTGAGACCCTTAACTGTCACATTGTGCTTTTCCATCAGTTTCTTGACTTTATCTATCTCAGATTTGGGAACATATAAGTAGAAATTTGGCGTTGTTGGGAGGCGTGTATATCTTTTCCACTGTTGAGCCTCTTCATCATCCAAGTCCTCGGCAGTTTCGATCTCTGCGATGATTCCTACTACCCCTTTCTTTGTAACTCCAACAATATCTGGATATTGATCTTCTCCATCGACTTTGCCAGCCGACTTAGTCCACTTTTGGGGTCCGTCAGGGTTTTTATAAGTAGTAAATTCATCAGATTGGTATCGTTTATGAGCCACTCGATCTATAACCCATTCATGGTCGACTTGGTCTTCCTCACTTTTTTCCCCAGGTTTTGTCATGTTTTACCTCAGATCCCCTAACGCTTTGTCCTTACTTAAGCCACTCTCCATAATAAAGATCAATAGCGTCGCCTAAATCCTTGGCTAGAGCGAAGCTAGCTGAATTTTAACGGCGCCCCTCATGCCATCGCCCATTCAACTACCCACCCGATCGCGAACCAGTACAACATGTCTAAGTTCAGTAGATCACAAAGTAGATCTTAGCCCCCTACCCCAACTGCAAACAGGCATTTCGGGCCTGAATTCGGCGATGGGGGCTGTTTGAGGAGCCCTGAAGGAAGCGGGAAGCTAGTGAGGTAAACAGAGACCAGAATGCACGGACCTAAAGGAAGGTTTTAACGATATTTCATGGAAGTTAAAGGGGGTGAGAAATGCCGCGAAAAAGTAAGATGGCAATACTCTGGCCTGCCAACATAGAAAATGCCGGTCCAGATATGCCCGCTGAGGGGGCGGACGTGGAAGCGAATAGGCGAGTGCTTGAGAGAAAAGGAGCCGTCTATTGGGATTCTAGCGGGGTAGCAGAATCTAGATTTTGGCATAGTGGATATTTTGGGGGAACTGCTGAAGATAACGCTTCAGGATTATTGCTCCAAAGCGGAAACGTGGATTGGGGGAAATTCAAGATAACGTGTTGGTATGATTCTCCCAACGACATCAGGTGGGTAAAAGTAGAGAAGTGGGACGGGGATAATTGGGTAGAGATAAGCCTAACGAATGTCGGAAGCGGCGCACCGGCAAGCGATTCGGTTTACCTAAAAGCCACAAGACTCGACACCGCCGCAAGCCAACCAAATGCGGTATTCTTTGACGGAATCGAAGTTTACACAAAGCCCTAATTCAGTAGATGACAAAGTAAATTTTGCCCCCAGACCTACCTACAAAAATGGCATTTGATTTTTCAAGCTTTATCTCGGACATCCCAGACGAGCACAAGAAGACAATACCCAATTGAAGATTACCAAGCTAAAAACAAGATTTGGTTGAAACTTATCCGTCCACGTGATGCTTCCAATTTGCAATCCTTCGATTAGGTTAAATCACTCTTTAGGGGGTTCTGTTGCAAACCCGTTTGATAGGCCTTTTTTGAGGGTTTAGGGCCTTGGGTGTTGCGTTTCGTTTGATGGATTCAGTAGATTAGGGAGTAGATTGACATAACAGAAGCCTTTAATAGTGTGTGAGAGTGTGTGAGTGTAAACGATGGCAACCAAAAACAAACCGAGGTGCCCGTTCTGTACAAGCACTCTGGTTTACTGGAGGGTCAGAACTCAGAATTTTCAATGCAGATCATGCAGTAGAACCTTCATGAGGGATGATATCAAAAACAAGGAAAAAAAAGGCTGATAAAAATGATAGAAATAAGGGGAGAAAAAAGACCTGAAACATTTGGATTAGGTATGAATACCGACAATAGGCTGAAAACGCTCACGGAGCTTAATGATTGCCAAGAGGTATTTTGTGGGGAACAAGGTGATTATGGAAAGCCAAAAAGGAGAGGATACCCATAGCGAAAAATGAAAAGGGGCGTGGAGACATGAGCGAGCCAACGGTTTCTTTCCAAGGCGGCCCGAATACTTTCGGTGACCTCTCTCCAAAAAACCAATGGGCCAATGGGGGATATGGGAAATCTGAGGCATGTAAATGGATGTAGGGGTAGAAAGCATGTCTAGAGCTAACGAAAAATCGCTCAACGCCATATCGTTGTTCACTGGTGCTATGGAGCTAGACCTCGGTTTGGAAAGGGCTGGGTTTAAAATAAGGGTCTGTGTGGATAACGACCCCAGCACCTGCCTCGCGATAAAGAAGAATAGGCTGGAAATTTTATGACATTGAAAGTTGCTTCCTTCTTCGCAGGCATCGGGGGATTCGATATTGCCTTCGAGAAGGTAGGCATGAAGGTAGTCTTTCAGTGCGAGATTGACAAGTTTTGCAGGGCAGTCCTTAAAAAGCATTGGCCTAAAGCTAAACTGCTAAACGACATTGATGATATAAGCAAGGATGAAATTCCCCCAGCTGACTTGTGGTGTGGAGGATTTCCCTGCCAAGATCTGTCATTGGCGAATCAAGGAAAAAGGAGGGGATTAAATGGAAAAAGAAGCGGATTGTTCTTCAAGTTTGCTGAACTCATTGAAGCAAAAAGGCCAAGGTGGATCGTTATCGAAAACGTTTCTGGATTGCTCAACAGCAACGACGGGGAAGATTTCAAAGTTCTCCTCGAAACGCTGGATGAACTCGGGTATTGCCTTGCGTGGAGAATACTTGATGCGAAATTCTTCGGAACACCACAAAGACGCAGGAGAGTCTTTATTGTCGGAAGCTATAGAACAAGAGGCGCCATTGAAGTACTTTTTGGCCCCGACGCAAATGCAGTTGTTCCTAGAAAGGGCGAAAGTAAGGAACAGGGGACTTCCCAAAAATCTGAGGAACGCAATACAAAAACAGATATCTATACTATCCAGCATGCCGCCATCGGAAGAAAGCCTGAAGCAGGACCCCAGTCAAAAGGTTACAGGAACGACGGGGAAACATGGACCCTCGATTCGAGGGGGAGCGCTGATGTTGTTTGTAAGACGAATGATGCCTTCAGAGTGCGAGGGGTTACAAGGGTTTCCAGGTGGTTGGACGGACCCAGATACCGAGCTATAGGGAACGCCGTAGCCGTGCCTGTTGCCACGTGGATAGGAAAGCGCATAATGGAAGTTGAAAAATCTAAGAAATAACTTTCTTCTTGCCATCGAGAGTTTCATACTCCCCTATGAATGCTTCCCTAAGCGGCCCACCTTGGGTTACAAGGCTCGTTGTAAACGCATGGAAAGATGTGAATAACCTCTTTTCCTTATTAATGACAAATTCTATAGGGCCAGGCGTTGGCGTGGATTTATTTTCCTCAAAAGCAAGCAGTGAAAAATCCCACCTTGATTGGCTCAAATCCCTGAGGCGATCAAACCCTTTTAGCTTGCCTTTCACGTAATCGTAGAGTATGTTGCCTAAACAAAGGACGATCCCGTAGCCGCTCTGTGATGCTATGTGCCCCTTTACAAGAAGCTGCTCTTGTTGGCGCCTCCATGCGTTCGTCTGTATTATGCCCATATTTAGCCCCTTGCGGAGAAACCCATTGCTAGGGTTTCGCATCCATTTGTTAAGGTGCCTTGTCATTGTACCTGTGCTTGACGTTTCGCCTCCGCCTTGCACCTCCACAATAACTCGCCCAGGCCCGTGTCCAGAGGGGTTTCCATCATAAGCGCTTAATATGAAGTCGGCGTGATAAACGCTTCTTGTGCCTTCAACGGGCAATGCTATTTCTTTCTTGAAGATGAACTCATTAGCTGGAATTTTGGAACCAAGTATCTCCTTCCCAATTTGATAGATCTTATCCCTTTGATATTGCGTTAGTGGTCCACCATGTGACGAACACAGCCGGTGTTCGCAAACTATCCAAAGTTCCCCGCCCCTACGCATGCAGCAGACTGGATGGTATCCCCTTACTATCTTGTCGCATGGCATGTTGCTAAAGGAGCAATTCGCGATTGGGCTTGTTTTTGCGGGCATTATGCGTTTATCAACATCCGTTCTCTGACCGAGGTATTCTGCAATTGATAACGACATGGTTATAGTTTTGGCTGTGCCCAATAAATACGTATAAACATGACAGACATATTCAGCGTAGCTAAACGAAGCCACATAATGTCAAAAATAAGGAGCAAGTGGACTTCTCCAGAGGTTGTTTTGCATAATTACTTAAAGTCGAGAAAAGTCAGGCATGTGATGCACCCTAAGATGTTGGGAAACCCTGACGCATTGATTTTAGACACCAATACTACTGTTTTCGTAGACGGGTGTTTTTGGCATGGATGCCCAAAACATGGGCACACCCCAAAATCGAAGACGGCATATTGGAAAGCAAAAATAAAGCGCAACAAAAACAGGGACAGGCGCCACACAAAAAAACTAATATCAATGGGATATGGTGTGGTTCGCATATGGGAATGCCAAATCAAAGATTCTGGGTTTTTGGATTCAAGGCTAGAGCGAATTAGCCAACACAAAAAGCAGTCATTTTGACATAAGAACGACCCCATGGTACTCCAAACGAAGCCACAAGAGGGGACTACCCACGCATACCGGTTCGCCACGATAAACGTTGTTGCTAATGGACGGAGGTTTACGTTGTTAGCTTTGCCCATGAACAGATCCACCACAAAAGTGGAAATTGTAAGGAAGTTAATCGAGTACGCGAAGAAGAAGGTGCGTATCGGAACCGTTTACGTGGATAGGGGGTTCTTCTCTACTAACGTGATTAATCTGTTCAAGAAACTTGGCGTGAAATTTCTCATGCCTGCTGTAAAGAATCCAAAAATCAAACAACTAGTGGAAGAACACGAGGCCCCTACAATCTTAGAGTACAGGATGGTTGGGTCATATTTCAAGCTGGTAATCGTGAAAGACGACAAGAATCTCAAGAAGGTTTTTGCGACCACTTTGGATGTAAACGAAGGAAATGCCCATCGATTATTCGATCTGTATGGAAAGCGATGGGGGATTGAGACGAGCTACCGTGTGAAAAACCTTTTCAGGGCCAAAACCACATCGAAGCGATATGTCGTTAGGCTGTTCTACTTCTCCTTCTCGGTCTGCCTCTACAACCTGTGGATTTTGGCCAATATTTTCGTGGGGATAATTTTCAGCCGGTCATCTGAGAAACTGCTAATCACCGCAAAGGTGTTCGGAACCTTGCTTTATGCGCTGCCCGGCAATGGGGGATAATGATATTTAAATAGAGAGTAGAGAGTTAATTAGAAAGATAATATGGTAAATATGAGCCAGCCTCGTGGCAATCGCTTCCCGTTGTTGCTTAATCTGGAAAAGTACAAACAGGTTTTTCATTACATTATAGATTCGGTTGGAGCACGAAAAAATATCGGAAAAACGGCGCTGTACAAAATTCTGTACTTTTGCGATTTTAATTTTTACGAGCTTTACGAAACTCCTCTTACTGGAGAGAGTTACAGAAAAATTAAACATGGGCCAGCGCCTTGCAACTTTGGCGCGGTGGTAAAATCCTTAGAACAAGAAGGGAAGATTAAGGGGGGAAAAGTAAGTTATGGAGGATACCCTCAACAAAAATTTATCCCTATAAAAAGACCAGCAACTGACTTAATAAGCAAGGCCGAAAAGGAGCTAATTGATGGAGTAATCCAAAAATTGTCGCGTATGAATGCAACTCAAATAAGTAAGTTTTCTCACAAGGATCTGCCATGGAGAGCCACTACCGATGGGGAAATAATCGACTACGAGCTTGTCTTTTACAGAACTCCTGAGTTTTCCGTTAGGAAATATCTAGACGAAGATTAATCGGTATCTTTTTCAGTTTGAGGTCAACTTTGACCAAAGTACTTCAGAATTCTTGCTCTGTCCTCGTTCACCTTGTCCCCTTTCTTGAAATAAATTTCTATCAAAGTATACTTATCTTTCTTTTTCTCGTAAGCGTAAATTACCCTGATTCCGCTTCTCGCTCCCTTGTTACGCAAGGCCATGCATCTGAAATGCTTGAATTTGAAAATAGGGACGACAACACTTGATCCCAGTCTACTGATTCTTACTGCACCATGAATTTGCCCCAGTTCTAACCCTCGGATTCTTATTGGGGGGGCCCCGAGTACTTTTTTAAATCTTTCCAAGTCACTTTCAAGGGTTGGAAATTTTGATAACAATTTTTGTTTATCCTTAGAAAATTCAGGAACTTCATTGATTACGGGCAACTACTCACCTTTTCTAGCTAGGTAGCTTATCATAGAATCCCTACCGCCAAGCTGTTTCAAATTTCCTTGTCTTTTCGCCTTTATAAACCTTTTCAGTACTGGAGTAATGCGAAAGGTATTTATAGTACTGTTATTGAATAGTAGGCTGGTGTACGGATGCCTGTAAGAATGATTGCTGGTAGAAAAATAGAAACGGGGGAGCATAAAGTTCCTATTGAAAAATTACGGCTCGATCCGTCAAACGTTAGATTTAACCACATCCCCGGCCCTTTATCCGACAAACAACTAGAAGACGAAATTTGGAAAGAAGATGATACTAGGAATCTCATGAAGTCAATACAAGCTTCAAAGGGCCTCGTGGAGCCACCGCTGGTATTTAAAGAGAATGGTGATTACACCACAAAAGAAGGAAACCGTCGCTTGGTTGCCCTCAGGAAGTTGAAAGAAGCCGTTGACAATGGGGATATTGAAGATTTCCCTACAGATTATTTTGGGCGGATTCCAGTTGAAGTCATTCCAAAGAAAATATCTTCTGTTGAGATGGACCTAGTTTTGGCCATACTCCATGTATCAGGAAAAAACGAATGGGATGCACTAAACAAGGCCAGTCACATCTACAAATTGCATCGAGAAAAGGGACTTACTTATGAGCAAATCTCGGGATATTTAGGCACATCCAAAAGCACCATAGTGCGGTCCATGGATGCGTTTGAAGAATGCCAAAAATATCTTCAGAAGTACAAGAACGATCCTGTTGGTATAAGACGCTTCACTTACTTCGATGAGTTCTTTAAGAAAACCTATCTCAAAAATAAATCAAAATTAAATCGGTCGTTCCTTGAAAAGTTCGGTCAGTGGTTATCATCAGGAAAATTCAAAACTCACCGAGACGTGAGAAAATTACCTGATATACTAGATGACCCGGATGCTTTGAAATCCTTTGAAAAGGGTACTATTGAGGACAGCGTGAAAACATTGTATTCCAAATTTCCACAATTAGGCGGTTCCCTTTGGGAATCGGTAGCTTCAACAACAGATGAGCTACGGAATATGTCAAGGTCTGAGGTTCAAGCATTATCATCTGATCCAATCAAGCGCCAACTATTTAATTCAATGTTAAAAGAAGCTCAATCGATTGAAAATGAAGTTAAGAAGTTCAAAAGGACCCGCGTTAGCCACTAATGGGGCGTTAAGTGGCTGTATTCAAAAAAAGAACTAGTTACTTATTAGAAGCAAAAACTCCCTTAAAAAGATCCAATCTCCAAACGCAGGCCCAGAATGCTAATTTTGCAGCTGGGTTGGGGCGCCGAAATTTACTTTGTCATCTACTGCTAATTGTGTTGTCGTTGTTGTGGTATCAGCGGGGACGTAGATGTGGAAAAAACTCGTTTACAAAGTCGGCCAGCTTTTCGGGTGCGCGGCCACGTCTTTCATCGCCTTCTGGTTGATCACTCATCCCGAGTATGAGCCTAACCTGGCGATCCGCTGTTTTGAGATCGCTGGCTCGATAGTGGCGGCGGCGATCCTGGGCCTCGATTTTCTAGACATTCACCCTGGCGAGGACTGATAGTAATCATAGTCATATCCTGAGAGTATAACTATATAACAGATTTTTTTTATGTTACAAAAGTAAGCGGACTACCAGAAGAACTTAGGAGTTCCCTCGCTTTATGGGAAGTTTCAGACGTTTACTCTACACATCAACAACCGAGTAATGAACTAAAGGTCTCCCTCGGGCCAGCCCCTAAGCCTTGCACTGCTTGACCAGAGTGTATGCAACTGTGCTGAAAAATCAAAAGCGATCTGGTTTCCACATGTGTGGCCGCGCGCCAGTTCTGAAGAGCGAGTGGATCACTTTTACAACCGAAGGTTTGGCATGCGAAAGACCGTTATTAAAGGCTTCTCGGGGAGATAGGTGACCAGTCAAGTGTTGAGCAAGAACCTGATGACTGGTTCATGAGGTTTATCTTGCCATTCCGGAAGATTTTATCGACCTAGGACGAGATATAGTAAAACATACTCGTGTGGGTATGTTGACAATGATGCCAGAGGGCTTCATGGCCACTTGGAAAGATGCGGAAAGAGTTAGACCATCTGAAGAAAATTTAATTCATGTTTTGTCTAAAACAACGGGATTTTGTTGGTTGTGTGGAAGAACTTTTAATGTTGTACCCCGTTGTAAATCGGAAATTTACATTGCATATAAAGGCTTTGGACCTAAACTACACAAAGGTATCGAAGTTGCATTGAAAAAGAAGTTCAGAACAGTTGGTTCATGGGTGGATATATGTGCAATTTGTTCGAGAATATTGGGAACTGTAGCTGGAGAATTTATGTATAGAATAATAACGAGGGACAAAGGGCTCTTTAAGATTGATCTTGAAACCATTTATTTCAATAATCTAATCCCATTATTAGTTAAAAGAATACACGAGGAAGAACGAGAGCAAAGAACTTCCTCAAGGAAGGGAAAATAGAATTAGCCCAACAACCCCTTTTGACCCAATTAAAGTACCCATTTTTCGCAAAAATGGGCAATCAGGGCAAAACATTTTCCGTTTATAACTTTGTAAAATATCGTATTTTACTTTCTATTTTCTCAGGCTCCTTAGAATTTTCTTTTAATACTTGCAAAACTCTCTCCTCTTGATTTAATAGATATAACAATTTTAATTTACCATCTGTTGTTCCTGCTTTTACTTCATCGAGTTTGTTTAGATCAGCTAAAAGTGAGTTTATATCTTCTTTAAGCCATTCCAAAGGTAATTGCATGTTAGTTTCATAAATAGAAGCTCCCACATCTACTTTGGTAACCCGAAACAATCTTTCAACTATTCTAGTGTGCGCACGTGAGGTCAATATTAAAACTATCGTTAAAACTACTAGACCCCCCGTTAAAAAAGCCAATATCACTGATAACAGTTCTAGGGCTGTCACAAAAACCAGCTATGATATTCTGCTGCTATTTGCCTTTCTTATTTTTTTCGAATCTTCTTTCAAATTCTTCATGGGAGAGGCGTACTACTGAATAGGTGTTTATCTTTTCTTCAAGTTCTATCTTTTCTTTTTTTCCCATATTTTCCCTATTTAATGTTGTAACTTGGTACTTAAATTGTTTGGCAGAACGTCTGCTCTATTTCCTTGTTTTTTTTAACTTCCCCCCTCTGACTATCCTAATCCCAACTTGCGAACGGATCCATAGCGTTATAAGGGGGCGCATTCCACCAATCCCATTCAGATATGGGGTGGTAATAAGAAACCCCATCATGGGATTGAGGCTTTGTCGCATCTTCGGGAGAAGCATAGATTTTTGGCGGATTATAGTAAGTTTCATGACTAGGTATTCCAATTGATTGGAGGAGGGATTGTGTCAAATATTCTTCTTCCCATTCCTCAAAAGTAATGTTGGGATCATAGTCATACGAACTAGGGGGATATTCTTTTTTCCACTCTAAGAACATTTTGTACCCATAAGTATATTCTCTAAAGCGCCCATCTGGGGCTTCGATTATCCCTGGTGGAGCATAATAATTTTGAGTAAGGGAAGTGGCTTCTATTGCGACAAAATCTCCACTATCTAGCGTGACTAAAACCCATGTATGACTCAAGATAGAAACATAACTACTTTTTGAAGCTATTGAAACACTAAAACCTGCGCCTTCAAGCAACCATTCCAACATACTAGTAGCTTCAGAACAATCAAATATATCTTCCACATAATCTCTAAGTTCGATTTGATCTAGGAAACTAGCCAGATCCCCAACATTTTTTTCACCTACTGGCACATAATTTGCAGTCACGTAATTCCTCGCAGCACCGTAATAGTCAGGAGGTAGTGTTTCCACTTGAGTTCCCGATAAAAATTCTTGAATTCTTTCCCATATTACTGGCCCGATAGTAACTGTGCCCCAAACTATTGCGACCGCGACAACGACGACCACAACACCAGTGGCAATCGACTTAACCACCCCACGTATTTTAAAAGGTCTTTTAACTTTCGTCATTGGATATTTGACGGGTATAGTTACCCAAGGTGGCTCTCGGATAGGTTCACGTTTTCCCCGCCCGCCAGCGTATGCACTCCAACTCCGAGGTGGCAACCCCTTGCATTTGTGATATTCTGGTAAGTGATGATCTGGGCAAAATCTCTCGCCGCAATAATTACAACGGTACAACAAAGTTTTGGCTGTTCTGCCGCAATAGGAACAAGCATTGCCATGATGAGGTTTCCTCCTTCGCCGAGATTTCCCCCTCCGTCGGCGAAATCTCCTTTTTTCCAAAACCCCTCACCTCTAGTCCCTTTCAAGTTGGGTTAGTTTGGCTTCGTATGCCAAGCCCTATGCCGAGACCAGCCACAAATTCTCCTGGGAATATAATCGGTTTTATTTTTGTACCCGTTGCCAAAAGAACCGCTGCCACTACTATAACCGCCGCAATCGGTATTGACTCCAACATGCCTGCCAAACTTTTTTCAAAATCAGGTGCAAAGAACCCAATCAATATTCCTGCTATGAAGGGCGCTGGATAGATTAAAATATTTCTCATTGCCCTCACCTCCACTCCTTCTCTCTCGCGGCGTTTATTAAGTCGAGCGGCTCGGAGTGCTCGTATGCCAGGGCGTTCTCGATCTTGCGGAGCCGGAGCTGGGCCTGCACGTCGAAAATGTCCCCGCCGCCCCTTCGCACCGAGCGCGCCTCAACAGGTGGGGCGCGAGTTTTATCCCGGCGCGCTTTCCCAGATTGTTGAGCAGCCGCCAGGCGTGCGAGGGCGAGAGCTTGAAGATCGGGTCGCGTTCCCGACCGTTCAGCCAGAGCTTGAGGATCGACATGGCCTGCTTGCGGCGGATGAAGAACGTCGCACACTCCCGGTTCCCGCCCTTGCCGGTGAAGTACACCAAACCCTGCTCCCAGCCCACGTCCTCGACGCAGACCGGACCAGAACCCGTCCGGGCGCTGGTCCCGTCCGGCCCGCTCCCTTTCGGGTTCACTTAAGTTCGCTTGCTATCTGCTTTCCTCGAGCATCCTCTCGGGCTTGCAGAGTAAAAAATAAAAGTGGGCGGGGTATAACGCGAAGCTTTCCCGGTGTTAGACTGGTATCGAATCATCGTTTGCAGATTTTTACCGGTAAATCGGCGCTCAAATCCCCTCCCCGGCGCCACAATATTTGCGGCATTTTGGCAACCGGCGCCCTTTAGCCTGTTTATTGCCTCTTTGATGGCATTTTCGGCAACGGTTGATAAATTCAGACCCGCTTCCTTCGCCTCTTTGCACACGGTCTCATCGAGATAGAGATTAACGGCCTTTTTTCTGCGCATACTTTTTGAAACTTTTTTAGTGTGAGTTTCGTAAGATTGCATTGGGTCGCGCATGAAGTTATTGCAAGAGAAGGGGGCGAAATCAAATCAAGAGTACAAATGGCGCGGGTGAAATTTGTAATGAAGTCTTAAATCTTTAGATGGGGGGAATACATTATGGTTGGCA
>JABUBO010000504.1_pt1 | contig 12658 bp, 12 predicted proteins | sample 7240361 | NCBI WGS metagenome assembly JABUBO01 (sample SAMN07256346, study PRJNA390944) | subsurface metagenome | isolation source: Methane hydrate marine sediment | place: Pacific Ocean: Eastern North Pacific, ODP site
AATAGTAGAAAATAGATTCCGATTGGATATTTCGAAAATTAAGCCTAAAATAACATTATTTAAGAAGTAAATAATAACTAAACCCATATCAAAAGTGAAAAATAAAAATAAAACTGAATACATTAAACTTACGATTAAAATAATATATATTCTTTGTGTTAGTTGAGAACCAAGTTTTGTGATTAATCCATTGTATAAAACTCCACGGAATGTTATCTCTGTACCAAGAACATCCAACATTAATAAAGATAATATTAAGATCTTATATAAAAGAGAGGAGCTCCTTATAATTGTGTATTGTTCAGATAAACTCTCTGGTGGAGTAAAAATAGTCCAACCTATTGATACAAAGAACTCATTGATAAAAAAAGAAAATTCAGCCATTATATAAACCATAAAGGCTCCAATTATGCCAATTAATAATGCAATAAGTATTTTTTTTCTCTCATAATTTAAACCAAGTTTTGAAATTTTGTGTTTCTTCGAGTATATGTAAGACAACGGATATATAATTAAGATTGCTCCGGGAATTTGACTTAATGTAATAGCTTCAATAGTAATTGGAAATTCAGTACCTGCAGAAGGTCCTTGAAGTATAAAAAAAAGCGTAATAATACCAATTTTTGCAAATAAAAACAAAACTAAACTATTAAAGAAGACATTTATTGCTTCACGAAATTTCCATTGATCCTTTTGAAGTATAAATTTATCAGAGAGCTCGAGTTTCTTTCCAGTGAATATTAAATATGATTTTTCTTCTTTTTTTTTCTCCTCTATTATATCAATTGGTAAATCCTCTAAAACCGTATCACATATAGGACATTGTTTGAGGATTTTTGAGGAAATAATTGAGCCACATTTTGAACATTTTCTTTCAAGGGTTTTCCCTTTAGATGTAGTTGAGATCTCTTTTTTTTCCTTGCTCTTCTCAGACATTGTAAAATTTCTCTTAAAAATTCTTATAATAAATTTAAGCAAATATATTATTATAATATTGATATTATAAATTAAATTTACCACCTAGTCTCAAACGGATTAATATTGAATAGTAAAGAGAGAGAAACCACGAAAAAATGGGAGAAAGTTAATAAAGATGGTATAATTGAATGATTAATTTTATTTTTAAAAGATTTTTTACCTAATAAATCAGAGTGAGTTTACCTCATTATTATATTTCAGATCGAACTTATAAGAAAATAGATATTTGAAATAAAAATAAAGTATTCATAAGGGAAAAAAAAAAATATAACAGTTTTTTTAAATCTTAGCTAATCCTTAACGCAATAATTAAATATCAAGCATTTTTTTTATTTTTAGGCAAATTTAAAATTAACATAATTAAATTTTTCATAGTTATATTCCTAGGAAAAAGAAATTTGAAAGAACTTGAGTCGATCTTAAAAAAATTAATAACTTCAGTACCGGAAATTGAAGCTGCTGCAATAGTTTCAATGGAGGGATTTCCAATAGCGAGTGCTCTTCCAGCAGGTATAGATGATGCTAAAATATCTGCAATGACCGCGGCAATTCTCTCACTTGGAGAGGTTGCAGTACAGGAAAGGAATATGGGTGAACTAGAGCTGACTTTTATAGAAGGAGAGGATGGTTTTATAAGGAGCGTTAACAATAGCGACATCTTCTGAGATCACACGAGGGCTAATCTTTTTAGAATGTAAAAGAACATGTGAAAAAATCGAAGAAATTCTTAAAAAAAGAGAGAACCAATAATATAAGTTATTCTCTATAAATCACTTGTAATCTCCATCAAAAGTAGCCCATGATAATATAAAATTGAGTCGAAATAATGCTCTCCCTTAGCACCATTTTCCTTAGCACTTTTTAGTAAAGCTAATCTAGAATTTAACGCTCCTTTAATTAATAACTCCATACCTTTATAAATTAAATTTGGATTCCAAATCCCTCTATGATAATTAGCCCACCAAGTTGGACATGAATGTAAACCCCTGTCGTAAAACCACCGGGCTGTATTACAATATTGTTCTACCTCCCAATTCTCTGATTTATCTATTCCCTCTAGTAATTCCATAAGTTTGTTTAAACTTTTTAATATTTTCCAATAAAACTTATGGACTTCATTTTTTGGATGTTTCCAAAGTGGAAAAGGGATATTTTGCTTTAAATCCTGTACTGTTGTGCTCCAGCTTGATTCCTTTGGAATCAACCCCTTTTTTTCAACAGGAAAATAATTTTTAAGTTCCGAAATAAAACAAGTACATATTTCACTCTCCTTTTCTAATTTTGATAATACTTTTCCTAAAAACTTCTTTTCATAATTTTTGTGATGATGTCCATACGTTTCTACATCTTGGGAAATTATAATATAGTTATCTGCTTTATATAGGTTATTTAAATTGTCTATGAACTCTTTAATAGTAATATCTTTGAAAGAAATTTTATTACTAAGAATATCATCTCTAAAAAATAATAATAATCCATTTTTTGATTGATATATTTTATCATATGGCCAGCTTTTGGGACATGCGATACCGCTCATAATTATCCATTCATATCCTAATTTTTTCACCAAATCAATAATTGCCGGAGAAATTGCCATTTCTGGAGGGAAAAACCCTAATTTTTTCCAGTTATTTCCAAATTCTCTTCTATTAACATCTTCATTTAGATGTATTTGGCGTTCAGCTTCCTCTTTGGGAATCAGTGGAAGTATTGGATGAAATTTTCCTGTGCCAACAATTTCAATTTTTTTTTGTTTAACAAGGTCCTTTATTAATTCCATTGTTTCTCCTAACCCGAACTCATAAAGCATATCAACAAGAACCCCATTAATATTTAAGCAAAATTGCGCATTTTCATATTGTTGTATTATTCTAAATAGCGGTTGATAGCACTCATCATTTATTTTTTTTAAGACCTTGATGTCCTGAGTGGGGGGTTGGTACATGTGCAACAATAGAGATAAATAATTAGTCATTTTAAGTCTCTTTATAATTTTGTCTGTTTTTCTTTTAATATAATTAGATTAATCTTAAAAATAAAAAAGTAAATTAACCAAATAATAACTTTCTTTTTTTGTATGTTATATGGGTATGATACAAAATTATATTTTTTTTTGTTTTATCTTTTCCATGTGATATATCACATTATTTTATATGAAACTAATTCCGGTAAATTAATTTTAGACATAATTTTTAAAGAGATAATTGGGGAGGGTTCACTATTTACGGGATTTATTTCTGCTCTTAAAAGTTTTGGCGCAGATATCTTAAAAAATCAACCAAAAAATATCAATATGATTAGGTTTGATAATTTGATAATAAAAATCTTTACTATAACAGAATTAAATATTGATATTGTTATCCTCTTTGACCCAGAGCCAGAACATTATAAAATTGTAAATGAAATCCTTCCAAAAATAAAAACCATAATCTTTGAATATGAAACTCTCTTTACCGAATGGAATGGCATGAATCTCTCTGAATTTCAAATCTTGGCAGAGCCAATTCTCAATCTTATAAGAAAATCAATTTTTGCTGAAGCAATCATTGGAGCACTCTAAAAAATAGAAGTTAAAACATTTCTTTTTAAGTTTTATTTTTCAATAATTGTCTCTTTTATTTTTGTTCCAAAATGAGTAGCTCCTGGCCCAATATGAACCAAGACCTCATCTCCTTTCTTCAAATAAACTATAGGCACTGCTTTTCCATCTATACTGATTAACCTAATAGTTTCTGCATTTTGTAATATAACATTAATCGGTATTTTTTCATCTTTCACTTCTGCTGCTAAATTGAATAGCAACATAGGTCTTACTTCAATTTTTACTCTACCTACAGAAACAATTCTAGTGTTCCCATTTAAATCAGATACGAAAACTTTATCTCCCGCTTTTAATTCACTAAGATAATTTGTTTTATATGGATTAGAATCTTCGGGATCGTCGTTAGGCACTAGAATATAAGCGCTTACATCTCCAGCGTTAACACGAAAGGGTCTTGAAGCTACAAATTGAGTCTCAAATACTTCAGCATGTACAAGAACAAACCCCTTAGCAGTACTACCCACTAACATCCCCTCTCCAGAGTGTAATAAAGTTGTTGTGTCTACACATACCCTACTACCATCTGGAATTTCTTTAATGTTTAAGATTTTGGCTTTAGTAATTTCAATTTGAGTTGATGTTTGAACCAATCTTTTCAAGGATAAAATCTCATCTGAATTTTTAGGCGTAAAAACGACACCATCGACACCAATCTCAAGAGTTTTAAACATCACCTCTACTTCTTTTATGGTATCAACCTGTGCAATTAATTCAGTATCAATTGAGTGAAGTCTTGCAATTAGATTTTCAAAAGGGATGATTTTCCAGTCTTTCGCTTGAACAATTATAAAATTCAAACCCTTTTTAGCTAAATCAACAACTTTTAACTCATCATCTTTTGTTTTTAATTCCAAAAAAACTCCAATATTTTTATCTTGATTGATTAATTCTTCTAATTTACTATCTTCTTTTAAAATTAAATTATCTGGAACAAGTTTGGCATTATTTGAATATGTTTTTAATCTTTTAATATTCTTAAAAACTTCAAATGTATCCTCTGAAATGATAATATCCAATATATTATAATTAAATGCAGCCTGAACTAATTCATTAAAATTTTCAGATTTTTTCTCAAAATTTAAAATTATCTTTTTCATAATAGCCGATAATCTTACCAATTTTTTATTTGATTTAATTATTTTTCATGCGATTTAAAATCTTTTTTATTTGATGATGTTTTTTGGATTAATTAAAGTTTAAAAAATAACATTAGTATTTATATTACATAATAAAAATATTTAGAAATGGGAAAACAGAAAGATGGGACTAAAAAACAAATTATTTCCAAAAAAGGGAAAACAGAAAGACAAGACAATAGTGAACATTAAGAAGCAGATTCATCAATTAAAACTCAAATCTAAAGCATTAAATCAAAAATCTGAATTATATCGAAAAAATGCTAAAATCGCATTAAAAAATGGAAATAAGGAAAGATCTAAGAATTATCTGGTCCAATGGAAATCCTATAGGAATAAAATTAATAGAAATACGAATTTATCGTCCAAACTTGAGAGATATATAGATGCAATCGAGGAAGGCAGACTTATCAAGGGTTTAGAATCAACTTTATCAGCCTCAACTGCTGCCTTAAAAGATTTAGCGGTAAGCGCAAGTCCAGAAAAAGTAGCTACACTTAGTGAGGAAAGCGAGGAATATATTGCAATGATTGAGGAATCAGGCGAGATTCTTGCAGGAGACCCGGAAATTGACCAAGGAATTAATATTGATGGTGAGTTTGAAAAATTAGAATCCGAGGTCTTACTTGAAGCAGCTGGTGAGATTCCAGAAATTCCAGTTGAAGAGGAGTTTCTTATAGATGAGATTCCTGAAATGGAAACCAAGGAAAAGTTAAAGGACGAAATAGCTAAACTTAAAAAAGAATTAGAAGAATAAGGTTAATAGAGTTTTATTTCTCTATTAAATCGATTTCTTCTTTAACTGGATAACTACATTACTCTTTTTGAGAAAAAGAAAAAAAAGATTTACATTAAAAATCTGAAGAATATTTTTTAATAGCCTCTTCCTCATCAATTTCCATTTTCAAATCTTGAATTTTTCTCTCTATTACAAAAAGTTCTTGTTGATAGGATCTATACGTTCTAAAATAATCCACTTCTGAGATCTCTGACTTCTGAAACTTTCTCTCTAGATGTTTAAGAGTTTGACTTAAACTGAATTCTTCTTTCTCAAGTTCTAAAAGATGGGTTCTTTTATCAAAATCTGAGCGTTTATTATCTTCTTGGTACCCTCGCTGATTTAAATATAAATGTCCCCGATTTAAAAATCGTTGGTTTAAACTATTTGGGTTCCTTAAGTCCATGTTATTAAATTCAGGGTTGAAATAATTTTTTTGAACTTGATAAGGATGTGCAGCAGCCGTATTTTGATTGATAAAGTTATTAGGGTTGATATTTGGTGGATATTGAGGATTATATGGTCTTTGATAGTCCTCCAACTTTCTCATTAAAATATTGTTCTCATTAAAATGGAAATCATTTTGATTTCGATAATTTCTATTTGGCTGTGCGAATTGATTTCCCTGAAAATTATTTATATAGGGGTTATTATAATTTTGTCTCGGATGATTATAATTATAATTTTCACCATAATTCATTTGATAATTCGGTAAATAATCTGGATTTTTACTGCATTTTAGATTTAACAGATATGAAATGTTCATTTCGATGAAATCAATTAAATCTTTTACATCTAATTTAAACATCATTAGAGATTTTGAGGATTCAATATCATATCTTTGATTTTCATCAAAAACTCTTGCATTCTCTATATATTCAATCACATCTTTTCTTTTTGATGAAGGTATTGAGAAGTAATATTTCCCATATACGAATTCCATATATAGTTTTTTTCTTACTGTCCCTGTAATTTGTATTCGCTTAAATTCCTCATGAGGAATTTTAAAAATAAACTCTACCCGCTTTTTGAATAATCCATATTCATGAATAAAATAAATGTAGAGATTTGAAATTAATAGTGTCCCCCTTTCATTTGAATATTCATTTAAAGGATTAAATCCCTTTGCCAATTTGCACCGCACCGCATATAATGCCTTCTCATCCCTTGTAAATTCAATTATACTGTTAAATTTTTGAAAATTATTTCGAATATCTTCAAGGAATTTTATTTTAGCATCAATTTCTTGGATTTTATCACTGATTTTTTTAAGATTATTCTCAATAAAAATAGAAAGAGATTTGTGCTCATGATTAAGATTTTCCAAGATTCCGATGATGATAGGAATGTTTGTATTGGATTGTGTGGATATATCGATGAAATAGTTCCTATTCATAAAAATATGGTCATATTCTCGTCTTATATTCTCATATACTTCTTTTTTCACATGAATAAAAAGCCTGTATAATGTAATTAATTCTGCTTCTAAAGAAGGGAAATGATAGCATTTAAAGGGTGGTTCTCTAACTTTTTTTAGTTTATTTCGTAGTAAGCTTAACTTATTTATTAGCTCTCTAAAAGGAATAATAAAGGATCTTGTGTTTCTAATTAATTGAATATATTTTTCATTTATCTGCTTCTTTTTCTCAAATACTTTCACAATAAGGGAAGAATTGCATTTAGGGCATATTTTTACATTCTTATAAACTTTTGTAGTATTTTGACTAAAGCAGCTATCACATTTTAATATTCCTTCCTTATTTCTACTTATTTTTTCGGACCCACAATTACTACATATCAAAAATTCAGTTTGTTTTTCTTTAATGCAGTCAGAGCAAAAACTAGAATGGCAACTTTCACAATAATAATTTAAATGCATGCTTCTCTGACACATTGGACAAAGTTGTGTTTGTCTTTGTCGTTCTAACATTAAATAGGAACCTCTATTCTAAATAGCAAAGTTAAATGAAACCTAAAATACATATGTAATTTTTAAAATAAGTTAGAAAAGCAAGACCTAAAAAATATAATAATATCTATGTAATACAGAAAATAAATACAATATTTATTTAATTATTTTAATTTTCTGGCCTAATGCCTGACCTGGTAAACCAGCTTTTTTAAAGTGGGCTAAAACTGCACCATTATTTCCATGTGGTTTTGTTATTTTTCCCTTCAAAGATCTTCCTGCCGGGGAAATCCATTCTACTGTTCGGCCTATTAATCTGGATGCCTTACTTCGGGAATTAATAGCATCAAAATGTAAAATACAATATTTTGGATGAATAACATGACGACCTCTTTTATAATTGGAAATAGCACCTTCCATACCTAATAATTCCAGTTTGCTAATTGACATAATAAGATAATTTCCGTTAATATATTCAAATATACATTTTTAAATCGTTAAAAAAATAAAAATTTTACCTAAATTTAAGAAAGCATTAATTTTTTCAAATATTTTTTAATTTTAAAAATAGTAAATTAGCAATTAGCGAATAATTTATTTAAAAATTTTTAAAGATAAGAAGATGGTTAATTATGCCAAATAAAAAAATTGCTGAGAAAGATGAAAAAGAATTATTTAAATTAATGTTTCCAGTTGACAGTCCTGTTGTGAAAGAAGCCTGCGAAATTTTAAGTGATTTAATTAAAATTGATACAACAAACCCTCCAGGTAATGAAACCCCTGCTGCAGAATATTGTAAAAGACTTTTAGAAAAGGAGGGTTTTGAAAATATAGAAATTATTGAATCTGAACCAGGAAGAGGAAGTATCATTTGTAGATGGAAAGGTTCAGATCCAAATGCTAAAAGTCTATTATTATTAGCGCATTTAGATGTTGTCCCCGCCGATCCAACCAACTGGGAGCGAGACCCATTTTGTGGAGATGTAACTGATCAATATATTTGGGGCCGTGGGGCTCTCGACTGTAAAGGAATTTTAGTTCCCGAATTAATGGCTGCAATCTACTTGAAGAGAGAAGGTTATAACCCAAAAGGTGATCTCGTGTTATGTTTTACCGCTGATGAAGAGGCGGGCGGAGAACTAGGTGTTGGATATTTAATTAGAAATCATTTTGATAAGATTAATGTTGATTATGTGATCAATGAGGGTGGAGGTTTTTTATTGCCGTTTGGAAAGGATACTCGGGATTATGTTGCTCAAATTGGAGAGAAAGGAGTTGCAGAGACAAAAATTAGAGTTAAAGGTATTGGAGGTCATGCATCCAGGCAGTTTAAACCTGATGATAATGCAATTTATGTTTTATCTAAAGTTATCCAACGAATAACAGAATTCAAACCGCCTATTGAGATTCAAGATTCAGTAAAAGAAACAGCAGAAAAAATATCTTTACCAGGAATTGCCAAAAAAATATTAACCTCTAAACGATTAATTAGACCGGCAGTTAATTTAGCAGGAAAATTGTTAAAACAACCTTTATCAAAATTAATAATTCCTTTAGTATCCGATATATTGAATCCTACAGTCTTGAACGCTGGAAAGAAGGTTAATGTTATCCCTCAATACGCTGAAATGACGTTTGATTGTCGCATTTTACCCGGGCATGATCGTGAAACCATTAAAGGATATCTTAAAAAAGCTTTAGGTAAAAAATTATTTAATAAAATTGAGATAATTCCAATCGAACCCACGCAATTAGCAACAATAAATTCAAGTAAAGATCCTTTTTATGATTTAATTGAAGAAATAATGAATGAAATGCATCCAGGGGCTAAAATAGTTCCTATGTTATCAGCTGGCTCGTGTGATACAAAATTCTTTAGAGAAAAGGGGGTTTATTGTTTAGGTTTTATTCCTTTAAGGCTTGATCCGAACATGTCCTTCGGAGAATTTGTTAAAATGGAGCATGGGGCTAATGAAAAGATGTGGATCCCCAACCTCAGTTATGCAACTGAATTTTGCGTTAGATTATTAAAAAATTTTTAAATAATTTATATCTTCATAAATTCTTATTTTTATGGTTCAAAATCTTTTACCATATTTGCAATCATTTCTACTTTCCTGAAATCAGCGTTTGGAGGTAATTCATCAGATACACCCAATATAAGATTTGGAGAGAACATTTCTAACACTTTTTGAGTATATTTTTTCACATATTTAAATGAGTATTGAGGTAAGAAAATTAAGGAAGGAATTCCATCAAGGAAAATTTTCTTACCAATTGATTCTTGAATTTCCTCTAAAGTAACATCACCCTGGGGTTTAGCTGTTAGGGCTTCTAACCCGTCAAATGGTAGTCCTTCTAAATATGGAAGTAAATCCTTTAAAGAACCGTCCATATGAATGTGGCAATATTTCCCAACTCGATGAAATTGTTTCACTCGTTTTTCATAATATGGAATTAGAAACTCTTCAAAATATCTCGGAGGACTTAAATTACAATCAATATTTTCTCCGAAATTAAAAATTTTAATTGGGGAATTGCATAGAATTTCAAACATATCATCATCACAACCGTCCATAAATTTCATTAAATCTTCCATTTCATTCGGATATCGCCTTAAATTTATAATTGTCCTTTCAAAACCCATATATTGTGTTATTAAACTCATATAAGGAGAACGAGCAAAATAGGTACTTACAACACCTCTATCTCCAATTATTTTTTTTGCTAACTTAAAAATTGGCAAATAAAAATGAAATTTTGTATGTTTTATAATATATTTTAAAATTTTCATATCATTAACAGTTTTAACTGGATATTCAACAAGATGCCCTCCTCGACTTTTTTTATAAAGATTCCCTAATTTAGTTTTATACACGGTGATTAACGATCCATCCGTTCTATCACGCGCCCATTTAACTCGAATATGTCTTATTTTTTTACGTGGCCATATTAATGGCAAGTAAAAATTTTCTATAACATATCTTGGACTAGCTTCAAGATAATCAAAAATTCCCAGTAAGCTTTTTCTTAAAATATATTTAGGTATCTTACCAGCACATTTTTTATCAGTTCTTGGTCGTCTCCATAGACGGTTTCCATAGTACCAGTAATAAAGTCTTGGACTAAATACGATTTTATCAATTGTTTTTCGAAAAAATGTGTTTAAAACCCTTTGCCGAAGTGTTAATACTTTTAACATAATTAATAACTCACATAACTCAAAAATATATATTGCAACATTAATATAATTTTTTGGATTGAAGTTAGAAGCCGTTTAATTAATATTTTAATAACTTTAATTTTTGGCAATTTAAAAATTTTTTTTATGAGAATATTTTTTTAATAATAAAATAATGAAATGGATTGTCTAAAATTATTAAAACCTCTCCATCAATTTCTCCATATTTATTATTTATTTTAATTCCTTTAAATTGATTTAATTTAAAGTTTGAAAAAAATAATTTTTAATTTAAATCCACCCTTTTTCTCGCATTAATTTCATTAATTGCTCTAAACTCTCTTGTGTCAAAGTTAATGGGTTCTTGCTAAAAACCCACTTGTGGGATGGGTCATTCAAATTATTAATATAGTAGCAAAATCTATAATCTATGGATCCATTATCCCATCTAATTTTCTGAACTAAACTTTTATAAACTTTATTGCTTTTAGCAGAAAAATATTCTACTTCAACTTCATCTAATATTTCTCCTATTAAAACATCTCCATTAGGATATTCAAATGTTGGTTTCTTTCTTTTATTGAATGGTTTTATATCTATATATTTTTTACTCATTTTTTAATCAATTCTCTTTTATTTTAATTCCTATAAATCTAAATGATTTAAAGTTTGAAAAAAATAAATTTAAATTTTCAAATAATTTTTTATTACACTTTCAAATCTTAACATCTTATCAATCATTTCTTCGTGTAATTCTTCCCACTTACTTTCATTAGTCCAATCTACATCTTTAATATAATATGCAATACCTGAATAACGTGCTGTTTCCTTTCTTTTCCAAATTAATTCTTCACCAAAATTCGATTCTATTATTTCTTTGTTTTCAAAAATATTATCAAATATTTTTTTATTCCTATCATAATCCCCAGTATATATACCAAGTTCTATAACAACATATGATTGTCTTAATATATAATTATAGCGAGCCCCAGATATACTGGACAATGTTCCTATAGAATCACCAATTGATCCACTGCATCCAGAAAATAATGTAGTTCTGGGTTTAATTTTTCTTAATAATTCACCCCAAAATCTTTTATATAACGCTTCTTTTGCATTTGGTGGTTTAAACTTACCCAAATCTCTTAATTCGATATCTGGTGCAATTATAACATTAAAATCTATAATATATCTTGGGGTTTCTAAATCTTCAACAATTTTCTTAGCACTAACTTTAATTAAATAAATGTTATATGTTCCACCTTTATTTATATCAAGAATTACTGCCTTATGTTGTTCTCTAAACTCTTCTGCTATCCAAATACCTGTTGTGGCATCCACACCTGTATGCCATATTAGAATTTTTGACATATGGTCATTATCAGATTTATCATATTGATTTTCAATCACAACTAAATCTCCACTTACCGATTTCACTAATAAATCCATCTCAAGACGACCAAAAACTGATTTCTCTCTCTCATATGGTTGGAGACCCATTTTTAAAAGATGTAAATGATTTTCCAACCACGGCGTAAATTCCTTCTCTTCATTCGAAAAAACTTCTCTTATTGGGACTAATTTTGTTTCAACTATGTTATATTCCTTTTTTGTTAATTTTTCCATTTTTATCATATTTTTATTTTAATTCCTTACAATAGAATTTATTATAAGTTTGAAAAAAATAAATTGATTTTTATTCGTTTATTGGTCTTTTTGTTAAAGTTCCTTTTATTTTACATCTACTACAATACCATACTTTTCTTTTATTAAACCAATAGAGTAAGCCTATTGTTATTCCAAGAAAGATTGTTGGTATAACAATTAGAGTAGGTATCCCAAGAATAGAATATATACCAGAAAAACCCACGAGAACTATCCAAAAAGGCAGACTTATCCATAGCATAAAGAATAAACACCAATGTGAACCCGCACTAAGTTTTACAATCATTTTACAATTAGAACAATAACCAGTTTTCATTTTTTATTTTTTTACCTCCTTCATCCATTCTTTATGGTCTTTGCAAGAAGTTGATAAATACAATCCCCAAATACAATGTATGAATTCCTCGGC
>JABUBO010000505.1_pt1 | contig 12647 bp, 12 predicted proteins | sample 7240361 | NCBI WGS metagenome assembly JABUBO01 (sample SAMN07256346, study PRJNA390944) | subsurface metagenome | isolation source: Methane hydrate marine sediment | place: Pacific Ocean: Eastern North Pacific, ODP site
GCCAAGCCCTTTTCCAAGAGAAGCCAATTTTTCAGATTGAATGAGATGCGCTTGCATTTCTGTCAATTCTTTCGTTCGTTCTTCGACTTTCTTCTCCAGAGTTTTTCCCCATTCAATGAGTTTTTCATTAGCAGCTTCCAAGTCCGCTGTCATCTGGTTAAAAGAATCAGCTAAGTAACCAATTTCATCCTTTGAACTCACTTCAACCTTATGGGTCAAATCTCCCGCAGATATTTTTTGAGTGGCAACCACCATTTTCTGGAGAGGATTGATAATCCTTGTTGTAGAAAAATAGAGTATAACCAACAGCAAGACAACACAGAGGGAGGCTATTATGATGAAGGTGAGCATGACCCTGTTAGTTATATCTAAATAAGGTTTTTCAAGCATGCCGACATAGAGGATACCGATAATTTTCCAAGAGAAGCCAATTTTTCAGATTGAATGAGATGCGCTTGCATTTCTGTCAATCTGAAAAATTGGCTTCTCTTGGAAAATTAGCGGCAGGCATTGCTCATGAAATAAATAATCCCCTGGGTGGTGTCCTTATTTATAGCCATCTTCTGCTCGAAGATACAGATAAAAATAGTCCTCATTATGAAAACCTAAAAAAGGTAGTCAAAGAAACTTCACGGTGCAAAGACATTGTCAAAGGACTCCTCGAGTTTGCCCGTCCTAAAGAACCAGAAATGTCCCTCGTCAACATTAATGAAATCGTGGAAAGATCACTTTCAATCATGGAGCGCCAAGCCCTTTTTCAAAACATAAAAATAAAAAAGTCCTATGTATCTAATTTACCTAAAATCGTAGCAGACAGTGCTCAGCTTCAACAAGTGTTCGTGAATATTATCATCAATGCCGCAGAAGCCATGGAAGGAAATGGAACCCTCGCCCTCAGCACATCTCTGAATGGGGATGGAACGTGTATAGAGGTTAAATTTTCAGATACAGGTCATGGCATAATGGAAGAAGACAAAAAAAGACTTTTTGAGCCTTTCTTTACAACTAAAGAAGTCGGAAAGGGCACTGGCTTAGGACTAGCCATAAGTTACAGCATCATTCAAAAACATCACGGAACAATTGAAGTCAAGAGTGAACTTGGAAAGGGTTCCACCTTTACCGTAAAGCTTCCTCTCATGGAGGAACGAGAACATGAATGAAAAAGCCAATATTCTAATCATCGATGACGAGGAAGCCATCTTAGATTCTTGCAGTCAAGTCCTTAAAAAAGAAGGATATACAGTCAAGGGGGCCAAGGATGGAAGGGAAGGTCTAAAGTTTTTCAAGAAAGAATTCTTCCATGTTGTCCTCCTCGATTTGAAATTGCCCGGCCTAAATGGAATGGAGATTTTAATCAAGATTAAAGAAGAAACACCTGAAACGCCGGTCATAATCATAACCGGTTACGCCTCTGTAGAATCAGCGGTTGAAGCTATGAAGCGAGGGGCCTTTGACTATTTGGCCAAGCCGTTTAGTCCCGAGGGGCTGCGTGTTATTACAAAAAAAGCTTTAGGAAGCCGAAAAATCCTCCTCGAAAATATTTATCTCCGTAAAGAACTAGAAGCAAAAAGTGAATTTGATATGGTTGTCGGGAAAAGCAAAGCCATGGAGAAAGTTTTAAACGTTGTTAGGCGCGTAAGCCCCACCGAAAGCACAGTTCTTATAACCGGGGAAAGCGGAACAGGAAAAGAACTTATTGCCCGCGAACTACACAATCATAGCCTAAGGCGCAACGGTCCCTTTGTTGCCGTCGATTGCGGGGCACTAGTGGAAACTCTCTTTGAAAGCGAACTATTTGGCCATGTAAAAGGATCATTCACAGGAGCTTATGAGACAAAGCATGGCCGTTTTGAAGTGGCCAACGGAGGAACTATCTTCTTCGATGAAATCAGCAATGTTAGTCTCAACATCCAGGCTAATCTCTTAAGAGTCATCCAGGAACGAGAGGTTACTCGAATCGGAAGCTCGAAACTTATAAAAGTAGATATTCGTATTCTTGCAGCCACAAACAAAAATCTGGCAGATTCTGTCAGGGAAGGAAAATTTAGAGAAGACCTCTTCTACCGTCTTAGTGTCGTCCCTATTCATCTTCCTCCCTTAAGGGAAAGAAAGCAGGATATTCCTCTCCTCGTTGCACATTTTTTACAAAAATACAACAAGAGGGCTAAAAGAAGCATTATCTCCATATCTCCTCCAGTTAAAAAAGCGATGATGGAATATCATTGGCCTGGAAACATAAGAGAACTAGAAAATACTATAGAGAGGGCAGTGGTGCTTTCAAAAGACAAGGAAATAGAAATAGAAGACCTGGTGTATCACGGAATAAGTGTTAGCTCCGAATTGTGGAATCCGACTGGAGACAAGTTTAGAACATTAGAGGAAATAGAAAAGGAGTATATTAAAGCTGTCTTTCAAGCTCAGTCCGGAAATAAAAGCAAAACAGCTGGAATTTTAGGCATTGATCGTAAAACCCTCTGGGCAAAAATCAAAAAGTACAACCTTCAAGAAAGATAACATTTCAATCTCAAACTCTAAGCAGTACACAATTTACATCTATTTGTATTTTTTATTGCTCATCCTTGTTGAATCACGCACATTTCCGCTTTTTTGTTTACTCGTTCTCCAGGGTTATGAAGCTTGATTTCATCTATTTTCCCCAGAATCGTAATCGGAAAATCATCTATGCCAATTTTTACTTCTCTTTGAGGCAGAATCCTACTCATGATAGGTCATTAGAGAAAAAAAGTCCTTTTGCGAAAATAAATTCTCTAGCATAAACCAAGTTCCAAAAGGGCTTGTAAACTCTTAATTGTAGCTTTGTTTGAGTCAAGTTGCTTTTCTTCTTGTTAATGTTTTACTTTCTGGATAATGAGATTCACTAAAATAAAAATAAAAAATGTAATAAGTACTAATAAGACTACCATTTTGCACTTCCCCATAAATACTTTTATGAAGCATCATCTTGCCCGCTCCATCTTCTTTATCAATAAAGAGCAAAATATATGCCAGATTATTTCTTGTTATAATTATATGCAAATGAGAAAATTAGAGTTTGACACTTGCCAGAAACAGTAGAAAAATTCCACAGTTGTTGGGGAAAAATGCCCCAGTCTTGTTCCCCCTTTTTCTATTTAAACCGGACTTTTTGGATCAAGTCTATTCTTTTTCTTTCTGATTCAATAACTTATATCAGTATAATAATTTTCGCTCTTTGTCCTAAAAAAGGCATGTTTTTTGCTTACTATACTTTTGCAGATGAAACTTATTAATACTACCTCAATGTTATTGAACAAAAGAAAATATTTAAAAAATAAAAGGGGAAACGAAAATGAGGATAATCAAATTAAAAAAGGGTAATTTGTCTCCCTTCTTGGAAATTATTTCCGTGGAGGCTGATCTTTGGGCACCTGTACAGAAAGGAGACAAGCACGTTTTTAAAGTTGTCGATGATTTTTCGAAGGTCGAATTGAACACTACAAGAACAATCCTTCCACCTCGGAAAATTTTTCTCCCACCTACCTTTAGCATGTTCAATATTTCTGAAAAAGGCTACAAAGAAGACTTATCCCACGTCACAAAAAGAATCCTTTTTGGTATCCATCCCTGCGATATCCATGGATTGCTTACCCTGGATAATTTATTCAAGCAAGCCTACCATGATCCTTACTACCTTGAAGCCAGAAAGAATACTCTGATTCTGGGGCTCTCTTGCTGGCCTGATGAATATTGTTTTGCCAAATCTACCAACACCCATATCATCGAAGAAGGCTTCGATCTTTTCTTTACCGATCTCAAAGATTTCTTTCTCGTCTGGATCGGCTCAAGCCAGGGAGATGATCTTATTCGTCTCAAGCCAGAGCTCTTTGATGAAAACTTAACAGACAAAGACATCCAGACCTATATAAACTGGCATACTGAGAGAGATAAAGCTTACAAGTGGAGTATAAATTTCACTGTTTTGCCTGACCTGATCGAGCTCAAATACATGGATCCCCTCTGGGAGAAATTAGGTAATTCCTGCTTAGCCTGTGGTTCCTGCACCAATGTCTGTCCGACCTGCAATTGTTATAACATTATGGATAAACAGTTCTTGGGAGGAAAAGACGGAAAAATGATCCGCCACTGGGATGCCTGCACGCTTGAGGAATATTCAGAAGTAGCCGGCGGAGAGAACTTCAGGAAAAAAAGATCAGACAGGCTGAAGCTCTGGTACACGCACAAATTACAGGCATATATCTCCAAATACGGAAAACCAAGCTGTGTGGGATGCGGTCGCTGTATTGCCACTTGTCCAGTAGATATCAACGTCCGGACAGTGGGAAAAGCTCTCCTTGGAGAAGAAGAGGATGCCTTTTGGGTTAGACTCAACATGGAGGTGACAAAATGAACGGAGAAAATAAACATTTAACTCACGACAATCCTTTTCTCCCTGAGCCTGCAAGGATTGTCCGCACATATTATCTCACAGAAGACGTCAAGTTTTTTCAGGTTCGGATTGTGGATATGGAAAAAGCCCACTCATTTAATTATCGTCCAGGCCAGTTTGCCATGATTTCTGTTGTGGGTGCAGGTGAGGCTCCCTTCTCTATATCGTCCACGCCGTCGCGTCCAGGATTGTTGGAATTTTGCATCCGAGAAGCAGGAACCGTTACTAACGCCCTTTTCCGGATGAAAGAAAATGATTTGATCGGATTCAGGGGACCCTATGGTAACGGCGTCCCGATAGAAAAAATGATAGATAAGGATATCATTATCGTGGTGGGGGGGCTTGGCGCAGCTCCTCTTCGGTCTGTTTTGCTCTATAGTCTTGATAACCGCGACCAATTTCGGAGGATTTCCCTGCTTCATGGGGCAAAAAAACCTGCTGAAATGATCTTCCGCGAAGAGTTTTTTGCCCTAAAACAAAGGGAAGATCTCGAATGCCATTTAGTTGTTGATGAGGACGATACGGGAACCTGGACAGAAAACATCGGGGTTGTGACTACTCTCTTCTCATTACTCAAGGAGATTGATCCAGTAAACACCTACGCACTCGTCTGTGGCCCTCCTATCATGTATAAATTTGTTATCAAAGAGCTTGTCAAATTAAACATTCCAAAGGACCAAATTTTGATGACACTGGAAAGAAGGATGAAATGCGGGGTTGGGAAATGTGGTCACTGTGCTATTGATTATATCTATACCTGTCTGGATGGACCTGTATTCACTTACTGGGATGTTATCCACATGAGGGAGCTCATTTAAGGAGAAAAAGATGGAGAAAGAAATAAAAGATAAATTGAAAATAGGCATATACGAATTGACAGGCTGTGCGGGTGATGCCCTCCTTATCCTTGATTGTGAAAAAGAGCTTGTTGATATATTCAAAGCAGCCGATATTCAGTCCTTTCTGATGGCCAAAAGTGACAATATCGATGGAGAAATGGATGTTGCCTTTGTGGAAGGCTCTGTTTCAACAGAAAGAGAAAAAAAGGAACTCTTGGACATTAGAAAAAGAGCAAAAACAGTGGTCGCTATCGGTATTTGTGCCTGTTTTGGGGGAATTCAGGCAGCCTTCCTGGATAAAAAAGATTGGGAAAAGAACTTTAAAAAAGTCTATGGGGACAACAAGATGACCCATACCAAACCTCTCCAATCAAAGCCCATCGATGCCTACATTAAAGTCGATTATTGTCTACCTGGCTGCCCCATAGACAAAGAACAGTTTTTATCAACTTTCAACCGAATCCTGAGAGGGAATCCTCCCGAGCTCTACCGGTTTCCTGTCTGTGTCGAATGTAAATGGAACGAGAACGACTGCCTTCTTAATAAAGACATTCTTTGTTTAGGACCCGTAACTCGTGCAGGATGCAGTTCAATCTGTATCAACCATAACCTTCCTTGTGTTGGCTGTTGGGGCCCAGTGGAGAATGCTAACCTCACTTCTGAATTTCAACTCTTACGAGAGAAAGGATTTGATTATGATTTCATCAAGAAGAAAATGGCCAATTTCAGTGGCACAGGAATTGCCGATTTTTTAGGTGAACTCAAAGGAGAGAAGAGATGAAAAAAATATCGGTTGACCATCTAGCCAGGGTAGAGGGAAGCGGAGGAATTTCCGCTACCATTGACGGTAAAGTCGTGACAGATGTGAAATTTTCAATATACGAAGGGCCTCGCCTTGTCGAAAGATTAACCGTAGGCAAAACTCCTGAGGAAGTTGTCAATATTGTGCCCAGAATCTGCGCGATTTGCACCATTTCCCACAAATACGCAGCCCTCCGCGCCATGGAAAATGCTCTGTCCATAAAAGTTCCCACCAAGGTTTCTCTCCTTAGAGACCTCATGCATCTGGGTGAAATGATAGAAAGTCATTCTCTTCATATATATTACCTTACTCTTCCTGATTATGTCGGATTTCCGAATGCCATTGCTATGGCCTCCAAATTCGAGCTTGAAGTTAAGATAGCACTTGAAATGAAAGAGTTTGGCAACTACATCATGAAAACAGCAAGTGGTCGTTATATCCACGGAGAAAATCCGGTTATTGGGGGATTTGGCAAATTTCCAACAAGGGAAGAACTGATCTGGATAAAGAGCAGAGCGATCCAATTCATTCCTTTTATTTTAAAAACAGTGAGCCTTTTCTGTGAGCTCGATTATCCCGATTGTCCTGAGGAGGATACTGTTTATGCCTGCTGTCATCCGGACCAGAATAAATACGGTCTTGTCGGAGATGAAATTATGCTTTCTACAGGAGAAATAATAAATAAAGATGATTACAAAAGTCTGACAAACGAATTTGTGGTCTCTCATTCGTATGCAAAGCACAGCCGCTATAGAGAAAAACCTTATTCAGTTGGTGCTTTAGCCAGAGTCAATAACCTGGGTGAAAAGCTAAAAGGTCAAACTGGAAAGATGTATAAAAAATATTTTAATCCTCGCTGGAGGAGAAATCCTCTTTTTAACAATGCGGCTCAAGCTTTAGAAATTCTCTATGCTTTCGAAAGAATACCCAAAAGTGTGGATAAAATGCTCAGACTCTCTAGTTCACAAATCGCAAAATATGCTAAAAAGGAAGGTAAGGGGACAGGAATTGTCGAAGCTCCACGCGGGCTTCTTATCCACTCTTATGAAATATCGGACGGACTTGTCTCTTACGCCGACCTTATTACGCCTACTGCTCAAAATGCAGAAGATATTGAAAGGTATTGTTATATTGCTGCCCAGAAACTCCTTGAAGCGGGTGATGAGGACAAAATTAAGGATAGAATGGATTTGGTCGTTCGGGCTTATGATCCCTGCATCAGTTGTTCTGCCCATATGGCTGAGGTTATAAAAGCCCCTAAAGAAGACTGGAAAGCTAAATTAGCCGAGATCAAGGAGAAAGCCTCACCAATGTTTGTAGGAGTTGGGAATAGAAATCGTTCTGATGATGGAGCAGGTGTCGAATTAGCACTAGAACTCAAAAAGCTAGGAGTGTGTGATGTCTATCTTGAGTCAGAATTAGAAAAGAACAAAATTCTTTGGGATTATAAGGCCCTCCGGCCTTTTATCCTCTTTGATGCCGTTGATTTCAAAGAAGCCCCTGGCAAAGTGACGCTCCTGCCTCTAAACTACGTCATAGATAAAACGAGGTTAAGTCACAAAATTTTACCTTTTATCTCCATGCAGATGAGGTATAAGCATTTAAAGAATGCTTACATGCTTGGCATTCAACCAGAATCGATCGAGGAAGGGACAAAAATCAGCCGGCCAGTACGCCAAGCAATTCTAAAGGTACTCAAGGAGATAAAATATTGAAAAGATAGTGATGAATTATGAGTGATGAGTTACGGTGTCACTGAGTCACTGAAAATGCGTGCACATCTGTTCAATAAAACTAGGGAATATTTCCCCACCTTAGTTTATCAATATCCTCACCGAATTAATTCGTCCTTTTAACCCTTTGCCTAATTTATTTAATATAAGTAAGTTAAAATTTTGCTTTCAGATTATTTTCAAAAGGCTGATTGGCACATTAGTTGCAATAAATTAAGTGTAAGATAGTTGAAAATGATCGATACAGAAAGAAAAGGAATTCTTATCATTGACCCTAATATTCCAGAAAAAACAGTGATGGCTTCTTTTTTAGAAAGTGAAAATTTTTATGTTGAAACTGGAACAGGGCTTGCAGATGCTGTGAAGAAAATATCTGAAGGTTGTTTTAGCTGCTTAATCATGGATGTTGAGCTACCCGAAATGAAAGGGTATGAAGCTGTGTCTATCTTAAAAAGTATCGACCCTAAAATAAAGATCATCATGACGGCAAAGAGAAACACGAAAAAGCTGGAAGCCAAGGTCAGGGAACAAGACATCTTTTTTTACTTCATAAAATCTTTTGACAAAGAAGAATTAAAATTGGCGGTCACTAATGCCTTTAGTAAATAAAGGAGGAAAAAATGGAAAAATATAAGGCGAAGATTTTAGTCATTGATGATGATCCGGATTTCATAGACGCTGTGACTCCTATTTTAGAATCAGCCCTTTACGATGTTGTGCCTGCTTCAAATCCTGGGGAAGGGAAGGAAAAAATCTTCTCGGAAAAACCTGATCTCATTCTTCTCGACATCATGATGGATAGTCTCTTTGACGGATTTTCTCTATGCCACGCAATCAAAACCTCAAAGGAATACAAAGAGTTCAAGGACACACCGATTATTTTTGTTTCTGCTGTGAAAGAGAAGACAGGTTCAAGATTTCAGTTCAATGTCCAAGAACAAGGAATGGTTGGCCCTGATGACTACATGGATAAACCCGTTAAGCCCGACGATCTCATCGCTCGCATTGAAAAGTTCTTGAAGAGATGAAGTAAGGAAAGCAAATACATAAAATTCCAGGAGCCTTAGGGAAAAAAGAAAAAGGACTGAGAGATTCATTTATCCAGCAGGTTGCTAACATTCCTGGAGGAAAAAGCATAAAAAAGTGTTTTCAGCGTGGAACCTGTGTAGCTTGCTGCGCATATTCAGCTGCCACAGCCAAACGCTTCTCCGATAAAAAGATTTTTGCTGAAATAGAGGGGATTTTGAAGTAGGAAATTTTTGGGAAGGTTAATATATCAAGAGGAATTCTTTGGTATTAAAAAGGAAAGGAATATGTTAGAAAAAACCCCTTTTATTCTTGTTGTTGATGATGAAGAGTCTATGCGAGACTCTTGCTATAAAATCCTTAAAAAAGACGGTTTTCTCGCCGATACAGCCAGGGATGGCTCTATTGGCTTAGAAAAAATAGAAAAGAACAAGCCTGACTTGGTTCTCATTGACCTAAAGATGCCCGGGATCAGTGGCATGGAAGTATTGGAAAAAATTAAGGAAATCGACCCTAATATTATTCCTGTCGTTATCACAGGTTATTCCACAGTCGAGTCAGCTGTGGAAGCTATGAAAAAAGGTGCCTATGATTTCCTTCCCAAGCCTTTTACTCCAGAGGAATTGCGGATAATAATAAGCCGTGGATTGGAGAGGCGAAAGCTCATTTTGGAAACTGAATTCCTCAGAAAAGAGAAAAAATTGATAGAGGAAAATTTCATAACCATGGTTACTCACCAGCTTCGAAGCCCTCTTGTTGCCATCCAGCAGTTTTTTGAAGTTATTCTGGGAGGGATGGTTGGTGAGGTCCAGGAAAAACAAAAAGAGATGATTACAAGATCCAGGGATCGAATGGACGGGCTTCTGAAATTGATTGACGACTGGTTAGATGTTGCCAGGTTGAGCGGAGGACAAATCGTCGACAAACTCAAACGTTTATCATTGAAAAAAATTATAAAGAAGCTTATAGAGGATATGCAGCCTTTGGCCCAAAAGAACGATGTTTATCTGGAATTCGGTCCTTCCTCCGAAAATGACCTTGTTCAAGGTGATGAGGAGACTCTGGAGCAGGTCTTTTCCAACCTCATAACCAATGCGATCAGATATAACAAGCCAAAAGGGAAGGTTGTGATAACCATCAAAGAAAACAAGGATTTTATTTCCGCAGAAGTTAAAGATACAGGAATAGGAATTGCTAAAGAGCATCTTCCTTTTATTTTCGACCAATTCTATCGGGTAAAAAGAGGAGAAGACCATAAGATAAAAGGAACGGGGTTAGGACTTTCCATCGCTAAAAAAATAGTGGATGCCCATGAGGGTTCAATTCGGGTTTCAAGTGAGTTGGGAAAAGGAAGCAACTTTACTGTTCTGTTGCCTAAGGCATAAAAAGGGTATGCTCAAAATTGCTTATTTCTTGATGAAAAGATTATCATTTGGAGATGCTTACTGACACACGTTAAAATTTGACTTTAGAGAATATCATATTTAGAATTAAGCAAATGGGAAGAGACAAGGTTTCATTGAAAATTCCCCGTCCCCTTTATGACAAGATCAAGACAGTCATCGAGGGAAGCGGGTTCAGCAGTGTCAACGAATTTGTAGTCTATGTACTACGGGACCTCCTATCGGCAAAAACCCTGGACAAGAAAGAGCTATCTGCTGAGGAAATAGAAGCCATCCGACAAAGGCTTAAAAGCCTGGGGTATTTCTAAGCTTCCTCCCTCTCGATAAATTCTGCTTTAAATTTACCATTTTCTCCTTGTAACCAGAAGGTTCTGTATTGATTTTTGAGCTAGTTTCAAAGCTAAAAGATCATTACGAGCCACCAATGATAGACTAGCAATCCCTCATTTAGTATTAAATGAGCCGTAAACTGAAAAAGGTGATTCCAATTATTTAAAAATTTTTAAAAAATTGTTGACAACACACTCTAATTGTATTACATATAGGCTATCATTAGGTTATAAATGGAAATAATTTTCTTGTTAAAGATTTCTCAGGATAAAAAAAGGAACTCTATGAGAGTTAAAGCCTGAAGATCCTAAATTAATCCAAAGCCAATTAAAGAAGTTAGGTTATTTAGATTGAAAGAATTCAGGAGGATTTATGGATCTATTCGAATTTTCCGTTTTAATTATCGTTTTAGCCTTTCTTTGTGAGTATGTCGATTCTTCACTGGGCATGGGCTATGGAACCACTCTTACTCCTCTTTTGCTCATAATGGGTTATAAGCCTCTTCAAATAGTTCCTGCCATATTGTTATCCGAGTTGGTCACAGGTTTGAGTGCAGCTTTCTTTCACCATAAGTTTAAAAATTCTAACTTTAAAATTGGAACAACTGATTGCAAAATTGCTGCTGTTATGGCGGGATGTAGTATTTTCGGCGTTCTGGTAGCGGTCCTTATAGCCCTGAATTTGCCGGTATTTTATATAAAGCTTTATATCGGTCTTCTGGTCTTTAGTATGGGAGTGGTTATCCTCGTTAGCCTAAATCGGAAATATAAATTTTCATGGAAAAGAATCACTTCTATCGGACTTTTGGCTGCGTTCAATAAAGGAATAAGTGGAGGGGGGTACGGGCCACTGGTGACCGGCGGCCAGATTCTGTCGGGAGTTAAGTTAAAAAGTGCAATCGGGATCACATCACTTGCTGAGGGTTTGACTTGCTTGGTGGGAGTTATCACCTATTTTATTTTCACTAATCATACGATAGAATGGAATCTTGCTCCATCTTTAGTTCTTGGAGCTATATTATCTGTTCCGCTTGCGGCTTACACCGTTAAAAAATTTAAAGGTAAACATCTTAAGTTGATTATGGGCATAGCCACCTTGATTCTGGGTTTGGTTACATTGGGGAAATTATTTCTGTAGGTTCAAGGAAAGTTCTTTTACAGAAAAATCAAGGAAGGAGAAAAGAATGACCTTAGAGACCCGCTCTAGAGCTTGGGTTAAGTCTTTTGTATGGAGAATATTAGGTATTTTTGTCTTAGGGACTATAGCCTGGCTTGTTACTCACAGTTGGAAAGAAATGACTACAATCACCATAATTTTTCATGGTGTTCGAGTCATTCTCTATTATTTCCATGAAAGAGTCTGGCAGAGAATAAGTTGGGGCAGAATAAAGCATCCTTTAAGCAGCTTACCTGTAAACAAGGAACTGACGCCAGGGGATCTTAAGATCATCCATAACCAATTAAAAGAGTTGGGCTACATAGATTAAAGTCAGCTGAGTGAATTAGCATATCGTTGGATAAACGGTTAAGATTAAAGGAATTTCTCATTGTTTTATTTTTAAACTGGAGATTAAAATGGCTTTATATCAATTTGAAGAACGCAAACCTCGGGTAGCACAAGGAGCTTTTGTAGCCGAGTCAGCGTTGGTCATCGGTGATGTGCAAATCGGTAAGGACGCCTACATTGGTCATGGAGTAATTCTCCGCGGCGATTACGGCACGATCATCGTTGGAGAAGGGACTGCCGTTGAAGAAGGTGCAATAGTGCACGCACGACCTAATGACCGTACTATATTCGGCAACTGTGTAACAGTAGGACACGGTGCCATGATTCATAATGCCCAAATAAGAGATTATGCTGTGATCGGCATGCGAGCCACAATAAGCGATTATAGCGTGGTTGGAAAGTGGACAATTATCGGGGAGATGGGCTTGGTAAAAAATAATCAACATGTGCCCGATGGTGTTGTGGCTGTGGGAGTACCGGTTAAAGTCATGGGTAAGGTGAATAAAAAGCAAAAAGAGTTCTGGAGCTACGGCAAAAAGCTCTAAGCCCCTGACTACATCACTGAGGTCAACAAAGGGTGTA
>JABUBO010000506.1_pt1 | contig 12646 bp, 5 predicted proteins | sample 7240361 | NCBI WGS metagenome assembly JABUBO01 (sample SAMN07256346, study PRJNA390944) | subsurface metagenome | isolation source: Methane hydrate marine sediment | place: Pacific Ocean: Eastern North Pacific, ODP site
CAACTCCACTGCAGTTGAAAATGTTTCACAGAAAAAACTTCATTACAGATTTGCCTTCATTTTAGCGCAACTCCACGAGGAAGTTGAGAATTTCGATGATGCCTACAAATATTATGGAGATGTTATAAAAATGAATCCACCTTATGAAATGACATTCAATGCAAAAATAAACCGTGCGGGTTCGTTTGATATATCTAGTGGTAATGTTGAGGAGATTAAAAAGGAATTACAAAAAATGCTAAAGGATGAAAAGAATGTCGATTATCATGACCAGATATATTATGCATTAGGACAAATTTACATCAAACAGGAAGATATCAGTACAGCTGTTGATTATCTAAAACAATCTGCCAGTTCAAGTGTTTCAAATAACATTCAAAAAGGGATCTCTTTTTTAACCCTTGCGGATATTTACTTTGAGAAATCAGAATATCCATTGGCTCAGGCATATTATGATAGTACAGTTTCGATGCTTACAAATGATTATCCTGATTATGATATAATTGAAGCTAAATCGAAAAACCTTAATGATTTGGTGAAACATATAAATACAGTAGAGTTGGAAGATAGTTTGCAAAGGTTGTCTAAAATGGGAAATGGTGAATTGCTGGCCTTGGTGGACGGAATTATAAAAAAAATAAACGAGGAAAAACGATTGGAAAGGGAAAAACAACTCGATCAGCAATACAACACCATGCAATATTATCAAAATGAAAGGAGGTTCAGGGACAATATTCAAACCGGTGGAGGATGGTATTTCTATAATACCTCTACGCTTGGTTTTGGACGGAATGAGTTTAAACGGAAATGGGGGAATCGTAAATTAGAGGATAATTGGAGAAGAAAAAACAAAGAGATGGCTAGTTTATTGCAGATACCTGATGAAGAAATTTTGGAAGAACAGGATACGAATAATGGTCAGGGAAAGGAGATAAATAAGAAATCACGTGATTATTACTTAAAAAATATACCACGAACTGATTCGATGATACAAGTTTCACATCAAAGGATTGCTTTTAGCTTATACAATATGGGACAGATCTATCAAAACCAGTTAAAGGATTATGAACGAGCAATAAAAGCATTTGAAGAATTAAATGAACGATACCCCGAAAGTGATTACCTGCTTTCATCATACTATCATCTTTATGAATTGAACCAAGCCAGATCAGACGAACAAATAGCTATCCATTACAGGAATCTGATTTTATCCGAATTCTCTGAAAGTGAATTCGCCAGGCGATTATCCGATCCTGACTATTATTCAAAAATTAAGGAACAGGAAAATAAAATAAAATCTTTTTATGAAAATACTTATACCAATTATAAGAATGGATTATATGCTGAAGTAATTGACAATTACGATTACGCGACTGCTAATTTTAAAAAGCATGAACTGTTACCGCAATTTATGCTTTTAAAAGCCTTGTCGGTAGGAAGAACCAGTGACATCAGGGCTTTTAAAAATGCTCTTAATGAAATTGTCGTAACTTATCCGGGGAGTGAGGTGACTATCATGGCAAAGGAGATTATTGCGTATTTAAATCAATCGCATCCGGTATTAATAGAAGAAGAAGAAGAGATTCAGTCCCAGGAGATTTATTCATTTGAGGATAGTACGTCTCATTATTTTGCCCTGGTGGTTGAAAAAGACAAAGTGGATATGAATCAATTATTATTCTTTATTATCAGTTTTAATATCGATTTTTATACTTCGGAAGATTTTATTACGGAAGGTGAAATGCTGGACGACGATCACCAGATTATTACCGTTAAACAATTCGTTGATGAAAAAGCTGCTATGGAGTATTACTCAAAAATCAAATCAGACCCGGAAATCCTGGCCGAGTTATCAAACACCATTTACGATTTTTTTGTCATTTCAGATAAAAATTTAAAAACCATTCACGAGGATAAATCCGTAAGCAAATATTTAAAGTTTTTCAAAAAGCAGTATCTTAGATAACGATTTGGCTATAGTTTAAGTAAGCGTTATAATTCTTATTTTGTGAATTTTAGTGCTTTAGAGATTTCGTGGCATATTTTTTTCTTTGCCACAAAAACACGAAAACACAAAATTATCACTAAAATACTACGCTATTATAAACTAGCACCAAAGATTTTAATCAATTTTACTAATCTCTTTGCTTTTCAGTTTTACAATTTTCCTTTAATAACATCCTGGTATGAGGAAAATAAGGATCTTATGGACAGATGATGAGATTGATGTTCTCAGATCTCATATTTTATTTTTGGAGGAAAAAGGTTATGAGGTAGTTACTGCTAATAACGGAGATAATGCAATTCGTTTAGTTAAAACCGATGCGTTTGATATTATTTTCCTTGACGAGCATATGCCAGGGCTTAGTGGTCTGGAAACCTTATCCAGAATAAAAACCATAACACCCGGAACTCCTGTTGTAATGATTACCAAAAGTGAGGAAGAAGATATCATGGACGAAGCCATAGGGGCCAATATAGACGATTACCTTATAAAACCGGTTAAACCAAACCAGATTCTGCTATCCATTAAGAAAAATATCGATTTTAAAAGATTGATTACCGAGAAAACAGCCATGGCATATCAGGCAGAGTTTGCTAATATTAGTATGCTGATAAAGGAGACTCGTACCTTCAACGATTGGGTTGAGGTATACCGAAAGTTAGTGTATTGGGAATTGGAACTCGATAAATCGGACGATCGTGGAATGGCTGAAATTTATAATATGCAATTAGCTGAGGCAAACCATGAATTTTCCAGGTTTATTAAATCAAATTACTTTTACTGGTTCAATGAAAATAATGAAGATAAACCTTTAATATCACCGAATATTTTTAGTCAAAGGGTTTTCCCAATTCTTGAAGATGGGAATAAGGTTTTTTTAATTTTGATGGATAACCTCCGGTTTGATCAGTGGAAAATCATCTTTAACGATATTCAGGAATATTTTCGAATAGAAAAGGAAGAAATATACTGCAGTATTCTGCCTACAGTTACACAATATGCAAGGAATGCTATTTTTTCCGGCTTAATGCCATTTGAAATTGGCATGATATATCCGGATCTGTGGATAGATGAGGATGAGGAAAAGGGCAAAAACTTGTATGAAGAGGAATTGTTAATCCACCAAATGAAAAGGCTGGGGAAAAAGTATAGTCTGTTCTATGAAAAGATTAATAAATTATCACAGGGGAAAAAATTAATTGAAACCATTGGAAATCGTTTTAATAATCAACTATTGGTGGTTGTTTACAACTTCGTGGATATGCTGTCACATGCGCGGACCGAAATGGAGATGATCCGTGAACTCGCCAATGATGAAGCGGCCTACCGATCACTTACCCTTTCATGGTTCCGCCATTCCACCTTGTTGGAATTGATCAGGGAATTGGCAAATCACGATTTAAAATTAATTATAACCACCGACCATGGATCGATAAGGGTTCACAATCCGGTTAAAGTGGTTGGTGACAGGACAACATCAACAAATTTACGTTATAAATTAGGTAAAAATTTAAATTATAACAGGGATGAAATTTTTGAAATGACAGAACCATTAAAATTCCATCTGCCCAAAACAACGGTGAGTTCAAAATATATTTTCGCCCTGAATAATGATTTTTTCGCTTATCCCAAAAACTATAACTATTACGTAAACTATTACCGGAATACATTTCAACATGGCGGTATATCCATGCAGGAAATGCTTGTTCCATTTATCACATTGACTCCTCTTTCCTGATGAAAAAAGTATGGTAATGAAGCAAATTGAAATACCATCAAAGAAATTCCTGAAACAAGCGGCAAAGGATTTTCTGAATTTCCAAAAAGGGAATAAATTCTTTGTTTTTTATGGTGATCTGGGATCAGGAAAAACAACCTTTATACAAGCCCTTTGTAAAGAATTAAAAGTGATTGATAATGTAACCAGTCCTTCATTTTCAATCATTAATGAATATCATACTAAAGATAACAAAATCATATATCATTTTGATTTTTACCGGGTTAAGTATCTTGATGAAGTGTTTGATCTGGGATATGAAGACTATTTTTATAGTGACAATTATTGTTTTGTTGAATGGCCTGAAAAAATCGGGGAAATTTTACCTGAAGAGATAGTTCAGGTAAAAATTAATGTTGCCGATAATGGCAGAAGAATGTTGGAAATTGATTAGTTTTTAACTGAAACAGATTTGATAATGTTTTGAATTTATAGTAATTTAGATTAGTGTGTTGGCTTTAGTTTTATTACGTTCTATATTTTATGATATAAATGGAATTATAGAATGTTGGATTAATGGAATACTGGGTTAGTACAATATTCCTCCCGATAGTTATCGGGATTCCAATACTCCAATAATCCTGAACATTGATAATATAGAACATAACCAAACATATTAACAGATTATAGACAGTCCTAAATTAATATTTAGCTTATATGAGTGCGCAAAAAAGTTCAGCCGGTTATCCCTTTGGGAAAAGTAGTCTCCTGCCACAGGAAGAAATGCTGGAAATTGGGAAAAAGCAAAAAAAATTAATCATTGGCATTCCACGTGAATCAAGGAATGATGAATACAGGGTCCCGCTGACGCCGGAAGCCGTTGGATTACTGGTTGACAATGGGCATGATGTGATTATTGAAACCAATGCAGGAAATGAAGCAAGTTATGTAGATACGGATTATAGTGAGTACGGTGGTTTTATTGTGGATAATAAAAAGGAAGTTTTCCGTTCTGATATCGTCTTAAAAATAGCACCCTTGTCTTTGGAAGAAATTGAGCTATTGAAAGGCAACCAGGTAATCATTTCTTCTCTTCATATTACCAAACAGTCGGAAGCGTTTATCCGTAAAATAATGCAAAAAAAGGTTACAGCCATTGCTTTCGAGAATCTGAAAGATAAGTTTGATTGCTACCCGGTTGTTCGTTCAATGAGTGAAATAGCCGGGATTACTTCGATTTTAATTGCTTCTGAATACCTGAGCAATGTTCACAAAGGGAAAGGGGTTATGTTGGGTGGGATCACCGGAATAACACCTGCGGAGGTAATTATTCTTGGAGCAGGTACAGCGGCTGAATATGCCGCCAGGGCATCGCTGGGATTAGGGGCAGTGGTAAAGGTGTTTGACAACTCAATTCATAAACTCAGGCGATTACAATATTATGTCGGTCAGCGGCTACATACTTCCATTTTTCATCCTAAAGTTCTGGAAAAAGCACTTCGTTCGGCCGATGTGGTGATAGGGGCAGTTCATTTAGTTGGTAAACGCCCATGGGTTTATGTTACCGAAGATATGGTTAAATTGATGAAAAAAGGCTCGGTCATCGTTGACATTAGTATCGATCAGGGAGGTTGTATTGAGACATCACAATCCACCGATCACCATAATCCTGTTTACACCAGGCATGGAGTAATACATTATGCCGTAACCAATATTCCATCCCGTGTAGCCAGAACGGCTTCCATTGCATTGAGCAATGTATTCTCACCCATCTTATTGAATATCGGACAATCAGGTGGCATTCAGGTACAATTGAAAGAAGACAAAGGATTAAGAAGAGGTGTTTATATTTATAATGGTATTCTTACCAATGAATTCATTGGTAAGAATTTTGGAATACAATCCAAGGATATTGATCTTCTCCTTGCAGCATTTTAATTCAAAAAAAACCTTGTGTCAATGCGATTAATTTACGATCTGGGTTTAGTGATCTACCGTATGTCCATCCGGATCGCTTCCATTTTTAACGATAAAGCGCGGTTATGGTTGAAAGGAAGGGAAAACTTATTTGCTAATATCCTGAAACAGGTTAATCCTCAGGAAAAAATAGCCTGGTTTCATTGTGCATCACTCGGTGAATTTGAACAGGGCCGTCCTGTAATTGAAGCCTTCCGTAAACAAAATCCTGAATGTAAAATATTGCTTACATTTTTTTCTCCCTCAGGATATGAGATCAGAAAGAATTATAATGGAGCTGATTATATCTTTTATCTGCCAATGGATTCAAAGAGAAATGCAGAAAAGTTTATTGAGTTCATCAATCCATCCGTTGTGGTTTTTATCAAATATGAATTTTGGTATCATTACATTCAAACGCTTAATAATAAGAACATTCCGGTTTATCTGATCTCTGCAAATTTCAGAAGTACACAAATCTTTTTTAAACGGTATGGCGGATTCTTCAGGAACCTGTTAAAATTCTTCACTTATATATTTGTTCAAACAAGCAGTTCAAAAGATTTGCTTTCAACCATCGGATTGAACAACATCAGTGTTGCCGGCGATACCCGGTTCGACCGCGTTTATTCCATTGTTAAACAAGCTAACCGCTTACCCGTTGTTGAAAAATTTAAACAGAATAAAACTACCATTATCGTTGGAAGCAGCTGGAAAGAGGATGAGGAGATCCTGATTCCCTGTTTAAACCAAACTTTTCATGATGTGAAATGGATTATAGCACCGCATGAAATCCATGAGGAAAATCTTTCAAGGATCATAAGGAACATTAACAAAAGAATAGTCCGGTATTCGGAAATGAGCCGGGAAAATGCTTCAGATTTTGACGTATTGCTTATCGATAATATTGGTATGTTATCATCTTTGTATTATTATGGTGATATAGCTTATATTGGTGGCGGTTTTGGAAAAGGAATTCATAACATTTTGGAGGCTGCAACCTTTGGAATACCGGTTATATTCGGCCCCAACTTTAAAAAGTTTCATGAAGCTGTTGAGTTAATAAACCAGGAGGGAGCTTTCTCAATCCGAAGTTTTGAAGAATTAATGAACACCCTTGACACTTTACTCCAAAATCAAGAACTCCTTGATACTGCCGGGAAAATTGCAAAAAAATTCATCGAAAACAGCCTCGGAGCCACAAATATCATTGTTGAAAAATTGGTGACTAAAAAATCTTAATCCAGTCGATTTTTTGCCTATTTTTAAATCCCCTGCCTCCGGCGGATAATTCAGATTTTTATATAGTTATTTCCTGAACTGTTTTCGGTTTCGAAACGAGAAGTTTATTATTAACCTAAACTAAATTACTTTCTATGAAACAACTATTTAAAGAATTTGCCATACTATTGGCATGTTTAATGATTACTGTAATATCGTTTGCCCAGGGAACAACCACTTCCAGCATGAATGGAAGGGTTATTGATACGGGTAATGAACCTCTTCCAGGGGCAACAGTTATGGCAGTTCATACGCCAACCGGTTCCCAATTTGGTTGTATTACCGATAACGATGGCTACTTCCGTCTTCCAAACATGCACGTTGGAGGACCGTACAAGCTAACCGTTTCCTTCGTTGGTTTTGAATCATTTGAAAAAGATGAAATTTACTTAACCCTGGGACAAACCTATAGGGTTAATGTAACATTGGGAGAAAAACAACTTGAGCTTGAAGAAGTACAGGTTGTGGGCACTAGGATACAGGAATATAATATTTTTGACGGTAACCGTACCGGGGCTGAGACGGTTGTTGGTGTTGAACAAATTGAAATATTACCGACTATTGGTAGAGATATAACAGATTTTATAAGATTGACACCCCAGGCAGTAGTTCGTGACGATGAAGATGGTGCAATGTCAATTTCAATTGCTGGAGCAAATAACCGGTACAATTCTATCTCAATTGACGGAGCAGTAAATAATGATGTTTTTGGCCTGGCACCAACAGGCACAAATGGAGGTCAAACAGGTGCATCACCAATAAGTATGGATGTTATTGAACAATTCCAGGTAGTTTTAGCTCCGTTTGATGTGAAACAAGGTGGATTTGCCGGTGGGGGTATTAATGCAGTGACAAGACGAGGAACAAATAATATCAAAGGTTCAGTATACCATTATTCAAGAAATGAAAAATTTGCGGGTAAAACTCCGACCGGTGATAAAGAAGCAAAAAGAGAAAAACTGGATCCTTTCACAGCTCGGACATATGGTGCCAGATTAGGTGGTCCGATAATAAAAAATAAAGCACATTTCTTCTTAAGTTATGAACAACAAAAAAATGAAACTCCACAGCCTTATGTATTCAATGAATCCTCGTATAGAGGAAATGCCACTAGGGTACAACTTGATGCGTTCAGGGATAAATTAATTAATGATTATGGGTATGATCCGGGTGGGTTTGAAAACAATACAAGAACCCTTGAAAGTCGAAAAATTTTAGCAAGATTTGATTTCAACCTCAGTGATAAGCATAAGCTGATGCTTCGTCATTCTTATACAAAAAGCGAAGCTACAAAGCCAATAATTTCTACAAACGAAACCCTTAATTTCTTTAATAATGCCGAGTATTTTCCAAATATAACCAACGTCTCCGCCGTTGAGTTGAAAACCAATATGCAAAGCTTTTCCAATAAATTGATGATAACATTTACTGCTGTGCGTGACGATAGAGATCCAACCGGCGGCGACTTTCCCAAAATTGAAATTCGAGATGGAAGTGGTTACATAAATGCCGGTGCCGAAGAGTACTCTACGGCTAATCAGTTAAACCAGGATATTATTACAATAACTGATGACTTCTTAATATATAAAGGCAAACATACAATAACCATTGGAACACATAATGAATTCTCAAAAACATATAATCTGTTTATAAGAAGGGCATACGGCGAATATCGGTACAATTCAGTGGATGATTTTTTAAATGAAGTTCCTGCAAATCGATATAGAAGAGGTTATTCATTAGTAGATAATATCCGGGAAGACGGATCAGCGGCTGGTGCTGATTTTAAAATGAATCAAATAGGTTTTTATGCTCAGGATGAAGTTGAGGTAAGTGATAAATTTAAAGTTGTCGCCGGAATACGGTTTGATATACCAATATTTCCTGATAAACCTTCTGCAATAGTTGAATTTGATACTACTTTGGCAAAGATACAAGCTTATGGAATTGATACATACGGAGCGAAATCGGGAGAATTACCGAAACCACAGTTAATGCTTTCGCCGCGAATTGGTTTTAACTATGATGTTTATGGTGATAAAACGACTCAAATTAGGGGTGGTTTGGGAATATTTACCAGCCGTTTACCTCTTGTTTGGCCGGGAGGAGCATTTGTTAACAACGGTTTAACAACAGGTAGTTATACTGCGTATGGCCAACATACTTTCGAACCTGATATTAACCAGCAACCTCCATTGGATCAAATTTCAAGCACATCCGTTGGTGGTCAGGTTGATCTGTTCGATGTGAATTTTAAGTTTCCACAAGTGTTTAAGGTAAATTTGGCTTTGGATAAGAAACTTCCTCTTGATTTGATTGGTACACTTGAAGGAATTTTTTCAAAAACAATAAGTAATGTGAATTATTATAATATTAACATAAATCCTGGAACCAAAAGAACCCTTACTGGATCAGGTAATGATACCAGACCAATCTATCGCGGTTATGGCAGTAAAATCGAGAGTTTTTACGATCATATAATAGTGGGCACAAATACCAATAAAGGTTATTCCTATAACATTACTGCTCAATTACAAAAGCCCTTTACTAAAGGATTCTCAGGCAGTATTGCTTATACATTCGGCAGGTCAATGACTTTGAATGAAACAACATCATACCAAAATAGCTCACAATGGATGTATATGGAATCCGTGAATGGCAGGAATAATCTCGATTTGACATTTTCAGACTTTGACTTGGGCTCAAGAATAGTAGGCGCACTTTCCTATCAGAGAGAATATTTTAAACATGCAAAAACTACGTTATCTCTTTATTATAATGGTCAATCTGGTAAAAGATTTTCATGGGTGTATGGAGGGGGTAGTATAATAGGTGATGATCTTTGGGGTGCAACAAATGATCTTATTTATGTGCCGGGTAGTCGAAGTGAAATTAATTTAATAGATTACACAGATTCGGATGGTAATAGTTTTACGGCAGATCAACAATGGACTGACCTTGAGGATTTTATAAATTCCAATGAATATCTTAAAGAAAAAAAAGGTGATTATGTTGAGAGAAATGGTGACAGACTACCATTCACAAATAATATAGATTTGAAAATAGTACAGGATTTATTTCTGAATGCTGGAGGTTATAAACATACACTTCAAATAACCTTTGATATATTCAATTTTGGAAATTTGATTAATAAAGAGTGGGGACGAAAATACTATGTTGGGGTTGATACATATTCGTTGATTATATTTGAAGGATTTGAAGTTGACGGTACAACTCCGAGGTTTACTTTTATTAAACCCAGTGGTGACTTCTATAATATTGATGATTCGGGAATATTTAGCTCAAGATGGCAGGCTCAACTGGGTATTCGGTATATTTTCTAATTAAATATACTCGTCGGACGACTCCAGCCTGCCCCGTTCACCCCGTTGGATTTATGGATTTATCCTACGGGGTAAAATAGTGGCGGAGCCACTGCTGCGGAGCAGCATTTCACAGGGTCTGCCTGTTCGGCAGACAGGTCGTATAACGAGTTGATTAATAATACATTGCAGTAATAAGCAGACCCTAAGGGTTTCTCCCGCAGAGACGCCTGTGGCGAAAACCCCTTAGGTTTTTTCTTGTAGATTATCAGTATATTAAAAAACCGGTTGAAAAATATTATTAATTGTTGATAATTTTGAGACATACTATACTGTAGAAATATTTAAATTGCAAATACCAAGCACGGATTTCGTCTTTACACCTATTTTCCAAATATTCAGCAAGTTAACGTTTAATAATAATTGTCAATGGGAGAATTGTTTGCTCAAAAAAATGCTGTCAAAAAAAATAAAACTGCAACGGAAGAACAAGGAAAGGACCAAGCATTAATCAAATCTTCCGAAAAAGCAAAAAAGAAAACTTACAGTTTTGAAGAAGCATTTGAAGCCTCTTTGGAATATTTTGAAGGGGATGAACTTGCGGCAAGGGTATGGATCAATAAATACGCTTTAAAAGATTCTTTTGGGAATCTGTATGAAAAAACTCCCGATGATATGCACAGACGCCTTGCCATGGAAATCCACAGAATCGAGAAAAATTATCCCAATCCACTGGATGAGGAATTAATTTACAGTGTGTTACAAGGCTTTAAATATGTAGTTCCCCAGGGAGGCCCCATGACAGGCATTGGTAATGATTACCAGATAGCTTCACTATCTAACTGTTTTGTTATTGGAAACGAAGGCTTATCAGATTCGTATGGAGGGATACTAAAGATTGATCAGGAACAGGTACAGTTAATGAAACGAAGAGGAGGTGTGGGTCATGATTTAAGCCATATCCGTCCCTTAGGAAGCCATGTTTTGAACAGTGCCCTGACATCCACAGGTGTTGTCCTGTTTATGGAACGATTCTCCAATTCCACAAGAGAAGTTGCACAGGATGGACGCAGAGGCGCCCTGATGTTAACCATATCAATCAAACATCCCGATGCTGAGCATTTTATCGATGCAAAGATGACTGCCGGAAAAGTTACAGGAGCCAATATTTCGGTAAAGATCGATGATGAGTTTATGGATGCAGTGATCAATAATAAATCATATATTCAGCAGTATCCCGTTGATGCGGAGGAGCCTGTTGTAACAAAAGAAATCGATGCCCGTAAACTTTGGAATAAAATTGTGCATAATGCCTGGAGATCAGCCGAACCCGGTATTATCTTCTGGGATACGATGATCAAAGAATCGGTACCTGATTGCTATGCCGATTTGGGATATAAAACAGTATCCACTAATCCATGTGGCGAAATACCACTTTGTACGTATGATAGCTGCAGGTTGCTGGCTATTAATTTGTACAGCTACGTTAACAATCCGTTTACCGAAAAAGCAAAATTTAATTTTGAACTCTTTAAAGAGCATGCGGGTCTGGCACAAAGGATCATGGATGATATTATCGATCTGGAAGCTGAAAAAATAGATACTATTCTGGCTAAAATTAGTTCAGATCCGGAAAATGATGAAATAAAGAGGGTGGAAAGACATCTTTGGGAAAATATCAGGACAAAAACACTTGAAGGCAGAAGGACCGGGATTGGTATTACAGCCGAGGGGGATATGATGGCTGCTTTAGGCCTGAGATATGGGAGTGAAAATGCCAATGATTTTTCAATCGAGGTTCATAAAACATTGGCGCTTGAAGTTTACCGTTCCTCAGTTTACCTTGCTAAGGAAAGAGGGAAATTTGATATATACGATTCCAACCGGGAAAAGAATAACCCGTTTATCCAGCGGATAAAAGAAACCGATGAAGGTTTATACAATTATATGATCAAACATGGAAGAAGAAATATTTCCCTGTTGACTATTGCTCCTACCGGAACAACAAGCCTGATGACACAGACTACATCGGGTATTGAACCCGTATTTTCACCGGTATACCGGAGAAGAAGAAAAGTAAACCCAAACGACAAAGACGTAAATGTAACTTTCACGGATGAAATAGGAGATGCCTGGGAAGAATATAATGTATTCCATCATAAATTTGTCGATTGGATGAAAATAAAAGGATACGATCCTGAAGAAGTTAAGAGTTACAGTGCTAAAAAAATTGACGAGATTGTTCAAAAATCCCCATATTATAAAGCTACTTCAAATAATATCGATTGGATAAGTAAGGTAAAAATGCAGGGTGACGTTCAGAAATGGGTCGATCACTCCATTAGTGTAACCATTAATCTGCCA